>Ga0116125_1000931_pt1 | contig 13196 bp, 12 predicted proteins | sample June2015DPH_16_1_2_FD_89729 | JGI IMG/M metagenome (GOLD analysis project Ga0116125, IMG submission 89729) | Peatland microbial communities from SPRUCE experiment site at the Marcell Experimental Forest, Minnesota, USA - June2015DPH_16_10 | ecosystem: Environmental > Terrestrial > Soil >...
ATAGAGCCAGAAACGGATCGTCGTGCCGTTTTCTTGGGCGGAGTAACGATGCAGATCGCCGTCCTGGACTTGCGTCAGCGGAATGCTGACTTGGCCGTTCACAAAAGTGACTTCCGTTGCCGGTGACAACGCGCTCACGCTCTTGGTGTAGATGAACTCAGCAGTAACGAGAACTATGAATACGAATGAACTGGCATAGACAGAAGCCATCCAAAGGCGCTCGCGGCGGGCGCTCCAAACTGCTTTTCGTCTTTCAGCGGCGGAGGCGGGTAACGGCCCGGCTTCGCGCCGCTTGACTTCAAAGAGCACCATGAGTGCGGCAAGGGCGAAGATCGTGATGAAAAAAAACAAATCGTTGCGCACGATCGGGCCGATGATCGCCATCTCGGTTTTCGAAGAAGGCAGCACTCCATTTTCGGAGAGCTCATGCAGGCCGGAGATCACGAGTTGTGCAGCGACGAAGAACAAAATCACGGTAGTGACGCGGAAGAATTTCTGCAGATTGATGCGGACACTGCCCTTGACGAACATCACTCCAAATGCCACGGCAGCAATTACGCCTAGAAACGTGCCCAGGAAACTGAGCAGTTCGGTCGAGTTCAGGGAGACGGCGGAGAGAATCAGAACGGTTTCTACGCCCTCCCGCAACACCATCAGGAATACGAATGCGAAAAGTCCAAACCACGCGTTGCGCCCCGCCAGCAGCCCAACTTTGCCCTCGATCTCACCCTTCAGCTTACGGCCCGTCTTCATCATGAAAATGATCATGGTGATGACGAAGAAAGCGGCAGCCAGCATGACCCAGCCTTCAAAAATGTCCTGATTCCAGCGAGTACGGGAGAGCAGGGCTGCGACCCCAAGGCTGCCAACGAAGGCGGCGATCAGTGCGGCGTAGACGGACTTGCGCAGCTCTGGCCGGTTGATTTTGGAGAGGTAGGCCAGAGTAATGCCCACAATCAGGGCCGCCTCGACACCTTCCCGCAAAGTTACGATGAATGCTTCTAACATCTTAGAAAATGGCCTCAGTTTTTAAGCTTGCGATATTGAAAATGAATTTCAATTTCATTATCTAGGATAGTCTTTCGCCTTCTGCGGCGTCAACGCGTGGAATCACGGGCCATTGTGATCTAAATCACGTGCGCAGTAGCTGCGCGTTTTGTGCTACAGACGCTTCAGAAAAGCCCGAGCTTGGTCGAGGTGAGGGAAGAGCTTCTCTTCCGCCTGGAACTCTGTGGAATGCACGCAACGGCGGCTGCCGCGAAGCTTCACGGGATGTTTCAGGTGGAGCATTTCGTGATAGACGATGTATTCGACGGCATAGCTTGGAACTCGGGGATGATCAAAAACGCGGCTCACGACGATCGCATTATGAGCGGGGTCGTAGTGGCCAAGGCGGTTACGGGCATGGTCGCGGCTCCACGTCATCTGGGGTCGAGCCAGCAAGCCGTAGAAGAATCGTGTGTTGAGGTCGTCGAAGATGTTTTCCAGATTGTAAGTCCGGCCCTGCGCACTTTCGATTCGCTTTCGACCGCGCACCTGGCGCACCAGATGCGCTTTCCTGGAGATGTCTTGACCAGAAATATAGCGCCGATAGCGAGTCGAGTATGCCCGCTCGACGGGTCTGCGGTACATTTTGGCCAGCAGAATGTGAGCGATTGCTTGCAAGACCGTGTCTGGAGCGCCTTCCAACAGATCTGAAAGGCGGACAAAGAGCTTTCCTTCGCGCAGGCGAATGGTGTTGTTGATGTTGACAAAGGCAAAGAATTCCACCGCAAGCTCCGGCATGGGCGCGCGTGGCCGCAGCTCACTGTAACTTTCTTGGAAGATGTGGAGAAGTCGGTCTGTCACCTTGCGGCTAGATTAGCACGAAGAAGTTCTACTTTTTCTTGTGCTTGGCTGCTTCTTCTTGTTCGTTCAGCAATTGCCGGTGATCCTGTACGCCGCCATCGACAGCATCGAGCACGTTGCTGAGCAGAAAATCATATTTGGCTTCGTCTTTGTCAGCGTCCGCAGAGTTTTTAAGAGCCCGGAGCTTGGCCTGAAACTCGGTGTCGGCCTCGATGACGGCCTTTAAAGGCTTTCGCAGATCCGCCTTTCGCTCTACAAAGGTGTCGATGTTGTCGTTCAACTCATCATAGACATCCAGAAAGTCCTGCAGCCGATCGCGGGTTTGTTGGGCGCGATCAGTGACCTTGGGATCAGCCCTCACTTGTTCCAGCGCGGTGAGCCGGGTGCGGGCGAACAGGATGTAGAGTTTGAGGCGTTCGGCCGGGTCCTGCGCAGCGTCCCGCAGTTGGTCTTGTTCCGTTGGATTGAGCGGGTCGCTGCGGCGCTGCGCCCACACGGTCGAGAGCAAGGACATCGCCAATGCTAATCGTCCGAGTTTGCCCCAGCCGGAAGTCATCTGCCCTTACCGAACATATGGGTTAGAAGATCGGTTCGCAAGTTCTCGAGGCGGTCCGCCGCGCCTTGCACCGGGGCCTGATCGTCGAAGTTCAAACTGCGTTTGATATCCCGAAGCTTGGCAGCCATTTTTCTGAGGGCGATCTCGGTGTTCTTAAGCTTTTTGCCAGATTGGATGGAGGCCGCCTGGGCCTTTTCCGAATAAGTTACGACATCTTGTACTGCAGCGCGGGCGTCATCGGATTTGCCGGCGGAGTACAATTCATCGGCCGATTTGAGTTGGCGTTCCGCGATGTCAACATATAAGGCCGGCTGATCATCGAGCTTTGCCGATCCTGCGCGCGCGATCAATTCCTGCAGCGTCTCTGTTTTATAGGCGAATGCGAAGACTGACGTCGCCAGGAGAACCGCGGCAATGGTTGTCGGTAGACGCATAGCGGTCATTTTTTCGGCTCGATGGCAATCAACCGATGGCGAGCTTGCCACTCCTGATCAGGATACGCTCCGTTCGCGACCTCAAGAAACCGATGATACTGCTGCGCCGCCATTTTATAGTTGCGCAAGTGATCGTAAGCACTGGCGCGAAGAAAATAGCTCACTGGAATCTCGGGCAGAAATTTGGCGCGCGCATCGGCGGCTTTGATCGCGAGTTCGTAGTTTTTGTTCTCGTCGGCAGCCACTGCCAAATCGCCGTAGGCCTCGCCGAAATCGGGCTTAAGCTTCACGGCGATGAGCAACTCCTGTTGCGCGTCCGCGTACTTCAGCTGTTTCAAAAGCGCCACGCCGAGGTAGTGATGTAATTGCGCGCTCTCGGGGTGTGTGGCCAGCATGGAACGGAATAAGGCTTCTGCCTGATCGTATTTCTTGCTCTGAAGGTAAAGATCGCCGAGATCGGCATGCGCCAGAGAATTTCCGGGATCAAGCTTGAGCAGCTCCTGCAACTGCGCGATTGCGTCGTCGTTCTTTCCGAGGACGAGGAGGATACGGGCAAGCTGCAACCGTGCCGACACATCTTCGGGGTGCATGGCAATGATCTTGCGCAGGATCGGATCGGCCTCCGCATAACGCTGCCCGCGCATGTAGACGTTGGCCATTCCGGTTAAGGCATCGCTGGAAGTGGGGTCGAGGGCAAGTGCTTGCTTGTATTCTTGCTCGGCATCGGCAAAACGATTGTCCTTTTCCAAGAGCAACCCAGCCGCCAGATGAGGCTCCGGGTCTTTTGGATCGAGGGCAGCAGCCTGCTTATAGGCACTGATCGCTTCTTCGGGCTTTTTATTTTCAAGAACGTGAGCCAGCGAAAGCCAGGCTCGAGCATGACCTTCGTCCACATTGGCAGTGGGCTTGAGCGTCGTGGCGGCACGCAGAAATTGCTCGGCATCCGGTTGGTCAGTTTTTGCCAGCATGAGTCCGAGATTCAGGTTGGATTCGAAGACGTCCGGCTTGGCAGCCACGGAGTTTCGATAGGCGGCAATGGACTCGGGAGCATTCCCCAGCGCGTTGTAGACGAATCCCAAGTCAAACCACGCTTGAAAGTTGTTTGGATCGGCGGCCACGACCTTTTTAAGCAGCGGCTCAGCCGTGGCGTAGTCGCGTTTCTCGATGGCAGTCTCGGCTTGCGCCAGTTCGGGAGGGAAGGACGAATCCTGGTCAACAATTTTGTGATGACGCACGGTCTGGCCGGTGCTCTGGGCTAGAGCCGACCCAATCAGGCAAACAACCCACAACGCCACCCAGATTGATCTACTTGCCCCCATTCCGCGACGACCCATTTCCCGATAACCCGATCTCCGGCGACCCATTTCCGTTCAATATACCTGCCAGAAACTTTCCGGTATACGACTGGGGAAGATTTGCGATCGTTTCGGGCGGACCCGAGCCGACAATATAGCCGCCACGCTCGCCACCTTCAGGACCGAGATCAATCACCCAATCCGCAGTCTTGATCACTTCGAGGTTATGCTCGATCACCAGGATGGAACCTCCTGCATCGATTAGACGGCGGAAGGCGGAGAGTAGTTTGCTGATGTCGTCAAAATGCAGCCCCGTGGTCGGCTCGTCAAAAATATACAAGATGTGCCGTTTGCGGCGAGGCTGGTCATCGGCACTTCGCGGCCGGTTCGCCTCGCGTGCCGCAGGCTGCATGTGCGCTGCCAATTTCATTCGTTGCGCTTCCCCACCTGAGAGCGTAGTGGCGGACTGTCCCAACCGAAGATAGCCGAGCCCCACTTCCTCCAGCACACGTAGTTTATCCACAATCTTTGGCGCGCCTGCGAAAAACTGCAGCGCTTCTTTAATTGTGAGATTGAGGACTTCATGGATATTCTTCCCGCGATAGCGAACCTCCAACACCTGAGGTTTGTAACGCGCCCCTTTGCACTCTTCGCATATCAGCTCTACGTCGGCGAGAAATTGCATTTCCACGGTGACCGTGCCGTCGCCCTGACAGGTCTCGCAACGCCCGCCCGGGACGTTGAAAGAGAAGTGCCCCGCGGTAAACCCGCGCTTCTTGGCTTCAGGCAGGGAAGAGAATAGATCGCGGATGCCATCGAAGGCTTTGATATAAGTAACCGGGTTGGAGCGCGGCGTGCGCCCGATGGGAGATTGATCGACTAACACAACCTCGTCGATGAACTCAGCGCCTTCCACCCGGTCCCACGACGAGGCAACGACGGGGTTGCCGTTGGGCTGCTTCTTTGCGGCTGAGAGAGCCTGGTACAGAACGTCGTGCAGTAGCGTGGATTTTCCGGAACCCGAAACCCCTGTGATGGCCACGAGCATCCGCAACGGAACCTCAAGATCAATCCCTTTCAAATTGTGGGCGCGGGCGCCGTAGATTTCGATTTGCTGCGACCCCGGTTTCCGGCGAGTAGTCGGTACTTGGATATGCAGCTCTTCGGAGAGATAGCGTCCGGTAAGGGAGGCAGGCATCTTTTGGATCTGCTCGTAGGTTCCGGCTGCGATCACCATACCGCCATGTTCTCCGGCTCCCGGCCCGAGGTCGAGAATGGTGTCCGAGGCCTGCATCACGTCACGATCGTGCTCGACCACCAGAATCGTGTTACCCAGGTCGCGTAGGTTGTGCAGGATTTTGATTAGGCGATGGGTGTCGCGGCTGTGCAGCCCGATGGAAGGTTCGTCGAGGACATAGAGCGTTCCCACCAGACGCGAACCTAGCGAAGTGGCCAGCTGAATGCGTTGCGCTTCGCCGCCTGACAGCGTGGACGCGAGCCGATCGAGGGTCAGATACTCCAGCCCAACTTCATTCAGGAAGCGCAGGCGCTCTCGGATTTCCTGCAATAACCGGTCGGCGATGCCCGCTTCCTGCTCTGTCAGCTCAACTGCTTCAAAGAACTTCGACGCATCTTCAATCGTCATGCCGGACACATCGCAGATGTTCTTGCCATTGATTTTCACCTGCCGCGCCTCGGTACGCAGGCGTGTTCCGTTGCAGGCGGAACAAATGGAATATCCGCGGTATCGGCTAAGAAACACGCGGACGTGAAGCTTATATTTCTTTCGCTCCAGATAGTTGAAGAAGCCGCGCACTCCGAGGAATCGTCCCTCGCCTTCAATGACCAGCCGCTGCTGCTCGCGGTCGAGTTCGTTCCAGGGCACATCCGTGGGAATATCCGCCTCGCGGGCAAAGCGCTTAAGGTCGGTAAGTAGCGAGCGATACTTGGGCTTGGTCCAAGGCTCGATCGCGCCCTGACTGAGGGTGAGGGACTTGTCGGGAATTACGAGATTCAGATCGAAGTCGATAGTATTTCCGAACCCCTGACATCGAGGGCAGGCGCCATATGGATTGTTGAAGGAGAACAACCGTGGCTCCGGTTCCTCGTAGCGAATGTTGCAGCTTTTGCATTCGAAGCGTTGGGAGAAACGCAGTTGTTCGGAAGCTTGTCCTTCGCGGGGAGCGGTCTCGAAGATGACTTCACTGGATTCCCGAAAGCCGATCTCCACCGCATCCACAATGCGGGCCCGCGAGTCTGCCGATACCACGAGGCGATCCACGAGAGCAAACGCCGGCTCCGCGAAGTTGATATTCAGTAAAGACTCAGGGCTGGAAAACTCGAAGATCTGTCCGCCCTGATAGAGACGGTTGAACCCACGGGTGCGCAGATCGAGCAGGCGGGCTTTGAGCTGTTCCGATGGGAGTTTATTGACATCGGTCTTCGCCTTTTTCCTACCCGCGCGCTTGGCTTTGGCCGGCGGAGCACCCAGACCGTTCGCCGCTTGCGACACCGCACTCTGTAAAGGGAACAGCACGTTGAGCCGCGTGCCCTCACTCAATCGCAGAACAGCCTCGGCTACCTCATCGACCGTGTCCTTCTTGACTTCCCGGTCGCACTGCAGGCAAAAGGTACGGCCAACACGGGCAAAGAGCAAGCGCAAATAGTCGTAGATTTCGGTTGCCGTGCCCACGGTGGAACGAGGATTGCGCGTGCTGTTCTTTTGCCGAATTGCCACGGCAGGAGCGATTCCATCGATGACGTCCGCGTCCGGCTTCTCGATTCGCTCCAGGAACTGGCGAGCGTAGGCCGAAAGCGATTCCACATACCGGCGCTGACCTTCGGCATAAATTGTGTCGAAGGCGAGCGAAGACTTCCCCGATCCCGACACCCCGGTGACTACCGTCAATGAGTTGTGCGGAATCTCAAAATCTATGTTCTTGAGGTTATGAACCCGCGCCCCGCGAACAACAATGGTTTCCGTAGACATCAATATGCCAAAGCCATGAACGAACCGCTGCCCTTGCCCCCAAAAGGCCTGCCACACCTGATTGCCCGCGCCACTGGGTTCCTTAGCGGCCCGGAAGGGGATGGGGAACCTTCTATTATAAAGCAGGTCTTGTTCTTGGCTGGACGCAGGAGAGTAACCCTGTTTTCACGCTGACTTTCGCAGTGCAAACAGAGTAATATCGTAGGTTTTCAGGGCCAGGGAAGGTCCAACCCATCAAAACCATGGTCTCGCCGCTTACCACTACGGTCGCACGGGTTACATCCCATAGTTGGATGGGGCCGAGTCTGGTTGGCCTGCAATCGTCGCTGCTCTTTGCCCTTCAGTTTTCCGGTGAGTTTTCCAGCAAGAAAAGCAATGTCTACAACATCCTGTGGGTGTTGGTTTTTGGCTTCGCAACCCTGAACATCCTTGGTTTGGTGGCCAGACGGTTCGAACCTCGCCGCAGCAACCTCAACTTCGGCGAGATCCTTGCCATCACGGTGACTGTGGTTTCGGTGATTCTGCTGGGTTGGGAAATGCTCTCTCTGTTCCACATTTTCCCCATTAAAATCCAACCCCGTTGAGTTTCTCGATCAAGGGCGCTTATTTGCGCTATGATTTGCTGTATGGCGGAGAATACTGCGGCTTTCGATATAACCTGCCCGTGCTGCAGCGCAGTGCTGAAGGTCGACCCCACGGCTAAAGGGGTCATTGCGCATACCCCCGCCGTCAAGCCCAAGATGTTCAACGATTTCGAGGCCGCCGCCAAAGCTATGAAAGAGCAGGATAGCCGACGCGAATCCATTTTCCGTCAGTCGGTAGAAGCGCAAAAGCATGCCGGAGATCTTCTGGAAAAGAAATTTCAGGAAGCAGTCAAGAAGGCCAAAGAATCTCCGGACACCGGCAAACCCATTCGCGATTTCGATCTCGACTAGCAGCTTCGGGACGAGTAGTGTCGCGAAAATCCTCACTGAATGTGAATATCTCAAGAATTCCGCTCCTGTTGTCGTTTTTGTGATCTCGCCGCCGCACAATCCAGCGTAAAATCATCCACGATGTCCGACCTTCCCCTGCTGCTCGGTCATCGTGGCGCGCGCGCGTCTACGTCTGTATCGGAAAACACTCCTGCGTCCTTTGATCTGGCTCTTGAGCACGGCTGTCACGGTTTCGAGTTCGATGTGCGCCTAACCGGCTGTGGCCGCTTCGTGGTTTGTCATGACCCTACGGTAGAGAGCATCACTATCTCCCAGGCAGCCGCCAATCAATTAACGCATCTCCCGTTGCTCGAAGATGTGCTGCAGCGCTACAGTCAGCGGGCATTTCTAGATATTGAACTTAAGGTTGCCGGGATGGAGTCGAAGGTACTCGGCTTACTCCGCGAATACCGGATGGAAGAGCGCTACGTGGTTTCGTCTTTTCTGTTCGAGGTCGTGATGGAATTGAAAACCCGCAGCCAGAAAATTCAGGCCGGGATCATCTGTGACAAGTCCGGACAGCTTGCCTGCTGGCGGGAAACCAACGCGGACTACGTGATTCCGCATCACTCGCTGGTCACGCGTAAGTTGGTAAAAGAGGTCCACAAAACGGGCCAGAAGTTGCTCACGTGGACGGTGAATGATCGAAAGACAATGCTGCGGCTTGCCGATTGGGGAGTCGACGGCATCATCTCCGACGACACGGAACTGTTGGTACAGACCTTCGCGCGATAACCCGATTGCCTGCGTACGCGCACCTCATTTACAGTGATTGCTCCCATGCCAACCACTGGAGAGCGGTTTGAACGAGCAGTTTCGATTATGGCCCGCCTGCGCGGTCCGGGAGGGTGTCCCTGGGACCGCGAGCAGACCTTCGACTCGATCAAGCCTTATACGCTCGAAGAAACTTACGAAGTCCTCGAAGCCATTGACAATCGCGATTGGGACGAACTGCCGGGTGAACTCGGCGACTTGCTGCTCCAGGTTCTCTTCTATGCTCAGATGGCGAAGGATCAAGGCACGTTCTCGATCGATGAAGTTCTCGACCAGCTCTCCAACAAGCTTGTTGATCGCCATCCTCATGTTTTCGGGGACGTGAAGGCCGAGACTTCGTCCGAAGTCTTGCGGAACTGGGAAGCGCTTAAAGCAGAAGAAAAGAAAAAGCGGCTGGAAGCAGGCGGCGGTAAGGCTGCGAAGAAAGACGAAAAGGCGGAATCCGTCCTAGCCGGAATTTCCGCCGCGATGCCGGCATTGCTCGAGGCCCACAAGCTGAGCTCGCGTGCGTCCCGCGTGGGTTTCGATTGGCCGAATATTCAGGGGCTTTTCGAAAAACTCCGCGAGGAAACCGAAGAACTGCAGGAGCAACTAAAAGAATTCCCTGCGCCTGGGCCGCAGCCGCCGGGGCGAGGTGTGGCCGGAGCAGGCCGCCCGCAAATCGATGAAGACCTGCGCCATCGACTGGAAGGAGAATTGGGCGATCTCTTTTTTGTGCTGGTAAACATTGCGCGTTATCTTTCGCTTGATCCCGAGTCGGCACTGAAGAAAACCAACCGTAAATTCAAGCGCCGCTTTCAGTGGATGGAGGATCATTTGCAGGCTTCGGGGCGGTCTCCGCAAGAAGCCTCCGTGGAAGAACTGGAATCCTTATGGCAGCGTGCGAAGGCACAGGAGCAGGGCGCCAAGTGAGCGCGGATTCGATCGCCATTCGCAAATGCCATCAGCTTGACGAAATGCGAGCCTGCGTCGCTCTGCAGAAGGAAGTCTGGAATTTTTCTGATGCCGACCTGGTTCCCCTGCGCATGTTTGTCGTGGCAGAAAAAGTTGGTGGTCAGGTAATCGGGGCATTTGCGGGCAGCGAGATGGTTGGATTTGCCCTATCCATACCTGGCGCTCGGGGCGGGCATTTGTATCTGCATTCGCACATGCTGGCCGTGCGCAAACAGCATCAGAACGCTGGATTAGGCCGTCGCTTAAAGTTGTTTCAGCGCGAAGATGCCATTGCGCGTGGTTTTGAGCTGATCGAGTGGACATTCGATCCGCTGGAGATCAAGAATGCGTATTTGAATATCGAGAAACTGGGCGCGATCGCCCGGCGCTACAGCGTCAACCAGTACGGAATTACGTCTTCGCCCCTGCAAGGCGGTCTGCCCACCGATCGGCTGGTGGCAGAGTGGTGGCTGAAGTCGAGACGGGTTGAATTGTTGCTGCAAGCGAAAAAAAAACCGCGCATCGAAGCCCTCGCAACGATTTCGGTTCCAGCGCAGATTTATGAGTGGAAGGCGTCCCCCGCAACGCGAAACCAGGCAAAAGCAGTGCAGGATCGCAATCGAGAACAATTTGCCAAGGCATTTGGCGACGGATTGGCTGTGCTGAGCTATGAACGCGAGGTGCAGGGAAGCGGCAAGTTTTTGCTCGGCCGTTGGGAGGAGAAGTGGATGTATCCGGCGGCATAAATGCGGTAAATCGCTCTTCAAACTATGAAAATTGAAGCTATCACCCTTCGCGAAATTCAGATGCCGCTCGTCCAATTTTTCGAGACGAGCTTTAAACGCACTTTCAGCCGCCGCATTCTTCTGCTGACCGTTCACTGCGACGGAATCGATGCCTGGGGAGAGTGCGTGGCCGGCGAAGATCCGTTCTATAGCAGCGAGTGGACGGAAAGCGCGTGGCCCACAATCAAACATTATCTTGCCCCGGCTGTGCTGGGCCGGACGCTCACTTCAGCGCATGAGAGCGTGCCTCTAATGGCAAGGGTGCGCGGCCACGACATGGCAAAGGCCGCCGTAGAGAACGCCTTGTGGGACGCCGAGGCGCAAGAGAAGCAAATACCTTTATGGAAACTGCTCGGCGGCAAGCTGCAGGAAATTTCGTGCGGCGTTTCCATTGGCATTCAGGATTCCATCGAACAATTGCTGGAAAAGATTCAAACTGAACTAGCGGCCGGATATCGGCGCATCAAGGTGAAAGTGAAGCCGGGCTGGGATGTAAACGTTCTGGAGCGTATCCGCTCGCGCTGGCCCGAGATCGTGCTCAGTTGTGATGCCAACTCCGCTTATACTCTGGACCAGCTCGAGCACCTGCGCAAATTCGACCAGTTTAATTTACTGATGATCGAGCAGCCATTGTGGCACGACGACATCTACTACCACTCTCGACTGCAACAAGAGCTGCGTACCGCGATCTGCCTGGACGAATCCATTCGCCACGCCCGTGACGCGGCTAAGGCTTTGGATCTCGGCGCCTGCCGCATTATCAACATCAAGGTCGGACGGGTGGGCGGATTCACCGAAGCCAAAAAGGTTCACGATGCCTGCGCGTCGCGCAACATTCCGGTGTGGTGCGGGGGCATGCTCGAGTCGGGAATAGGTCGGGCTCACAACATCGCGCTTTCCACGCTCCACAACTTCCGCCTGCCCGGAGACGTTTCCGCCTCGAAACGCTATTGGAAAGAAGACATCATTGAACCTGAAGTCGAGGTTACGTCACAAGGCACAATACTGATTCGCGACGAACCTGGGTCTGGCTATCGCGTGCGTGAAGATTTAATTGAGAAGCTCACGGTAAGAAAAGAGACGATCCGACCGGGAACGTAGAAACGTTGCAGATAACGAAGCCGCGGCTCAAGGCCGTTGTTGATTCTCCGCCAATTCCGCTTGCTGTTTCTTTAGCAGGTCGACTCCCTGGGCGAAGGTAAGGTTCGAAGGCACTGGGCGGAAATTGCTGAACACTTCATCCGATTTAACGCTGATGCTCTTGAACGGAAGTTCCTTACCCGTAAAACTGAGGCTCATGTGCGTGACCTCCCAGTCACCCGGAACAACCTCGGCCTGTTCCACCAGGAAGTGTCCACCGCGATCCAGGTGACCCAGAATTCCCCATCCGAAACTAACCTCCTTGGTCAGAGTTCCGTCCATTTTCGCGATACGATGCTGGTTCGCGTCAATCAGAACGTAACCCTGCATAGCAGTGAGCACCTGTTCCACATGGCTGGGCGGATTGTATTTAGGGTTGGGCCGGAACTTCAGGCGAACGAGCTGGTCGCCGGGCTTGCCGATTTCCTGACTCCCAACCGCACTGCCGTCGGGTTCGTAGAGGAACGCATCCGGTAGGGCCCTCATGATTCGCGTGACGTGCTCCGTGTCTTCTTTTTCAGATCTCTGTTTCCTCTTAAGGCCCTCCGGGTTATTAACCAATCCTTCCAATCGAGCCTCTTCCGCTTGGCGCTGCTCCCGCGAGAGGGGTTTATTGTCGAAGGCAACCACCATTCCCGCCGTGCCTTCGCGGGTTTCGACGACCAGTTTGGTCTGGGAACCCTGAGGAGTTCCCTTGTGGTCCGTGAACATTGCTTTCGCCTCGTTGCCAGTTGCGATCTCCCCCTGGACCGTGCGACGCACGAGTTCGATCGGAGACTCAGAGGATTGATCCGCTGAGAACGCGGGGACGCGGCTGACCAAGGCCAGGGCCGCAATCGCAACCACCAACTTCGCATTAAAGTGAATTCGCTTCATTGCACGCTACATGCTGACTTAGACGGTAGCTAGCCTACAGCCGTTGTATATGCTTTTTCGGAGCGGTTGCAAGTGGGAAATCTGACAGCGTGTCGCACTACGGGGCGCCAGGGAAGTGGAAGGAACCGAAGCCCAGGCATTCCGACAATAAAAAAAGGCCCTGTTTTGTTGCACAGGGCCTGCACAGACGCGATACGAACTACTTTCCCTTGTAGGTGCGCGGAGAGCCAACGCCCCCGCAGAAATTCCAGCCCACCGTGCAGTATGAGCTCCCCTGCGTGATGTCGTGGAACTCCGCTTTGTATTCCTTCTTGTTGCCGTACTCTTTGTAGATAGCCGTGAGCTCGTCGTTGGTCGACTTCATCTTGCTCCCAGCAGCATTGACGATTCCCGCGAAAGTTGGTGAGGACCAACTGGTGCCGCCGACGCCGCCCCACTGGCCCTGTAGATAAATGCCAGTGCAGCAGAAGTCCGAAGAAACATCGGGATTTCCACGTTTGTCTCCGACAATTTTCTTGATTATGGCTTGGTAGCTGGGGATGGGCTCATACGCGCTTATGCCGCCCCCGCCGCCGCCATAGGTTTCGCTCTC
>Ga0116125_1000932_pt1 | contig 13193 bp, 8 predicted proteins | sample June2015DPH_16_1_2_FD_89729 | JGI IMG/M metagenome (GOLD analysis project Ga0116125, IMG submission 89729) | Peatland microbial communities from SPRUCE experiment site at the Marcell Experimental Forest, Minnesota, USA - June2015DPH_16_10 | ecosystem: Environmental > Terrestrial > Soil > Wetlands...
ATTTGCGGCACGGCACCGGCGATGTTGAGCAGCGCATCGATTCTGCCAAAGCGTTCGAGGGTTTCTTCGATGATGCCCTTCGCCGATTGCGCTTGACGCAGGTCGAGAGCAGAGACCGTTGCTTCAGCCCCAAGAGACTTTACCTCGGTGGCAGTTGTTTCCAGATTGTCCTTATCTCTTGCCACCAGCACAATGGCCGAGAAATCGCGCGCCAGCCGGAGAGCTGTGGCTCGTCCTATGCCCTGACTTGCGCCGGTGATGATGGCGACAGATTTTGCACTGCCCATGTCCCTGCCTCTTCCAATAGGAAATTGCGTGTTCGTTTCGGCGAGTACCTAGGACGACAGGGTTTCACGTGCCGCTTCCAGGATTATGTTGATCACAAGATTTGGCTCCGTGTACATCGGGCTGTGGTCCACATGATGCGAATGAACCTTCGCCCGCATACGATCCGCCATAAAATGCTGCGTCTTCGGATTGATCATGCGATCCTCTTCGGCAATCAGGAACCACGACGGTTTTGTTTTCCATGCCGGCGTCGGGGCCGACTCTTGAATGCACTGAACCGCGATGGGCCGTTGCACGGCAGTTGCTATGCTTGTTTGTTCCGCAGAAGCCTTGTGGGCAACCGCTTGGCGAAACCCACCGTCTGGAATCCATATAAAGCCGTGAGAATCGGGAGCTAACTTCGGCGATTCCGGGGGCTTTGGGTCACGATAGAAAACCTGGGCCACGGTCTCGCCCTCATCCGGGGCGAGCGCCGCGATATAAACCAAAGACTTGACTCGGTCTTCTCTCACAGCGGCGATCACGGCGCCAGAGTAGGCGTGCCCTACCAGGACCACCGGGCCGTTGGTCCGCTCCAGTGCCCAACTCAGAGCGGTAGCGTCGTTGGTTAGGGAGGTGAGCGGGATCGGCGCGCACATGACGTGCAGGCCGCGCCGTTCTAAAGGCAGAATGACGTTGCGCCAACACGAGCCGTCAGCCCATGCCCCATGCACCAGGATTATGGTTGAGTTCTTGGGAAATTCACCCATCTTGGAAGGGTGCGAATTGGCGGCTTGCGGGGTGCTTTGCGCGCGTGCAAATTTCGCGAGCGAACCATCGAGAGCGACTCCTAGAGATGCGGCTGTGAGCGCACCAAGAAATCTTCGACGTTCCATATCACTCCTCGTTCCAATTACCTTCTGACAGGAAATGAGTAAAACGTATTCATCGTTAAGCCGTTCGTTCGGCTTTTAGCCGCCCGCCGCCATTCGCGGCGAAGAAGTTTTTCATCGCGGTCGCGATTTCTACCACGTGTGTCTCAATCGCAAAGTGTCCGGTATCGAGGAATTGCACATCCGCGTTCGGCAAGTCCTTTTGAAAGGCCTTTGCTCCCGCAGGAATGAAGAAAGGATCGTTCTTGCCCCAGATCGCAAGCAAAGGCGGCTTCGATTTACGGAAATATTCCTGGAATTTCGGATAAAGCTTCACGTTCGACGCATAATCCAAAAACAAATCGAGCTGAGTCTCTTTGTTCCCTGGCCGTTCGAGCAGAGCCGTGTCCAAGGTGTATGACTCAGGCGGAACAGCCTCCGGATTCGCCACGCCGTGGGTATACTGCCAGCGCGTTCCTCCCGCTGTCAGAACTGTTTGGCGAAGTATGTCCCTGTTTTCTGCGTTTGGCTCGACCCAATACTTCCGGATCGGGCCCCAGGCGTCGCCAAGGCCTTCTTCGTAGGCGTTCCCGTTCTGCGAAATGATCGCTGTGACGCGCTCAGGGTGAGCCATCGCCAGACGGAAGCCGGTTGGCGCGCCATAGTCGAAGACATAGATTGCGTAGCGGTCGATTTTTAAAACCTGTGTGAAGGCGTTGATCGTGAGCGCCAATCGATCGAAGGTGTACGAATATTGCCGCTCAGACGGAACCTCCGTGAATCCGAAACCCGGAAGGTCTGGTGCGATCACACGGTAGTCATTGGCCAGGCGCGGAATGAGTTCGCGGAACATGAAAGATGAGGTTGGAAATCCGTGCAGTAAAAGAACAACTGGCGCGGTCACATCGCCACCCTCGCGATAAAACACCTGGACGCCATCGGCTTCGACCCTATGGACGGACGTAGTCGGTACGTTGAATCGGGCATCGTTCCGACGCGGCATTGAGCGTTTTGTCGGTGTTCGTGACGTCGCATCACTCATAGAATCCTATCCTCACTTCTGTGGTGTTTAGCGGCAGGTGGGATACCAAAACAGGCATAGCTCGGTCGAAGAGAGCACATTCAGCGCAAATCATTCTGGCAGTTGAAGTTCGTAAGGAAGGAACTCGGCGGATCTCAAACCGTAGCTGACAAATCTCTGACGGATGTCCGCCGCTGACGGATTTCCGTCGGATCCACTGCTACTGGTAGGGGGTTGCCGAACGGCTTGGAAAGTCAGTCGCCAACTGCGCCGACGCTACCCTTCTATGGCACCGCGGCAGGCCGGAGAATGCGAAGCTTCTTCATTCTGTAGGCCAACGAGGTTCGCTTCATTCCCAAACGCGCGGCCGCGCCACTGATGACCCAGTCGCTCGCTTCCAGCACGCGAAGGATGTGATCGCGCTCAACGTCCGCGAGACCATTCAGAGAGGCATTTGATTCCTTGTAAGGCTGGAATGGCTCCAGTTCGAAGGTTGGCGCACGCAGTGTCGATTGTGGCGAGAGGATCACAGCGCGCTCAATAAAGTTCTGCAATTCACGGACGTTTCCGGGCCATGAGTATCGGACCAACGCATCCATCGTATCCGGAGGGATTACGTCAATTCGTTTGTTCATGCGTTGAGAGTAGAGTCCCGTGAAATGCCGCACCAATCTCGGGATATCCTCTGTGCGTTGCCGAAGGGCTGGGACGTGGATCGGGAATACTTTCAGACGATAGTAAAGATCTTCGCGAAACGTCCCTTGTTTGACCATGGCGGGCAAGTCGCGATGCGTGGCTGCGATCAGGCGAACGTCAACCCTATGCGTGCGGTTGCTGCCGAGCCTCTCGAATTCTTGCTCCTGCAGAACGCGCAGCAGTTTCGCCTGAAGTTCCAAGGGTATATCGCCAACCTCGTCAAGAAACAGCGTGCCTTTATCGGCGAGTTCGAACCGCCCCGTTTTTTGGGCGATCGCGCCTGTAAAGGCTCCTCTTTCATGGCCGAACAGCTCACTTTCAAGGAGGCCGAGGGGAATCGCGGCGCAGTTCAGCTTCACGAATGCCTTTTCGCTGCGACTGCCCAGCTTATGTATCGCACGCGCAACCAGTTCTTTGCCGGTGCCCGTCTCTCCCAGAATCAGCACGCCCGAATCCGTAGGGGCAACGACCGACACCAGGCTCAACGCGGTCTTCAATGCTGGGCTCTCTCCTACGATTTCTCCTAACTCAGCGCGAATTTCCTCCTCCAGATAGCGTCTTTGTTTCGTCTCCTTGTCTCGGTCCTTTGTCGCCTGTTCGTACTCCAATGTGTTCTCGACGGCAATCGCTACCTGACGGGCCACCTGCTCAAGCAAAATGACATCGTCTTTCGCAAAATGATTGTCCGAACGCCGACAGAGCATCAGAACGCCAACCACGCGATCGCGGCCTACAAGCGGAAGATAGCACCCCGTCCTAAGGCCTTCCTCGATCACGCGCTCATAAAGAAGCCGGCCGTTAGGATTCCCAAAGATTTCAGGATCGTCGCGGACCTGTTCGAAGCTATCGATCCGGATGCTTTTGCCTTTCCGCAATACCTGACCCGAGATCGAACCATTCATCGGCACCAACGATCCCTCACGAAAGGGTCCTTTCGCGTCCGGATTGTGCAAGATAGTGACGCGCAACGCGCCACTCTCGGAGTCGGGTACCAGGAGAGCAGACACGTCACATTGCAATACCCTGAATAAATTCGTCGACAGGGCTTCAACCATTTGCCGGAGATCCAACCTCGACGTGACGCTGCTTGTGATTTCCAGAAGCAATCGCAGCCGATCGTGTTCGCGCTGCAGCGCTTGTTCGTTCATGTGGCGTTCAATCGCGATCCCAGTGATGTGGCTGGCATTCTCGATCAACTGGAGTTCATTGGCACTGGGCCTGCGTGGTTCACGATAGTTGATAGAAAATGTGCCGAGAGGTTTGCCTTCGCTCGTGAACAACGGGCGTGACCAAACGGAACGAATTCCATAAGGCAACATGCGGTTGCGATAGTGCTCCCAGATGGGATCGGTCAGGATGTCGGTCACATACACCGGTTCCTTCCGATAAATGGCTGTGCCGCAAGATCCGCCTTTCGGACCAACAGTCATGGCTCCCACGTGAGCGATGAATCCAGAAAGGCTGGGCGCAGCGGCGCAATGGAGTTCCTTTCCGTCTTCGTCGGGAAGCCAAATCGTGCAAGACATGCCCTCGGCCTGCGATTCAACCAACTGAGCAATGTTCGCTAGAACCTCGGACAGAGGAGAGCCCGCAAAAATCAATTTTTGCAGGTTGAGGACAGACTCAGTCGAAAATAGTCCCCGCTCGTGTTCCGACGCTGCGTCCCGCGATAGGATTTTTGGGGGAAACTGTATGGCTCTCTCCATGAATTGTCCTTCACGGCCCTGTTAGATTCGCCTAGTTGAGTTTTGGTACGGCACAAAACGCAACATGGACGGCGAGAAGCCCGGCAATCTGATGCCTATTCTGCGGCTAGTACAGGTACGTCGACACGTCTATCTGATGCCGATTTTATAGCACGGTTTCAGGGCGGCACCAGTCACTAACTTTACGTCGGAACGGGTCGAAGGGGCCACTGTTTAGAGGGGTGAGTGAGGAGGAAGAGGTGGAGATGCGTTTTGCATTTTGGTTTTCAAACCAGATTAATTTTGCGATCGCTACTCGAAGCCGACTTATGGCCCGAATGACCTTCGGTCTGACCCGAACTCTGTCGAAGGGATATGCGCACTTCCACCCGACTCACCTTGAGGCCCTTAGGTTCTTCTCAATGACTTTGCGCAAGTCGTGCAGCGCTTGCCGGTCGATGCTGTCGGCATCGGGACGATCAAGTGCTGCCTCCGCCTGCTGTGCGTAAAGGTGCGCCGAAGCGAAGTCTTCCCGACGAGCGGCAATTTGGCCCTTCGCCAGGGCGATCGACGGGCCGACGGTGGCATCGCCGCTTAGTTGAGTCACGGCGTCAATGTCAATATTCTCCAGCAGCCTGGAAGCTTCTTCAAATCTGTTCAATCCCATCAGGCAGATGGCCAGCGAATATCCGCAGCCTCCGGTGATTCCGGCGCGTGGCCCGAAACCCTTTTCAGAGGCAGTCCATGCGTTGCGCGCGTTCGCTTCGCCCTCGGCGTATCGGCCTGACCGACATTGCGAAAGACCGGCGTCCGAGAGGGGGCCGAGAGCCAAGATCGATCCCGAGCCTTGTTTGCGCGCGGCCAGAGCATATGAGGTGAGGTCGTCACGGATGGCGGCTTCCCACATGTGCAATGAGCCCTCCGACGCAGCTCGCGTTGCCAGGATCTCCATGGAGGCTTGGTGATCTTCGCCAAGTTCCTTCACTAGCGAAGGATAAATCAGGTTCGCCAGCTGAATTTCCTCCGCGTATTTCCTTTGCATCATCAATGTCTCCGACAGATAGCTGCCCATCAGCAGGGCACGCGCACTGTCAGGTCCGTCGATCTTCTTGAAGGTATCAATAAGATTCCGGTAGAGGGCCTCGGCTTTCGCTCCGTCGCCGAGCCGGATATAGGAAAACGCCAGGACCTGTTGAATTTTCCAAAGTGCAGCTTGGTCGAAAGACGGAATCATTTGCGCCTGGCGAAAAGCCTCCGTCAGATTCTTGTTTGCGGCCTGTCCATTGTTGCTCTGAATCGCAATTACTCCGCGCGTGTAAGGAAGCCAAACCGCCAGTTCCCGGTCGGGGCTTGCGATCCTCGCAATGGCACTCTCCGTATCTTTGAGCGTGGACTGCGCCAGCGCCAGCGAACCGGGCTCTCCGCTCTTTGCTTCCATCGCGGCAAGGTTCAGGCGGACTAGAATCGCGCTCTGTGATGCTGGTCCTTCGCCCTGCACGAAGAGGTCGCGCGCTCGGCCATATTCCTGACGCGCGCCGGGAAAATCGGATCGGTCTTCGAAAGCGCGAGCGATGGTTCGATGCAACCGTGCTGCGACCACGGGCTCGGCTTCGAATTGCGAGTCGATGCGCTGGGATGCCTGACTTACCGCATCCACGAACGGCTGCTTGGCGTCTCCACTCTTAAACGGATTGCTCCGCCCCAGCAGATCGTCGGTCAGAAACCGGTTCATGGACGCTGTGATTGCAGCCTCGCGGCTCGCGCGATTTCGTTCTCTCGCCAGTCGAAAGGTGTAGAAGGTCACGAGTCCAATCCACAGTATGAGTGCTGCCGAGGCCGCAGCCAAAGGGCGCAGGTTGCGCCGCACGAATTTATCGGCTCGATAGCGCACGCCGTCGGGCCGCGCCTCCAGCGGTTCGCCTATCAAATAGTGGTCGATGTCGCGAATCAAAGCTTCCACTGAGGAGTACCGCTGCTGAGCATCTTTGTGTATTGCCTTTAGGCACAGCACATCCAGGTCGGCCCAAGATGCTCTGGAAATTTGCCCAGAAGAATCCGCTTGCGGCCCGCAAGAAAAGGCAACCGATGGCGCCACCGGATCAGCGGAAGGATTCGCGGTCACGCCTTGTTGCGACTGCTCGAACGGGAGTCGCCCCGCCAGAATTTCGTACAAGACTACGCCGAGAGAATAGACGTCCGTGTAGAAACCAACGTCTCCGTCGCGAATCCACTCCGGCGCAGCGTAGTCCGGGGACATAAAGCGCAGCCCGGGCTGCGTCTGCTCCGACGGGCTTTGCAAACTATGCAACTCCCTCGCGATTCCAAAATCCAGCAGTCGCGGAGCTCCGCTTTCATCCACCAAAATGTTCGACGGCTTCAGATCGCGGTGGATGATTTCCTGCCCGTGGGCATATTGCACCGCTTCGCAGACCGAGCGAAAAAGCCGCAGCCTGTCTTCGATACTCAGCGGCTTCTGACGGCAGTAATCGACAAAGCGAATGCCCTCCACATACTCCATCACGAACCAAGGAGTCCCGTCCGAAAGCGTACCGGCATCGTAGAGCCGTGCGATGAAGGGATGGTTGAGTTTTCCGAGGGTTCTTATTTCGTGAGTAAAGCGTTCGCGGCGGGCCGGCGACAGTCCTGCGTGCGGAAGGAATTTGATCGCCACCAAATTGCCCGCGTCCTGGCGTTGCGCCAGCCAGACTACGCCCATGCCGCCTTCGCCCAGCACGCGCAGCAGGCGATAAGCACCGAATTCCTGCTGGGTAATCGCCGTTGTGGGCGAGCCGAACACACGATCTGCAACCTCGTGAAGACCGCGATCGAGCAAAGAGCTATCCTGGCTGTCGGTTCGCAGCATAGCCTTCACCTCTTCCGCGAGGCTGTCGTCGTCGCCGCAGGCAGCTTCTAAGAAGGATGAACGCTCAGACTCGGGAAGTTCCACGGCCTGATGAAAGATAGTCTGAATCTTTTCCCATCGCTCACTATCCATCGTGCACTTCCGTTCTCAGTCCTTCGCGGAACGAATTCTGGTCGCCAACCAGGCCCTGGCGGCCCGCCAGTCGCGCTCCACCGACGATTCGGAAAGGCCCACCGCCGCTGCCGTTTCCGCCACGTTCAGTCCGCCAAAAAAACGGTACTCCACAATCGCTGCCTGTCGCGGATTCAATCGCACCAGTTCTTTCAGGCTCTCGTCCAATTCAATCAACTCCACATCGCAGGAAACACCCAGAGAACTCGCGCCATAATTACCCGCCGGCTCGGCCACAACTCCGGCAAGATTTTCTGCTCCGGGATCGCCCAGAGCCAGCACTACGGCTTCGCCCGCCCCGCCCCGTTTTCGGGCTCTCCGCTTCCGCGCCTCGTCCACTAAGACCTGGCGCATAGCCTTGGCCGCGATCGACTTGAAGTGAGCCCGTTCCTTCGCCGCGAGGTGCGGCGAGTCTTTCAGTTTCATCCACGCCTCATGCACGAGGGCGGTCGAGTTGATGGTGACTGCACCTTCGTTCCGCCGCACCGACGACGCCAACCGCCTCAGCTCTTCATAGACCAGGCTGAACACGGCATCCATTTCGCGACGCTCCGGTGGGGTAGGGACGCCGTTCGCTGGGGATTCTCCGCCTGTGCTTGTTTCTGGTCTTGGATTCTCTTCGGGCATGACGGCTTTCATTCTCGTTGCACGCAATTACTCAGTGAGGACCAACACACTCGGGGTCAGCAACCGCCGCGGGGGCCCACGGCGGGATTCGTTCGCTTGGGAAGGAATAGTACCAATCGGAGCCGAGTTCTGCAACCGCAGATTCTCACGCGATCCGATACTTCGACTTATCACAAAAAGGGGACAGTCTATATGTCAACTTATTGCCACATCGTACTCGCCACGGCCTTGGCCTTGCCGCTGTACGCGCAACAAGCTCCGGTCAAAAACACTACAACCACGGCTGCGAAGCCACTCGCCCTCACCGTCGACGGCGTGCTGTCCATGGTCCAGGGCGGGCTCTCCGACGATGTAATCGTTGCCCGCCTTCGCAAGGAAGACAAACCTTTCGACCTTTCGCCAGACGATCTGCTCCGGCTCAAGAAAGCCAAAGTGAGTGATGCCGTTCTCAAAGTGATGATGGATCCCAAGGCCGACGCTACTGCGTCTGCGCAGAGTTCCCCTCAAGGTCCGGCAACGGTCGTGGTTCAATCCCCGCTCTTTCCCGGAATCAGTGCGCCTCGGGCTTCCGGGGCGACGCCTGCATCGGGCGGCAACGCTTCCGGCGATCCCAACGATCCCATGGTTCCGCATGATTCCGGCATCTATCTCTACACCAAGGATCGCGATGGCAAGCCGCAGATGATCGTGCTGGAGCGCGCCGCTTACCAGGGCGCCAAGAGCAGCGGCATGTTCGGCACCGCCATTACGCACGGCATCGTAAAGGCCAAGAGCCGCGCCATGATCAACGGCCCGCATGCCGGCATCCAGGTCAATGAAACCTCGCCGACCTTTTACTTCTACTTCGACGATAAGCAAGCCGGTCTCGGCAAGACTTACTTCGGCGTGGGCAGCCTCTCTAATCCTAATCAGTTCGTCCTGCTCAAACTGGAAGTCAAGAAGTCCGACCGCGAAACCGTGATCGGAAAGTTCAGCGAATGGGGAAGCTCTTCCGGGGCGGACGCCGGCGCGACCGTCCCCTTCAAAGCCGAGCGTATTCGCACTGGCCTCTACAAGGTCACCGTAGATGCCATGCAACCTGGCGAATATTGCTTCTACGCCTCCTCCGGACGCACCACGGCGGCAGGCCCCATCGCCGTGAGTACCACCACAGGTTCCGACATTTTCGACTTCGGCGTTTCCACCCAGTAACCGAACCGGGCACACGGGGAAGGCGCTCGGAAAGGTGCTGGATGATGCGCTGAACCCCGCGATAGCGGCTGCTGGGAGGGCACGAGTTCCCCCTCGTGTCGGCAGCCGTCCGTCGCGGGTGCTGCCTCAGCTCCCGTCTATATCGCGGAGGAGTCGCTCGATGACGGCTTTTCTCCATGCCCTACGCAAATAGTATGTGAAGGCCAATTCCAAGCCGCACCGATTCTGCAGTCCAAATTTAAGGAGACGAATATGACCACACTGAGCAACCCTACTTCACGCCGGCGCGCGGCAATTTGCGCTGCCACCTTCATCCTCTTTGCCCTCTGTGCTGTTTGCGCCAGCGCACAGGCTCCGCCTTACGCGCTGTTCCAGGACTCTACGCTTACGAGCACCACCAACACCATCAACGTGACCCAGTTGCCGGTGGTCACGACTACTGGCACAAGCTACGTCAATGTGGTCATCGAGTTCGACGTTTCTTCCGACGGAACTCTCAGCGTCGCGCCTGGATATCCGCAAATCACGCCGGCAGCCACGCCCCTCGTGCTGGGCTTCGAGGCGGGAAACTATTTTGGTGGCGGAGCCCAGAGTAGTTACGGTATCGACGTCAGCGGCCCTGGCGTAGGACAAGGCGGGAACACGGAGTGGAGTCTTGCCGTGTCGAGCAATGGGAATTACACCTTTCCATCCAATGCCGTCTGGTTTGTGGTTGGAAATATCAAGAACAGCCCACTCTACAGTCGCATCGAAAAAGCCAAGATCGACACGCAGGGATGGGATGCCTTCGGCACAGTCGGCTCCGACGAATGCCTTAGCGGTGAATGTGGCACTTATTGGACCGACAAGACGCTGATAGGACTGGCGCAAATCGGAAATCAATTGTCAATCAGCAGCTTCACCACGACCAACGGGACCACGCAAACCGATAGCAGCACGGCTGTAGATAGCATCACGTACTGTCTGAACAGTCCTTGCGGAACAGGTCAACAGGGTAACGCCCGGCAGCGTTGATACGCAGGGGCGGGCCTATTGGTCCGGCGGCGTCACTTCGACGCCGTCGGCCGTCTTTCATCCCAGACCGAACATATCGCAGCGCAGTTCGAAAGTTGAGCGTTGTGGCTTCGTGATTCTTATGGGAAAATTCCTCGTCTGTTAACCCCTGCTTTCCTCAGAGGGATGAAAATGAGGCCAGACCGCCCAGTCTCCGGAGGTCGATTGTGACTAGGCAACTACAGAGGTTCGTTATAGCCATCTACCTGGCTGGTTTGCTGTTGGTCCCGCGTTTAGAGGCGCAGGCCGCTGGTGGGGAAGAGGTCCTTACTAACGACGATATCGTTGCGATGGTAAAGGCTCACTCCAGCGTGGATGTGATCGTGAATCAGATCCGCAACAACCCGGGAAATTTCACCCTCACCACGAAGAGCATCATCGCCCTGCAACAGCAGGGCGTGCCAGCGAAAGTGATCACCGCCATGCAGGAAAAAAAGGCGGCTCAAGTTCAAGCTCCGGCCGGTCGAGCCGTACCGGGGAATGAGCGAACGCCTCAGCAGGCACGGGAACCGAAGAGTCTGCGGGTCACCGAATCGGTCGGCACGTGGGAGGTCCGCGAATCGACAAATCCCCTGACTGACGAGGTTAGGAAAGTAGTGACGGCGAAACTTCGAGGCAAACCGGAGGGAGAGTTCCAGGTCACCGCCATCTGCGATGACGATAGCGCTATCGGATTCTTCGTATCCAATCGGAGCGAGGGTTTGGTACTGAAGAGAAGTCCGGTTGCGCAATCCATGACTACGACCAAGACCTTCGGCGGGGGCCAGATAGGCTCCATCAGCGCGCCTCAGTCCTGTGTGATGATGAAGGTTCGCGTCAGCACCGGTCCGGTGAACGAGTATGCTTCCCAGGTGTGCGAAGACGACGACCGCGCGCTGTTGGTCTTTCTGGGTAACCTAGCCGATAAGGCCCGGGAGCAGTGGCACACGGTGGGCAAGGCCATCGGGGCAGGAGCGCACGCTATGGGCAACGATCTGGGAGCGGCACAAGTGGATATTTTGTCCTATGGCCTGGGCGAGTTCACGGCGTCGCTGACCCGTGGAATATCGCCCATGATGAGCGCGCTTGGTGTTCCGCAGATGCCCGACGTCTTAAAAGCGAGTTCGATGAGGATACAGCTGCCATTCACAAACGGCGACACTTCGGTGATTGAAATCGATCCGCAGGATCCCACGTTTAGGGCTTACACGGCGAGGTGCGTTGCCCCACCGGCCGCTGCGAGTTCCGCGAGCCGCATGGCAGCGCCAATGGCGTCAACTCCATGCGGCTATGTCTCAGGATGTGAATCGTCTGCGACCGCAAGGGTCACCACGCCGCCGAGCGCGACCGCCCCTTCCCCGATTGACCCGGCTGTGCCCAAGACCGTCACGGTACCTGCCAATCAGATGTGGACTCCAACCGGAATTCTTATTACCGCCAACTCTATGATTGACATTTCCGCCACCGGCGCTGTTTCTATGAAGGGTGCAGGCCCGCTCCCGGTGGGCCCAGACGGATTGGGCCAGGGCAATACACACTATACTTGTAATCCTCTACGCGTTCCCGCACAACAGCTTCCCTGTTGGTCGCTCGTAGGTCTGGTGGGGAACCAGATATTCTATATCGGGAACGAAAACACGTTCCGAGTACCGGCTTCTGGCCAGCTCTTCCTGGGTGTGAATGGTGACCAGTTGGAAGATAACAATGGCTATTGGACGGCAATTGTCTCGGCGCGAGGTCAGATCCCTAGGGACCCTGACTCCTCCGCCGTGCCACAAGGTTCACGGGTCAACCCTCTGCCGGCCGGGGGCATCCCCGTCTCGGCCGGCAGCGGCGGCGTCGCCACAAGCCAAGGGCAACAGTTGTCTGTGTCGTTGGCGGCGCGGCTGTCCGGTAACTATAATCTCCACGGCGTGACCACCGAGGCGCAGATGCTTCCCATACTGGACAACAGCATCTGGATTCCCGACGGAAAGATATCCGAGAAACAAATCTACGTCATCGCCGGACCGTGCTGTGGATTTAGCCAGGATTTTTACCTCCGCTCGCGAAACTACGGCGACAGGGTCCAGTTCCGTTGGGTGGAGACTTCCCCGGACCCCAACGCAAGGTGCCTGGGTTATCTTGCGGAGACTGCTACCACCACAAACCCCGATGTTCTGTCGCGGATGTATCAATCGATGGCCAACCCGTCGCCCGTTCCGGCCGTTATACGCGAGAACGCCATCCGGTGGAACCGGGGGGTCATGTTCGCTATTAACGGGATGAGGGTGAAGCTGGACGCAGGGCACAACCACGACTGGTTATTCCCCGTCTTGATCTGGCTTTCTAAAGATGGGGTTAAGGTCGTGGCTCGTCCCGCTCCAGGCCAGCTTGAAGAAATCGTCGAGTCGGTCGTTGCACGGCCCGAGGCCGCACACATTGCCCCCGCGGGACGCCAGTTTCTTAAGCGTGCATATAAAGTGGAGCCCGTACCGTCGACGCGGCTGTTCGCAAGAGAGGATGGCGTCAAGCTGTTTATGCTGCCCGATGAAGCTTCGCAGCCGATCCTTGCCTTCGCGAAGGATCATAGTGGATGGAGCCCTACGGGCCAGGTCACCATAGACGGCGAGAGATGGTTCGTCTTGCCTGCTTTGTCCACCGAGACGTGGGTGCCGGGATTCTTTGTGCGGGCGGACCAGGTGTACCAAGGGCAGTAAGTGATAAATCGAAATCAATCCAAAATCAACCGGTACGAGGATCGGAGCGCACCTCGCCCAACGGGGGCA
>Ga0116125_1000939_pt1 | contig 13123 bp, 10 predicted proteins | sample June2015DPH_16_1_2_FD_89729 | JGI IMG/M metagenome (GOLD analysis project Ga0116125, IMG submission 89729) | Peatland microbial communities from SPRUCE experiment site at the Marcell Experimental Forest, Minnesota, USA - June2015DPH_16_10 | ecosystem: Environmental > Terrestrial > Soil >...
AGCAGGAGTGGGGTGATGGGTCCGCGCGAGCGCTTCGCTCCGCCTCGACTCGCTTCGCTCGCTCGGCTCCGCTCGCGCCGACTCGGTATCAGCGACCGTCACCGGCCGTGCTTCGACGGCGCCGAGGCGTGAGCCGGGGCGCGCGCTGGAGCCGGGGTGCGCGCTGGAGCTGGGGCGGGCGCGTGTCGGGCTTCGCCCGGGCGATTTTCTTGCCCGCGATTGGGGGGTGACTCACCATGGGGTCGTTCCACCTCACCATGCTCACCGTGCGCTCGGTCCGTCGGCGCGCCTCGCTCTCCGGCTCTCATTTCCGCATGCTCCGGAGGGCGCGCCCCATAGCGCACAGCGACCGAAGGACGTCCGAAGTCGCGCGCGTGAGCGAGCCCTGGCTCGTTGCCTGTGACGCGAACGACGTGTCCGGGTTCGATGCCGATGCGCGCCGGAGGCGGTCCGAAGAAGCGGCCACCCTCGCCGCGTCGCTCTTCGAACGGGTGCATATGGACTGCGATTGCGTCCCGTTGCGGCCCCCGCACGAAACGCTCGAACACATGGGGATGAAACAGCTCGCCCGATCCGCAGTAGACGAAGCGCGGAGACACCCCAAAGCCGATCTCTACGGCCACTCCGCCGCGCCAAGCGAAAGCCGGGGGCGCCGGCGCCCACCCGACGAACCCTACGCCGGGCTCTCCAACTCGCCAGGAAACCCACGCGGGCGCGTATTCGCGTCCCGGAATCCATGACCAGCCCAGACCGACAGCATTGACCCAACGCCCGTAATGGAACGGCGCCCATCCCCAATCGTAATCGCTGACCCACGTGTAGTCGTCGCCATAGGCCCAATGGCCCGAGGAGCCGTAAGGAACGAAGTCGGTTCCGACCGTCTCGGGATTGGGCACCCACACGGTGCCGTACGTCGTATCGTCGACCCAGCTCCCGTTCGGATCGAGGGCGGCATGGAAGTCGACGAGCGCGGTCGGATCCGTCTCTTCGTAGCGGTCGGCAGCACTTGGATCTTGGGCGTCGGCGAGACGTGGAAAGAAGAGGACTGGAGCCGTCAGGGCTATCACCAACCATCGAGGGCGAATGTTCATCGTCACCGAGTCGACACGATAGCATCGTGTCTCCGCGGGCGTCGCGGCCCGCTCGGCTAGGTCGCCAGTTCCGACGCCGACCGGCCCTGGCCGACCGCGACCCGCGCCCGCGATAACCGCGCTCCCGACCCGCGACCCTGGCCGACCGCGACCCGCGACCCTGGCCGACCGCGACCGCGATCCGCGACCCCAACCCGCGACCCGCGCGCGGTCCTGGCCGACCGCGACCGCGACGACCGCGACCCGCGACCCTGGCCGACCGCGACCGCGATACCGCGAATCCCGACCCTGTCGCGCATACGCAGCGAACCATCACATGCAGCACACTGAGTAGGCGTTCGCCGCCGTTACATTCCCGGTCGGCTGGGGCTGTTTCGTGATGGAACACGTGCCGGCCGTCAAGGTGAAGTTCGCCTCGGCGGAGCCTGGAGAGTTGCTATACCCTTCGCACGTCGCTGAGCTGGCCAGAGCGGCGCCTGCGCACAACGACCCATTGTAGAGGCTGACGCCTCCCGAACAGCTGCTCGCGGTAGGCGTCGGACTGCATGTGCATGCCCCGCACCCGCGTCCGTCGGCGAAGCTCTTGTAGACGACGACGGGCTGGGCGCTCGCATTGTAGGGGGCCGGGCATGTCGTCAGCGCGCCCGGTTGATAGACGCACAGCTCGCTGCCAAACGGCGCGGTCGGCTTCGGAAGGCACTGATTGGTGGGGTTCGTGCAGCCGCCCGGGACGTCGACGCGCCCCGCGTACGCGCAGATCCGAGCCGTGGTTTGCCAGGTCGGAGGCGCGCCGCTCGGCGTCACTGTCGGGGCGCACGTCCCGGCGGAAGCGACCGGTGCTGTCACCTTCCAAGTCCCGTCGATACCGCCGTTGGTGCACGTAAAGGCCGTGCATGCGTTCGACGACAGGGTGACCGTCGCGCACAAGTTGGCGCAGGCTTGATCCGTATAGACCGTCGCGGTGCCCGAACATTTCTGGCCGGTCGGCGTGCACTGGCAGGTGCACGTGTCCGGCGCAGCGCTCAGCCCCCCGAATGCGTCGACGGCGGTCGCGTATCCCGCCGGGCAGCTCGGCACCGAAGCGGCCGGATAGCCGCCGGTCCACAGCAGGACTGGACCGATCCACGTGTTGGGCACCGGCGGGGCACATGCGTAGGCGGCGCAAGCCGGCTGATCGGCGCAGTCGATATGGCCATCGCATGCGTTGTCGATGCCGTCGGTGCAGTTCTCGGGGGTCGGCACGCAGCCCGAGTCCGGCGCAGGCCCGGTCGAGCCGTCCGAGCCGTCCTGAAGGGTCGATCCGCCGCCGGCATCGAGCGACCCATCCGCCGCATCCACGAATGCGGTCGCATCCCTGCCGGCACCGGTGTCGTCCAGCTCGGCAGCGTCGGCGTCGGCGACGGTCACATCGAGCGGCGGGCTCGCTTCGGACGCGTCGATCCCTTGGGTCGCGTCTCCATCGGCATTGGCCATCGCACTCGCATCTTCGGGTTCGGCGCACGTCGAGGTCTCGATGCAATCGGTAGTACCGCATCCGTCGACGACGAGCGCCATGCCGCACATGACCCCTGCACCCGCGATCCGCGCCGACATCCTCCGTGAAAATCCCATAAGGCTCCGATACAGTCTGACCGCGCTAGATGGCTGCGGAGCAAATTTCGCGGCCGCTTGGTGTGGATACGCGCATGCGGTCGTCTTTGGGATAATGTGGGAGTCTGGGGGCACTTGATGACCCGACCGTTGCGTTTGCTTCTTATCGAAGATAGCCCAGATGACGCGGAGCTTCTTCTCCGCGAGCTCCGCGGCGCAGGATTCGACCCTCAATCTCGAAGGGTCGCCACCCGCCAGGATCTCGAGCGCGCGCTCGACGTGGCGTGGGACATCATTCTTTGCGATTATCGCTTGTCCGGGTTCGATGCGCCGGCGGTTCTCGCCATCGTTCGCGAGCGGCAGATCAGCACGCCCTGCATCGTCGTCTCCGGGACGGTGAGCGAAGAGCATGCTGTGACGGCCATGCGGCACGGCGCGCAGGACTTCATCTCGAAGGACCGACTCGGCCGTCTGGTCCCCGCCATCGAGCGCGAGCTGCGGGATTCGGAGGTCCGGATCAAGCAAGCGATCACCGAAAGTACATTGCGTGCCACCGAGGCGAGCTTCCGGGGGGCGTTCGAGCTGATTCCGGACGGGGTGCTCGTCCACCGCGACGGCCATATCGTTCATGCCAACGGTGCGGCAGTGATGCTTTTGGGATCGGCCAGTGTCGACGATCTCGTAGGACGCTCGGTGCTCGACCTATTTGCGCCGTCCAATCGAGAGCTCGTTCGAATGCGGTTGGACGACGGCGACGCGCTGAAGGAGCGAACACCGCTCGTCGAGTTGTCGATGGTTCGGCTGGACGGGCGATCGGTCGACGTCGAGACGACGGCCATGCCGGTGCTCTTCGAGGGCGAGGCGGCGATCCTCGCGGTCGTCCGGGACGTCTCCGCCCGGCGGGAGCTCGTGGCGCGGACGATGCACGTCGACCGCATGCTGGCGATCGGGACGCTGGCCGCCGGCGTGGGCCACGAGATCAACAATCCGCTCGCATACATCATGGCCAACCTCGGCTACGCGGGCGAAGAGGTGGCCCGCGTGCGGCAGACGCTCGAGCCGCGGCGGGCAAACGATCCCGCTATCGCGTCGCTCTTGAACGCCTTGTCGGAAGTCGTGCTCGTTCTCGGGGAGGCCGACGACGGCGCTCGACGCATCCGCGACATCACGCGCGACTTGAAGACCTACGCGCGCGCCGACGACGACGAGCCCGAGCTCGTGGACGTCTGCGAAGCGGCGGATTCCGCACTGCGCATGGCCGCTCCCGAACTGCGCCAACGAGCCCGCGTGACACGCGATTACGGCGAGGTTCCCCCAATTGTGTCGAGCCGTTCGCGGGTCGGCCAAGTGCTTCTCAACCTCATCGTCAACGCGGCCCACGCGATCGGCGAGGGTCGACCGGAGGCGAACGAGATTTCGGTGCGAATCCGACGGGAGGGCCCGAGCGTCGTCATCGACGTGCGCGACACGGGCTGCGGCATTGCCCCCGAGCATCTCGAGCGCTTGTTCACACCATTTTTCACGACGAAGCCGATGGGGAAAGGGACTGGGCTCGGGCTGTCGATTTCGCGGCGCATCGTTCGGTCGCTCGGCGGCGACATCCACGTGCAAAGCGATTTGGGAAGAGGAACGACCATGAGCGTCGTCCTGCCGGCGGCGCCCGGGGCTTCTACTGCCGAGACGCCGACCCCGGCGCCGGTGGCGCGCCGGTGCCGGATCCTGTTCGTGGACGACGACCGCACGGTGGCGACGGCATTTCAGCGCGCCCTGTCGCGAGAGCACGAGGTGGTCGTGGTCGATAGCGCCGGCGAGGCGCTCAAGAGGTTGGGGCTCGGCGAGGCGTACGACGTCATCTTTTGCGACTTGAACATGCCCACCATGACGGGAGCCGACCTGTTCGAGGTCATCGAGCGCACCCTTCCCAAGCTCACGTCGCGCGTCGTCGTCATCACCGGAGGGGAGACGGATGCGCGGACGAGAACGTTCGTCGAGATGCGACGCGCCCCGGTCCTCGAGAAGCCGCTCGACATGCGGCAGGTGCGCGCTCATCTGGCCAAGGTGGCGGCGGGGTTGGCCGCGGCTCAAGAGATGTAGCGGGTGCGGCTGCGCATGAGAGTCACGAGCTCCTGCTCGGACCGGGCGGCGTCTCCGAGCGGAACGACCCGGCGGGCAAGCCGGTCGTAGCTGCCGAGCATGAGCAGCATCCACACGCCGAAAAAGTCGATTCCAGTGAAGACCAGTGCCTCTTCGGCGGCGTACGTCGCCACGTTTTGGCTGAACTCTTCCGGCATCTCGGTCCAATGGCGCGTCTGCTTGAGGTGATGGCCGATATGGTATCCGTCGTTGAAGCAACGCCTGTTGTACGTGGAATTAACGCACGTAATGCTGTTCCGATAGCAGTTTTCCGGAGCATCCGCGTCGATGAACGCGTGCTGCGCCCAGTTGCCCGCCATCATGGCGAAGCGCACGATGATGAGAGGCAGGACGAACACCACAAGGGTTGCACGCCAGTTGAAGTACAACAGTACGGAGACGGCCACCGCGAACCCCAGCTCGCCGCAGAGGGTGCGCACCATCAGTGCGCGCCGCTTCTTTCGCGCGAAGTAGCGCGTCAATTCGAGTGTTCCGCCGAAGAAGAAGCGCAGGAAGTACCGCGCGAAGTCGACGGGGCTGTCGCGCTGATAGGACATCGTGGAGCTAATGTCGTCCTCGAGGTTGTTCTCGGGGTGGTGCATGCCTACGTGGTGCGCGAAATACGTCTCCGGCGACTCTCCGAAAAACGGGCCAAGAACCGATGGCACATAGAGGTTCAGCCAAGCCCACGGGCGCTTGAAAAGGCGGCGGTGGCTCGTGTTGTGAAGCATCAACACGAAGGGACCCAGGAAATACACGACCAACGCGAGATGCACCGCCGCGAGCCAAAGGCGAAAGGCCCCCGGGACGAAGAGGACGACTCCGGTCGGAACCACGGTGGCCGTGAGCAACGCCATGAGCTTCAGGAACGGCGTGTCGCGCCGATCGTGGATGAAGCGCTCCGCAAGGCGATCCAAGCTGCCAGGCCTGTCGGGCTGCCGGTAGGTCGGGTCGCTGAGAACGAGATCCATGGCGCACTGGGCTTTTACGCGAGAACGGGACCCTTCGTCGAGGGCGAGCTGAACCGCGCGCCGCGAGAGGCGCGCCGAAACGCGCCTCCCGCCGACTTTCCGTTCGAATGGGGCCGGGATCACGGGGCCCAGTTGATGGCCGCTTCGGTCTCGTGAATGGCTCGGTCGGTGGACTCGATGGCCCGTTCTCTCCAGCCGCCGTGGTTGTGTTCGGCGTTTTCGAGATGACCCCGTGCGTTGCGCAGGCTTTCGAGAGCAGCCCGCATCCGTCGGAAGTCGCCTTCCACCGACTTCGGGTCCGCATGAGAGTAGTTCGCGGATGCGGCCTGATGGCCGACGACGAGTATCAGCGCGGTGGTCGAGATAAGAGCCAGTGGTTTCCAGAATGTCATAAAGGATCTCCTTGTCGGTCGCGATTGGCCGTCACCCGCCTCGCGGGCATGGTGGGCCAAAGTATCGCCAGAGGGAGCGACGGCGGGGAGACAAATCGAACCCCACGACGCTACGAAGCGCGCGAACGTGCCCGCCTTTCGTGACGCCGTCGCACATGCGCCGCCTTGGCTCGCGGTCGAACGCGTGACTCGCCTTTCCGATCTTAATGCGGCCGGGAGCCTCACTTCACCGCGAGGTAGGTCGTCCCCGTGCGTCCGGCTCTCGTTCGTTCGGATGTAAATCCGTGCTTGCGTGCAGTCCGCACTCGCGTCGGGTCGTGTCTTCCCACCACCATCGGCCGGCGCGCTCGTGCTCGCCGGGCAGGGTGGGGCGAGTGCATGGTTCGCAGCCAATCGACACGAATCCGCGCTCGTGGAGCGCATTGTGCGGGACTCCGTTTTCCCGGATGTAGTGCCAGGTCTGGGCCGACGTCCAGCGTGCGAGGGGATTGAGCTTAACGAGCGTGCCCGAACGACCCGTCGCGCTGCGATCGCGCTGTATGACCGGGATGGAGGCCCGTGTCGCCGGACTTTGGTCCCGACGTTGGCCCGTGGCCCACGCGTCGAGGGTACCGAGCATCCGCCTGAGGGGTTCGACCTTGCGGATGCCGCAGCATTCCTCGTGGCCATCCTCGTAGAAGCTGAAGAGCCCCTTGCGCTTCACGAACGTCTGAAGCTCGGGGGCTTCGGCGGTCATGATGGTGATCTCGATCTTGTAGTGTTTTCGGACGGCCTCGACGAATCGATACGTTTCGGGGTGCAACCGCCCCGTGTCGAGGCAAAAGACGGAAAAGGGCAACCCAATCACGCTTGCCATGTGCACGAGCACGACGTCTTCGGAACCGCTGAACGCAATGCCGAGCGAACGGCCCCACCGCTCGATGCCCCACCGCAGGACATCGGCCGGAGGGCGGTCGGCGAGCTCGACGGACAACCGCTCGATGTCTTCTTCCGAGAGGCTCGCTGAAGGATCGACGTGCCCGGGGCTCGCGCTCAGGTGCTCACGGACGAGTTTGAGAACGCTATCGACGACCGCCATCCCCGAGGGGCCGTCGCGGACAACGAAGAACGGGGCGGCGTCGACGCCGAGCTGCGCGGCGAGCCGGGCCCCGGGTGACGCCGGGTCGCCCTCCTCGGCCCACTGGACTTCGTCGATTCGGTCCCAGAGGCCTCTGCTTCTCAGGAGATCCTCGGCCTGGACGCATTTGCGGCATGTCTGGCCATTCGCAAGGCGCTTTTTCACCATCGTCACGTGCATGACCGAAAGAGCATAGTCACCACCTCGCATCGAAGCCCGCTTCCGGCCCCGCTAAGGACCCGGCGGCCGAGTTGACCCTGCGACGAGGTCCGCCTAGGGTCGGCCCCGTGAACCCGCAACAACTCGACGAAATCGTCGCCCTGCATGACCTCAACCGTCACCCCTTCTACAGGGCATGGCGAGCCGGCGAGCTGAGTCGGTCGACAATAGCCGTATACGCAGCCGAATACGCCCCGTTCATCGATTCGATCGAGCTCGGATGGAGCGCCCTGGGCGACATCCATCACGCGGCCGAAGAGCGGCAACACGCTGTCCTTTGGGGACGCTTCCGCGACGCTCTCGGGTCCGCCGGCGAACCGCGGTGCGAGGAGGCCGCCTCGCTGGCTCGTTGCGCGATCGATGCGTTCGTCGACCCGAGCCAAGCGCTGGGTGCGCTTTACGCGTTCGAGGCGCAGCAGCCCGCTACGGCTCAAAGTAAGCTCGAAGGGCTGATGGAGCACTACGGGTTTACCGACCATCAGGCCGCCTACTTTCGAATCCACGCGAGCGACTACGGCGAACGCGACCGGCTAGCAGTCCGCGCCGACCGGCTTTCGCCGGACGACTCGGCTCGCGCGCGAGACGCCTGCGAGAGGACATGCCGCGCCATGTGGCGCGCTCTGGACGGCATCCTGCGCGACGGTACCGCGGCCCCTACGGGGTCTTGACGGGCACGCGACTCATGGCGCGCTCCGCCATGGCGGCAATCGTCAGCGAAGGATTCACGCCGGGATTGGCCGATACGGCCGATCCGTCCACTACGTAGAGGCCGTCGTATCCGAAGACGCGGTGCTGCACGTCGATGACGCCGTCTTCGGCGCTTGCTCCCATGCATGCTCCTCCAAGGATGTGTGCCGTGGAAGGCGTGCCAAGCAGCGTTTCGGTCAAGAGACTCATCGGGAGTCCGCCGATCTTCTCGGCAAAGCGCCGACCCAAAGCTGTCGCCTCCGGCATCGACGCGCGAGGCGCACGCGACGGATCCCCGAGGCGGGTCACGAGTCCGCGCCGGAAGCCGGTGAACGCGCTCCTCCCCAAGCGAAGCGACAAGTCGCCTTCGAGCGCTCTCATGTAAAGTAGAATTTGGGTGCTCCTGGCGAAGTCCTTGACCATGAGGGCGCGCAACCAGGCCCGAGGATCACGGGCCATGCTCCGCACGGCGCCGGCGATGCGCGAAAGGATCGTGGATCCTGGGGCGTGCGGCATGGCCAGGAGCCGAAAGAAGCCCGATCCTGAGCCGTAGCGGACGGGCTCGATGTGGCTGTGATCGTCGGTCCGCAGGATCGAGGTGATCGCTACGCCCTCCGACAGGTCGTCGCGACCGGGCGCCAACACGGCGATCAAGGCTTCGCTGTTCGTTCGCACGAAGTCACCCAGGCGCGGGGACAACTTCGGAAGCGCGTCGGGCATTTCGCGCATGCGCAAGAGCAGCGGAATCGTGCCCATGACGCCACCGGCGCAGATGACCTTGTCGGCGGAAATTTCATGGATGGTCCGGGCCGCACCCAACGTGTCTTTCGCTTGCACGACGAAGCCTCCATCCGGTCGAGGCCGAATGGCGACGACCTCCGTCGCGGCGCGCACGTCGACGCCACGGCTTTCGGCAAGATGCAGGTAGTTCCGGTCGAGGGTGTTCTTGGCTCCGATCCGGCAGCCCGTCATGCAGGCTCCGCAGAAGGTGCATCCCGTGCGAGCGGGCCCTTCGCCACCGAAAAACGGGTCGTGACTCGTTCGACCGGGGGTGCCGAAGTACACGCCGACGTCGGTCGGCTTGCAGTCGCCTCGCCGCCCCATCTCATCGGCGATTTGCTGGAGGACGCGGTCCGCCGGCGTCTCGCGCGGGTTGGGGGACGCTCCGAGCATGCGGCGCGCCGCGGCATAGTGGCGGCCGAGCTCCTGCCGCCAGTCGCCGAGGGACGACCACGAAGGCGATTTGAAAAAGCCCTCTTCCGGGTCTGCAAGCGTACCTGCGTACACGAGAGAGCCGCCGCCGACCCCGACCCCATGAAAGATCGTCAGGTGCTCGAAGAACGACATCTGGAATATTCCTCGCAGGCCGATCTTCGGCATCCACAGCCAGCGCCGAAGGTCCCAGTTGGACTTCGGAAAGTCGAAGGGCGCAAAACGTTTGCCTTTTTCGATCACCAGGACGCGGTAGCCCTTCTCCACAAGCCTCAACGCAGACACGCTTCCGCCGAAGCCCGAGCCGATGACGATCCAATCGTAACGGTCGATCATGCGTGGATCCTCTCGAAAGCACCTTTACGAAACATCCCTGTGTTTTGCGCGAAATATGAGGACGTCAGTCTGGGCGCGCCGCCTGCGACCCTTGGGGCCGGCGACGAAAGGACAGCGTCCATGACAGCCAGCATTTTTCGAACGGAGGCGTCAGCTTCCGCGAACGGTTACACGTCAAGCCACGGAAGCCCTCACCCGAGAGAGCAAGCTACGGCCTTCGGTTCGAACGTGTTCGGCCTCTCGGCCATGAAAGCCCACCTGCCCAAGGAGGTCTTCCGCTCCCTCAAGCGAACCATCGAGTCGGGGCAGGCGCTCGATCCGAAAATCGCCGACGTCGTGGCTGCCGCCATGAAGGACTGGGCGCTCTCGAAGGGGGCGACGCACTACGCGCACATTTTTTACCCGCTGACCGGACTCACGGCGGGAAAGCACGACAGTTTCTACAGCCCCGACGGCGAGGGCGGCGCGATCGCCGAGTTCTCGGGCAAGACGCTCGTTCAAGGTGAGTCCGACGCGTCGAGCTTCCCCAATGGAGGCATTCGCGCCACGGCCGAGGCCCGAGGCTACACCGCCTGGGATGTCACGAGCCCGGCGTACCTCTACGAGACCAGCAGTGGCGCGACGCTTTGCGTCCCAACCGTGTTCGTGTCGTGGACGGGAGAGGCTCTTGACCTCAAGACTCCGCTTCTGCGCTCCAGCCAGGCCTTGAACACGCAGGCGACACGGGTACTCAAGTTGTTCGGGCATGCGAGCCCGGCCATGGTCGTCACGTATGCCGGCGCCGAGCAAGAGTACTTCTTGGTCGATCGCAAGGACTACTTGCGGCGACCCGATCTGATCAATGCCGGACGCACGCTCTTCGGCGCCAAGCCTCCGAAGGGGCAGGAGTTCGAAGACCACTACTTCGGGCCCATCCCCGAGCGCATCATCTCCTTCATGATCGCGACCGAGCAGGAACTCTTCAAGTTGGGCATCCCCGCCAAGACCCGGCACAACGAAGTCGCGCCCGGCCAATTCGAATTGGCTCCGATGTTTGAGGCGGGCAACGTGGCCACCGACCATCAGCAGCTGGTCATGGTGGTGCTCAAGCGCGTCGCGGAACGCTTCGGGCTCGAGTGCCTGTTGCACGAAAAGCCATTTGCCGGCGTGAACGGTTCGGGCAAGCACGTCAATTTTTCCATCGGGAACGCGACCCAAGGAAACCTGCTCGACCCGGGGGATACGCCCCACGAAAACGCGCAATTTCTGGTGTTCTGCGCCGCCGTGGTTCGGGCGGTTCACAAGTTCGGTGACCTCCTGCGCGCGTCGGTCGCCTCGGCCAGCAACGATCACCGGCTCGGAGCGAACGAAGCCCCACCCGCCATCATTTCGGTATTTCTCGGAGAGCAGTTGGACGACGTCTTCGCGCAAATCGCCGCCGGCGGAGCGAAGTCGTCCAAGTCGAAGGGCACTCTCGAAATCGGCGCCGACACGTTGCCCAAGCTTCCCAAGGACCCCGGAGATCGCAACCGGACCAGTCCCTTTGCGTTCACGGGCAATCGATTCGAGTTTCGAGCGGTCGGCTCGAGCCAGTCCATTGCCGGCCCCATGATCGTCTTGAACACCATCGTGGCCGAGTCGCTCGACTACGTGGCGACGACGCTCGAGGCCGCTGTCGCGGCCGGTCGGCCGCTCAACACCGCCATCGGCGAACTTCTCGCGGCGATCGTCAAGGAGCACTTTGGGGTCGTATTCAACGGCAACGGATATTCGGCCGAGTGGCACGCGGAGGCCGCGCGCCGGGGTTTGCCCAATCTGAAAACGACCGTCGATTCCCTGGGCGCCCTTCAGCGGCGCGAAGTGATCGAGCTCTTCGACAAGTACAAGGTTCTCTCTCCGCGAGAGCTGCACAGCCGTTACGAGATCTATTTCGAGCACTATTGCAAGAGCGTCAACGTGGAAGCAAAGGTCGCGCTCAGCATCGCGCGGACGATCATTTTGCCGAGCGTCCTTCGCTATCAACGCGAACTCGCGGAAACGGCTATCGCCGTCAAGCACGCCGGGCAGGCGGTCGACTCGAAACTGCTCGGTCGAGTCAGTTCGCAGGCTTCGACGCTCGAAGCCCGCATCGACATTCTCGACAAGGCCATGTCCGAGCCCGCCGGGCACTCGGTCGTCGAGGAGGCCAAGCATTTCTCCGATGTGGTCTTGCCGGCCATGAAGGGGGTACGCGAAGTCGCCGACACGCTCGAAGGCCTCGTGGCCCGAGATCGATGGGGGCTGCCTCTCTACGAGGATATCCTGTACATCCAGTGAGACGACGAGGGCGCGGTCTCACCCCGTTGGGCCCGCGCCGTTCGTGCAGGCGAGCGGGGAGCGGTCGGGGTCCGCGCCGTCGCTCGCGCGCGTGTTGAGCCAAGGCGGGCGCCATCGGCGCCCGCGGCCCTTTCGGGTCGCGGCGCGGCCGCTATGATTTGGCGGGACGGTCCGTTCGTAAGCGGCAGCTTTCAGATCTCTCCGGACGTCGGACCGAGCAACCGATAGACGTCGGTCCGCCGGCTCGCGGGCGTATCCTCCCAATCGCCGAAGACCTCCCATTGGACACCGTGGCGGATGATGTTCTCCGCCTGGCACCAGAGAGCGACGGCGTCGTGCGCGATGTGGAGATCCTCGTAGCGACCCATGTGAACGGTCCATACGGCCCGCCCCGCGGGCGTTCGCGAGCAGCACACCCCCCCCTGACGGCCCTCGAACGGCTGCGCGACTTGGACGCCGGCTTCGAGTTCGACGTCTCGGCTCGAGGGGTCGTGGTAGACACACACATTCTGTCCGAGCTTGCCGATGGCCGAATCGCGAAGATGAGCGTAGACGCGGTCCATCAGGCTCGGGATGGCCGCGGCGACGGCCCCCCAACCGACGCGCTGTCGGACCGAAGCGAAGGCAGTCGGATCGACTTCGACGACGCGAATGACGTAGCCCATCGTAGGCAGCCTAGCGCGCCAGAGGCCCGGGCGCGACGGCCCGGCGGCATCCGCCGTTTCGTCATCCTGGGTCGGAAGGCGGCTGCATCCGACGATTTCAGCCTCGACGATCTGGCCGGATCGAGCGGACGCATCGACGTGCTTTTACGTTGCGTGCGCGCATCCCTGCTGCATTCTCACGGCCTTCGACGCGACGTCGCCGTCTATCTCGTGCTCGGGGGCGGGCCGCGAGCCCCGAGAGTGTTGCGCTTCGACGGGGCTACCGCGAGGTACATTCGCCCCGACGAGCGCAGCCTCGCGACGCTCGCGAAGAAGGCTCTCGGGTCGTCGGATCGCGCGACGGCCGGATTCGTGGAGGTCAAGCCCGGGATCGCCGTTGCAAACGGCGGTCTCGACGTCGTCCTGCCGGATCTGG
>Ga0116125_1000942_pt1 | contig 13105 bp, 10 predicted proteins | sample June2015DPH_16_1_2_FD_89729 | JGI IMG/M metagenome (GOLD analysis project Ga0116125, IMG submission 89729) | Peatland microbial communities from SPRUCE experiment site at the Marcell Experimental Forest, Minnesota, USA - June2015DPH_16_10 | ecosystem: Environmental > Terrestrial > Soil >...
CCTGGCGGGAGTAAAAGCCCGTCTGCGCGTCCCACAGGCTGGTTCGGGGGAAATCCAGCATCCTGCCGACCGCGCGGCCGGGAATATTCTTGCTTTGATCGCAAAACGCACCGCGTGAGGGCTTTTCAGCGTCGTCATTCCGACGAGCGCATGCGAGGCTGTGTGCTTGCGGCGGCGGGAAGCGGTTCCTCGTCGCCGGCGCTCCTCGGAATGACAATTCGTGGAAAGAACGCTCATTCCTTGCCTGCGCGCGCAGTGACGAGAAATCTCGCAGCTGACAAAATCGTGACATCTGGCGTCTAAGCCTTGTGCTCCCAGCATCTTTTGCGTGAGAATCCTCATCATAGGAAATGGGTTATCATTTCCTGGAGACTCTCCTGAATGTGGATTCACCCACGGCGCGCTCTGAGCGTCCTTACGAGTTCCCTGACTCTTACGCTGGTGGTCGCGCTCGCGATCCCGTCTTTGTCGTGGGCCGCGGAAAAAGCGCGCCTGCGCGTCGACGACTATCAGATCGAGGCTGAACTCGCCCCCCATCTCCACCAGATCACGGCTCGCGCCAAGGTCAGATTCACGGCCACGCAGGATCTGGCCGTCGCCGTCTTTGAACTGCATAATGATCTGCGCGTCACCCGGGTTCTCGACGAAAAGGGCCAGCCGCTATCGGCCGAGCGCGTCACCCAGGATTCCACTGTGCGCGTGCCCCTGCCGGCAGGCTTGTCCAAGGACGCCTCCACTACTCTGACTTTCGAGTATGAGGGACAGCTGGAAAGCGCCGATAACAGCCCCGTGCCTGGTCTCAAGCTGGCCTACATCGGCGACGACACCAGCTACCTGTTTTATTCCGGACGCTGGTTCCCGGTTAGCGGCTTCGGGCTGAACCGCTTCACCTCCACCATCAGCGTAACCGTGCCGGCGCACATACTCGTCGTCGGTAGCGGGCGGTCTACGGTCGCGGACACTCCGGCTTCGAATAAGCCTAACGCCAGCGTCCTGCCCACCAAGACTTTTACTTTTGTCTCCAGCAAGCCGAGTTTCCCCGGCACCATCGTGGCCGGAGTTTTTCAGGAGTATAAAAGCGACGAAGCCGGCTTGGATCTGCACGTTTTCTTCAAGCCCACGCACCAGAGCCTGGCTCCTACCTACACTACGACCGCCGTTCAAGAGTTCACCTACTTCATCACGCTCTACGGCCTGCCGCCTTCGCAGAAGCTCAATATCGTGGAGTTGCCCGGTGATACTCTCCCCTACGCCTGGGCGCCGGAAATCGCCGGACTGGCCGGACCTTCGATTACCGAGAAAACCAACTACCGGCTGCTGGCCGATGCGATTGCGCATCAGTGGTGGGGAGTGTCAGTAAGTCCGGCGAGCAAGGACGACTGGTGGTTGAGCGATGGCTTCTCGCGCTATTCGGAAGCGATGTACGTGGAGAGCGCCGCCGGAGCCGCAGGTCTGGAAGAAGCGGTGAAAGATATGTCAGTCGGGGCACTGGCCTACGACACCGTGCCGCTCTCCAGCGCCAGCAAACTCGATATTTTCTCTACTGAATTCCAGTCGCTGGCCACCGACAAGGGCGCAATGATCCTGCACATGTTGCGCTGGGTGCTGGGCGAGGACAAATACAACAAGACCATGCGGGAATTTGCCACGGAGTTCGCCGGCAAAGGGGCGAGCATGGACGACTTCAAAACCATCGCGGAGAAGAATTACGGCGAGCAACTCACCTGGTTCTTCTCGCAATGGCTCGATTCGACGGGCGCACCCGAGTTCAAGATAAAGTACACGACCTACCGCCTCGGCGGCGCGGCGACCCAACTGCCCAAAGAAGAGAAAACTCCCGGGTTCCGCGTTACCGGTGAAATCTCGCAGGATCTCGACCTGTTCCGCATGCCCGTGGACCTGCGTATTGATACCGACGGAAAAACCGAAAACCAGCGAATCGAAGTGGAGGGCACGACTTCGCCGTTTTCGATCGAGACTTTCGGCCGGCCGCGCCGCATCTCGATCGATCCTGACCACCATGTGCTGACCAATTCGACCGATGTGAAGCTGCGCTCTTCCATCCTGCGTGGGCAGGCCCTGCAGCAGCAAGGAGATCTCTCCGCAGCGCTGGTGGAGTTCAACAAAGCTCTCGACCTCAACAAGAATAGTTCGCTCGCGCACTACCGTATCGCCGAAGTCTTCTTTTATCAGCGCAACTACCAATCCTCGGCCAATGCCTACCGCGCGTCGATTGATGGCGACGGCGAACCCCGCTGGACCGAAGTCTGGAGCCGCATCCAGCTGGGCAAGATTTTCGATATCACCGGGCAACGCGAACGCGCCATCAACGAATACCGGCAGGCTACCCAAACCAACGACAATACCTTCGGAGCCCTCGAAGAAGCCCGCAAATATCTGCAAAAAGCGTACGAGCGGCCCAAGGAAAAGAGCGCGCAGTAAGACTTGGCGGCAGGCAGAGTCGTTCCGGCTCCAATTAAGTTTGTTACCCGACTCTACCATTTGTCATTCCGACCCTTTAGATTGTCGTTCCGAACTTTAGTTTGTCATTCCGACCCTCTTTGTTTGTCATTCCAACCGAAGGGAGGAATCTGCTGTTTTTTCTATCGGCAAACTCCCGCCAACTCAGCTGTCCTCAGCTAACCTTTTTCCCTCTCCCGGGGTCTAAGTCAGTACATGCCAGCAGGGAACTTTACCGGACCCGGCTGCGTATTTCTGATCAGATGTTGGGCGGGATTTGAGACCCCTCGCCTGAACGTTACCCGGGTGCCCCCACGCTCCTCCCCGGAGGCGTGGGGGCATTATTCAACTCCGCTATGCGAATGCTTCTCGACATTGGTCGGCAGTCGCTGTCGGCCCTATGGGCGCACAAGCTGCGCTCATTCCTCACCATGTTCGGAATCGCCTCGGACTACAACCAGATTCGGAATGTTCCGGTGGAACTGGGGCTGGTTCAACGTCAGGACATCTCGGAGCGGAGTGGGGCCCGCAGCGGCCGGTTGTTGCAGCCGCGAACGCAACTTGCGTTATCTGCCCAGTTAGCATAGGTTTTCTTCGGACAAAAGCATGAGAAAAAAGATCTCGCTTTCACCTGCCGCCCTCCTCACCGTGGCCGTCACACTTTTCTGTGCTGTCGTGTCGGCCCAGTCTACGAAACCCGACCCGTCGCAGCCGACGCCGCAGAATCTGCCGCCCGGTCTCGACCAGCGCTTCCTCGACACCTCCGCGGATCCCTGCGTGAACTTCTTCCAGTACGCCTGCGGAAACTTTTCCAAGTACTACCCCATCCCGAACGACCGCGCCGGATACAGCCCCGGCATGATCCTCCGTGACCACAATGAGTTCATCCTGCATACCATGCTCGAGAAGGCGGCCACCGGGGGCGCCGACCGCACGCCCAACCAGCAGAAGATTGGCGACTATTACGCCGCTTGCATGGACACCAGTGCCATCGACCAGAAGGGTCTCAAGCCCTTCCAGGCAGAACTCGATCGCATCGCCGCGCTCAAGGATAAGAGCGAGTTGACTCCTCTGCTGGCTCACCACCAACTGATGAACATCAACACATTCCTCGGTTTGGGAGAGCAGCAGGACTTCAAGGATGCGAGCAAACAGATTGCTGCCGTCGACCAGGGCGGTCTGGGACTTCCCGAGCGCGACTATTACCTCCGCACCGGCGATGCCGCCGAAAAAACGCGTACCCAGTACGTGCAGCACATTACGAACACTCTGAAGTTACTGGGAGAATCCGACCACGATGCCGGAGAAGACGCCAAGCGCATCTTCCAGTTGGAGACAGCCCTCGCCAAGATCTCCATGGACATCACATCGCGCCGTGACCCCAAGAACGTCTATCACATGATGCCGGTGGCGGATTTGCAAAAACTGACGCCCACGCTCGACTGGACACGGCTCCTCGCAGAAGCCACAGTTCCGACCGTCGCCGAACTCAACGTCGTCAATCCTGACTTCTTCAAAGGGCTCGACCCCCTGCTCCAGGCCACAGACCTGAGCACCATAAAAGCCTACCTGCGCTGGCAGGTGATCGCCTCCGCCGACGCAATCACGCTGCCCAAAGCCCTGGACGAAGAGACCTTCGATTTCAATGGACGCAAACTTAGCGGACAACCCGAGCAACGCGCGCGCTGGAAGCGCTGCGTGCAAGCCACCGATGGCGCTTTAGGAGAGGCTCTGGGCCAGGTCTACGTCGCCCAGGAATTTCCCGCTTCCAGCAAAGCGGCCACGGTTCAGATGGTGCACGACATCGAAAGCGCCATGGATCAGGATCTCGACACGCTTGATTGGATGAGCCAGGAAACCAAAACTCGCGCCAAGGCCAAGCTCCACGCCGTCGCCGATAAGATCGGCTATCCCGATCGCTGGCGCGACTATGCCAAGTTGAGCGTGGTGCGCGATGACGCCTACGGGAACGCACGGCGCGCCGCCACTTTCGAAAACCTCCGGCAGATCGCCAAGATCGGCAAGCCTGTGGATCGCGACGAGTGGGGCATGACTCCACCTACCGTAAATGCTTACTACAGCGCCAGCATGAACGACATCAATTTTCCTGCCGGCATTCTGCAGCCGCCTTTCTACGATCCCAAGGCGAGCGATGCCTCGAACTACGGCGATATCGGAGGCATCGTCGGCCACGAACTGACTCACGGCTTCGACGATCAGGGCCGGCAGTTTGACGGAAATGGCAATCTCTCTGACTGGTGGACCGCGGAAGACGCCAAGAAGTTTGAGGCGAAAGCTGACTGCACCGTGAAGGAATACGATAGTTTCGTTGCAGTCGATGACGTCCACGTGAACGGCCGCCTCACCCTTGGAGAAAATACTGCCGACAACGGCGGCTTGGTCCTCGCCTACATCGCCTTCCTGGAAGACGCCAAGCGAAAGAACATCGATCTCCATCAGAAGCAGGATGGTTACACCCCGCTGCAGCAGTTCTTCTTGGGGCACGGCCAGGGCTGGTGTGGTAGCACGCGGCCCGAGCAACTCAGGCTGCAGGTGCAGACCGACCCGCATTCCCCGCGCGAATTCCGCGTTAACGGCGTCGTGCGGAACATGCCTGAGTTCGGCGAAGCATTCGGCTGCAAAACGGGCCAGCCCATGATGCCGCAGAACGCTTGCCGCGTCTGGTGATTCCCGCCGGGCACAGGGGCGTCGTCTGTTTGTACAATGCCTCTGTGTCCGCAACCCATCCACGCCTCGACCGAGTTCTGACTCAGCTTCGTCTCTACGAACACCCGTTGCTGGATTTCTCCGCGCGGGCCAAGGGAGAGGGCGTTGAAGTCATCATCGAGTTCAAAGATAAAACCATCCCTGTGCACACTTACTATTTCGATCTGCACCCGCGCGATCTCGACCACCCGCAATTTGAATGGGGCTTCCAGCGCCAGCTGTTCGACGCCCTGCACGACTACTTTATGGAAATGTTCATCCGCACACCTCAAGACCGCGCTGACCGCCAACGGAACGGACTGTGAGCGCGCTCCGCCAAAAGATTGAGCAGGAAATCCACACGCACGGCCCGATTCCCTTCTCGCGCTACATGGAGCTGTGCCTGTACGATCCCGAGCTTGGCTACTACTCGCGCCACGCCGAACAGTTCGGCAAAGCCGGCGATTTCTACACATCGAGCGACGTGCACGCAGTGTTCGGGCGGCTGTTGGCGCGCCAGTTCGACGAAATGTGGCGCGCTCTCGGCACTCCTCAAAACATCGTGGTGAAGGAGCTTGGCCCTGGCCGCGGCCTGTTCGCGCAAGATGTCCTGGACTGGTCGGAAAAGAAGTTCCCGGACTTCTTTGCCGCTCTGCGCTATGTCTTGGACGAACGCTCGCCAGCGCTGCGGCAAAGAATCGGAGTCACTCTGAGCCGGCATCTAGAATCGGGCAAAGCGCTGTTGTCGAGTGCGGATGTCAGCGCACCAACCATCGTCTTTGCCAACGAATTCTTCGACGCTCTCCCAGTCGAGATTCTCAGTTCGGAAGGATCGCTTCGAATTGCTGCGCGCGACGGCCGCTTGGTCGAGGCCTGGGCGCCGCCTTCGCCCGAAGAACTGGAATTTCTCGACCGTTATTCGATTCATCCGGAGCCGGGAGAACGGGTTGAGGTCGCGCTGCAGTCCCAGACCCACATGCGCGCCGCGGCCAGCCTCGAACGCGGATTCGCGGTGATTATCGACTACGGCTACACTCGCGACGAGCAACTCGCCGGACGTCATCGCGGAACGCTGAAGGCCATCCGACAACATTCAGTCAGCGACAACCCGTACGAAGCTCCCGGCGAGCAAGACATCACCGCTGACGTGAACTTCACTGCGCTAGGCGCAGCTGCAGAAAAACAAGGCATGCAAACGCACAAGCTGATCACGCAATCGCAGTTTCTGCTGGGCATTGGCGAGGCGAATGAATTTTCCGACGCCTTCGAAGATTGCTGCCTGCCGCAGGAGCACGCGAAAGTCGCCCTGCAACTCAAGCATCTCGTCACACCCGCGGGCATGGGCGAGAGTTTCCAGGTCTTTATAGCAAGCAAGCGAATTGAAGAAGAAAAGGTCGCGAGCTTAGCGGGTCTGAACTTCGCCCGCGGAATCGCGCCTCGAGTCTTGTCATCCCGAGCGGCGGCGAAGCCGGCGCGAGGGACCGTACGACGACCGCAGCACCGATGCGGCGGATGGAACGAACACGCAGCAGGCTGCGGGGAGGGTGATCATGACCGTGTTGGGTTAAACGCTTCGTGAGGTCCCTCCGCGGGCCTCGCCCGCCTCAGGATGACACTCCTCCAGGTTTGTACGGCCGGAAGAATCCTCAATTCGTCTTGGCCGTCGCTACCGGCACTTCCCGATACTCGTACACTCCGCGGCCCGACTTCCGCCCCAGGCGTCCAGCTTTCACGTACTGCACAAGCAGCGGAGCCGGGCGATATTTCTCACCCAGCGATTTGTGCAGATATTCCAGAATACTCAACCGCGTATCGAGTCCCACCAGATCGACCAACTCAAACGGGCCCATGGGATGGTTCAGCCCCAGCTTCAGCGCCTTATCGATGTCCACCGCCGAGGCTACGCCCTCCTGCAACATATAGAACGCTTCGTTGCCGATCATAGCGTTGATGCGGCTGGTGATGAAGCCGGGCGATTCCTTGATGACCACGACTTCCTTGCCCATGCGCTTACCGACCTCGACTGCCGTGGCCAGCGTGTCGTCGTCGGTCTCCAAAGCCCGCACCACTTCGAGCAGCTTCATTTTGTGAACCGGATTGAAGAAGTGCATCCCCACGCACTTTTTCGCGCGGTAGGTGACGCTGGCAATCTCAGTCAGACTAAGTGACGACGTATTCGAAGCCAGCATGGTCGTAGGCCGGCAGATCTTGTCGAGCAGAGTGAAGATTTCAATTTTCGACTCCATCTCCTCCGGGACCGCTTCAATTACAAGATCAGCCTCGCGTGCGGCTTCGTCGACGGAACCGGCGTACTCCAGCCGCCGGAACGCGGAGTCCGCGTCCGGCGCGGTAACCTTGCCCAGTTCCACCGCTTTGTCGAGATTGGTTCGAATTTCGGTCTCCGCCTTGCGCAGAGCCCCGGGCAGCAGGTCCTCGAGGATGGTGCGATACCCGCCCAGCGCCGCCGCGTGAGCAATGCCTCGCCCCATAATGCCGGCGCCGATCACCGCAATCGTCTCAACCTTGCTCATCGGGCTTCTCTCAGCTGGATGTTTCTCTTCTCGCTCAGCGCCACTTACTTGTCCACCTTTTCGAGGTCCGCAATCGCGGCATCGACGGCGCCGCCCGCCGCACGCAAATATTCCGCCAAGCGCTTCCGTTCCTCTGCGTTCATGCTGGGAATATAAAGACACATCCGACGCAGAGTCGTCGTGATGTCATCCACATAGTTCATCGCTCGGATCAACTCGCCAGTTGCTACTACCATGAGGCTCCTCTTTCTCGTTTAAAACCCGCTCGTTCAAAACCTGCTCGTTCCAACCTGCTCGGCCCGTCTTCTCGTTCCGGCCTGCCGGACCTTCTATTCTCGACGCGCCAGCGAATTTAGTAAAGGCGGCCCCTCTACCGCCGTTTACCGATCCGGCCGGCCGCTGCGCCTCGAAACCTCAAGTGCGTCATGTTCCCCGTCTTTATTCGCAACGGTTTAACGACTCGGGCATATAATCGCAATCGATTCTTTTTATGGCGCATCGGGCTCGGACACGAATCGAATAGCTATATGGCAGACAAGTTCCTGAAACGCTACATTTTCGCCAGCGACTTCGACCAAACGCTCACCTTCAACGATTCCGGCTATGTGCTCGCCGAACTGGTCGGCATTTCCACCGAGGAATTCGAGCGTAAAGCCAAGGGCATGGCCAAGATCAACCTGGTGCAGCAAGGCGCGGAACTGGCGTATTTACTGCTGCATGATCCGGAATTCAAAGCGAAAGTGCGGAAGGAACATCTGCGGGAGGTAGGCAAGCGCATTCGTCTCAAGGGTGACATCAAACTGCTCTACCAGCTTCTCGATGCCGGCATCGACGGCCATCAATTCGATTTCTATGTACTGTCGGCCGCGCCGGTTGAGGTAATTCTCTCGGCGCTCGAAGACATTGTCCCTCCCGATCATATTTTCGGCACAGAGTTTCGGTACAAACCTTCGGGCGAAATCGATACCATCGTCCGCGCGACCGCGGGCTACGGCAAAGTCGCGGTTCTGAATCACCTGCTTCTGCAGCAGGTCGCCGGCCCTGACCACGTTATCTATACAGGCGATGGCAGTTCCGACATCCATGTCATGCTGCATATCAACTCGCGCGACGGCCTGACCATCGCGGTCTCGGAATCGCCAGATGTTTCGCAAATCGCAAAACGCACCGTGCTCAGCTCCAGCGCATTAGCTGTACTGGCGCCGATTCTCGAGGAAATTGCGGGGTGGGAACGGTTCCGCATTCGCAGCTTCTTCGAGGCCAACGGGATGCTGATCCAGGAATGGCAGCGCGTTCGCACCGACTGGCTGACCGTGCGCCCCGCTCCCGAAACTCCGGATGCGCTGGCCGAGCCCGCCGCGCCCGGAGTGGCGCGCGAGAGTTCCTGAGATAATTACTGAGAAAGTTCTTGAGGCGAGGAACCCATCATGCTGCGCGACAGAAATCTAGTGCCGCTCTCTCGCCAACACCAGCAGGCGCTGGCTCTGTGCGTTCGGATCGATCGCGCGTCGCCCATCGGCGAGGCTGATCTGGCCGCATGGCAAGCCGAGATTGCCCAGCTCTTTCAAGCCGAAATCAAAGTTCACTTCGCGGCGGAGGAACAAGACCTGTTCCCGGCGGCGCAAAAGTTCCTGGAATTGATTCCTCTGGTGGACGAACTGTTGGCCGATCACGTCGCACTACGGGGATTCTTCGTGAACGCGGAGTCGCGCCAAATGTCTGCGTCGGATCTGTCTGCCTTCGGTCAGCGCCTGTCCACCCACATCCGCAAGGAAGAACGCCATCTGTTTGAGCGCATGCAGGAATTGATGAATCAGGAGGAACTCGCGCTGCTGGGCGCGAATCTGGAAGAAACGCTCAAAGACGCTGCACAGGTCTGTCTGCTGCCCGCGGATGCAACCCGGCTGCAGTCAGCGAAATGACTACAATGCGGCTCAGCGAACCTCAGCGCTAGCGAACCGCCGCTGCCGCGTGAACCTGCTGGAACCGAGATGCGCCTTCCTTCCCCATATAGCGTTCCAGCACCGCCGGCTCGGTCTGGCGCAAATCCACCACTACCAGCCCGTCCAGAACGTTAGAAAACTTGCGGTCGACGTTAAAGCCCAGCAGCTTGCCGCCAATCTTGGCATATTGCCGCAACAAAATCGGCAGACCCTTGCCATCGGCCTCAACATCAGTGATGGGCTGGGAAAGTTCGTCCAGGTCGCGCAGGGCATGGAGCATCCCGTGGCAATCCCACTTGCGCAAAAGTCCCGTGCGAAACGGCCGTCGCGGTTCGATCAGCCCCGCCAGCTCATCCTCTCGCATGTGCGCTTCGAAAAAGCGGTAAATCATTTCGCGCGACGCTTCGTTGTAGTCGTTGCTGATGCTGACCGCGCCGAAGAGCACGGGAATCTCTGGCTGCCGTACCACCATCCGCGCAATTCCCTTCCACAGCAGCAGCAGCGGCGCATATTGACGCTGGTATTCCGGCCGCACAAATGAGCGCCCCAGTTCCAGCGCCGGACCCAGCTTCTGAAAGATTCTTTCGTCATAGCGAAACAGGGTGCTGGTGTAAAGCCCGCTGACTCCGCGCTCCGACAGAATCTCCGCTGTCTTGCCCGCGCGATAAGCCCCCACGAGCTCTCGCTTCGCTTTGTGCCATAACAAAATGTGCGAGTAATAATCGTCGAACGGGTCAAGATCCCGGCTCTTGCCGGTCCCTTCGCCCGCACCGCGGAACGTGATTTCGCGCAACCGTCCCACTTCCCGCAGCAGTTGCGGAATTTCGCTCGCTGTTCCGAGGTAGACGGCGAATTCACTGTTTTCCGCCAGACAACGATCTGACGGCAGCTTCTGCAACTCCTCTGCCAGCACGTCAGCAGAAGTTGGCGCTGCGACTGGTTCCTGAATCTTGAACGGAAAACGCGCTCGCCATGCCGCCCGCCACAAGACTTCTGGTTTGCTCCGCCGCCTCAGCAGGTATGTCCGCCAGCGTAAGTACTCCGTCGCTTCGCGGTCGTCGTGGATCGGCTGCATTGCATCGGCCGGAATCGCGCTTCCCACGCGCACTTCCACCGTCTTGCCTTTCTGTTGCAGGAACTCCTGCAACAGAAATGCCGACCGAATCTTAGGATGAAGCATGCCCATCAGCTGGAACCCCACGCCATTGCGCCCGCAGAAGTACACAGGCAGAGCCGTCGCTCCGGTCCGGCGAATCAGGCGTACCGCCGTATCGTTCCACACCGGGTCGACAATTTGCGCCGCCGGCATTTGCCAGTGCGACACCTCGCCTGCGGGAAATATGGCCAGCATCCCGCCTCGCCGCAACCACGCCAAAGCCTCTCGCACAGATTTCCGGTTCGAGTCCACGGAACGATCGCTCTGAAACGGATCCACAAAAATGCAGTGCTTCCGCAACTCGGGCACATCCGCCAGCAGAGAATTGGTCAATACCTTCACGTCGGGACGCACGCGCGTCAGCAACACTGTAAGAATCGCGCCATCCAAAACGCCGTAAGGATGATTCGCCACCACCACGACGGGGCCGGTCGCGGGGATCCGCGCCTGATCGGCAGCGCCGACACTCAGCCCGACTCGCATCTCGGCCAACAAGTTCTCGAGAAGAAATCCTTCCGGCGACCGTTGCACTCGCCGGTACAGGTCCCTCACCTTGCCTACGGGAGCAAGCTTTCCAGCCAGCCCAGGAACCTCCGCCACAAGCGACAACACTTCGGGCTGCGTCTGATCCGCGTGCAAATGGTCTGATGGCATTCAATACGAATAGCGCACTGCCATTGCGGCAGGATGAAGCACAAGTTAATAGTTGATGAAATGACAGGTTGAGGAAATGCGAAAGTAACCAGCAGTAACCATTCAAAACCGCGCAGTCCGCGGACCGATCAGGTCTCCAACCGGTATCGCGTCTCGGCGAGTGCATATAGCTTGCGCCACACCAGGCGATTGATGGTGACCACAGTTGCAGCCATCATCATGGTTGCGGCCAGCAGCAGGTCGAAGTTTCCGGCGTCGGTGGCCTGAGAGATGGTCGCTCCCAGACCGACCGTCGTGTAGATGTGCCCCTTGAAGTGGAAATATTCCGCGATGATGCTCGCATTCCAGGCCCCGCCCGACGCCGTGACCATGCCGGTAACAAGATACGGAAAAATCCCCGGGAGGATCAGCTTCTTCCAGCGCTCGATGCCCTTCATCTGAAACACGGAGCAGCATTCCTTCAAGTCCGTCGGAATGGCAATCGCGCCCGCAATCACGTTGAACAGGATGTACCACTGCGTTCCCAGCAAGAGAAGCACGATCGAACCAATCCCCAGCCCGCCGCCAACGCGGATCAGCAACAGTAGGACTACGGGGAACAGAGCGGTCGCGGGAACCGAGGCGGCAATCTGCGCCAGCGGCTGCGCAATCCGAGCCAGCCGCGGATTGAAGCCGATGGCCACGCCCGCGGGAATCGTCCACAGTGCGCCCAGCAGCAGGGTGAGATTCACGCGCAGGAACGTCGCCCCCAGGCCCAGGGCGGCTTCCTGCAACTCCGCTTTCTGCAGGCCCGTCAAAATCATGACTACGCGAACGACGCCATAACTCATCCCCGCCAGCAACACGATGCCCAAAAAACGCGCGATCCAGATCTTCCACACGCTACGCTGCTCGCTTTCCTCGCTGGGGCGCACTCGGGAAAAGTAGAGCATCACACGCTCGCTGAGCGGTTGCACTGTCTTCTGGCGAATCTGAGCCAGGCTGCGCGAATGATGGATCATTTCGAGCACCCACGAGCGCGGAGCGTCGCTGCTCTCAACCTGCTCCACCTTAAACTTTTCCGCCCAGGCAATCACCGGACGCCAAATAAACTGGTCGAGCAGCACGATCACCGCGATCATGGTGCCGACGCCCCAGAGAATCGACCGCGTGTCGCCCGCGCTCGCCGCAGTCTGCAGATACGAACCCAGCCCCGGTAGCCGGAAGTCGCGTGACCCAAGCACGAACATCTCGCAGGCCATCAGGAAAAACCAGCCACCGGCGACCGACATCATCGAGTTCCATACCAGCCCGATCGCCGCGAACGGCAATTCCATCTCAATGAAGCGCTGCCACCAGCTGAAGCGATAAATCTTCGCCGCCTCACGCATCTCCTTTGGAATGCTCTTCAATGAAGCGTAAAAACTGAAGGCCATGTTCCACACCTGCCCGGTGAAAATCAGCAGGATGGCGCCCGCTTCCACCCCCAGCTGCCTGCCCGGAAAGAGCGCCACCATCGCCAGCATCACTCCCGGAAGAAAACTCAGCACCGGGATCGACTGCAACACGTCAAGCAGCGGAATCATGAACCGCTCCGCCCGCGAGTTATACGCCGCCACGTACCCATACACCAGCGTGAAGCCGAGACTCAGCACATACGCGATCGTAATGCGCAA
>Ga0116125_1000944_pt1 | contig 13080 bp, 10 predicted proteins | sample June2015DPH_16_1_2_FD_89729 | JGI IMG/M metagenome (GOLD analysis project Ga0116125, IMG submission 89729) | Peatland microbial communities from SPRUCE experiment site at the Marcell Experimental Forest, Minnesota, USA - June2015DPH_16_10 | ecosystem: Environmental > Terrestrial > Soil >...
CGACTGCCTGCGGGGCAATCTTCTGAGCGAGCTCGGTTAGCTTCTCGTCGGCTTGTTTTTCTTCTTCTAATGTCTGTTCCAGCAAAGAAATATGGTCGTTCTCGGCAAGCAGCTCAGCGAGCGCACGAACCGTGCCGTAACCGGCCACCTCGTAGTGCTCGACTCGCTGAGCCGCGCCGATGATTGCGGCATCCATTACCGCTTCGGTATAGTCTTCACCCATCGTTTCCGAGCCCTCTTTGACCAATCCTTCCATTCCCAGACACTTTTTGCCGGAGGGCTTTTCGTCGAGTTGATCGAAGATCTGCTCCAGGCGCGACACGTGCTCCGAAGTCTGGCGCAGGTGATCTTCGAACGCTTCGCGCAGTTGGTCGTTTGAGGCCGCCTTAGCCATTTTCGGCAAAGCTTTCACAAGCTGGGTTTCGGCATTGTAGAGATCCCGAAGTTCGTCGAGATAAAGTTCTCGCAATGAATCCTTCTGCATTTAAATTTCCTCCTGAGAATTTAGTTTTCACCGCGCAGACGCCAGCTCTCTCGGCCTGGTCGCTGCGTTTAAAGTGAATACCTTTGCGAGAAACTACTCGTGGGGGACTTCGAGGACAATACACCGGAATCTGTACACAGCGATTTTAGAACCCGATCAGGCATTGCTCACGCCCTTGGGCGCGGCAATACGCTTGGCTTTACTTCTGCGCCCCGGTGCGCTGTGATTTGCGTCGAGGCGATTTCTCTTTAGGCGGAGTTCGTCTCTCTGGCACAGGCATCGCCTTCGCCGTTCGCAACCGAGCTGCACTGCCTGTCTTTTTCTTAGGATGGCGAAGGGAGGGTCGCGCTTTCTTTTTCGCCGGGCTGGCATTCGTGGCTCCGCGCAGCTTTTTCGTAACAGCGCCCGGGAGCGCCGAAATATTCTCCGTCAGCTCGTACGTTACCTTGGTCAGTTTTCCTGCGGCGTGCCCAAGTTTGCGGGCGACGGCGGTCAGCAAAGGGTTCTGTTTTACAGGTCGTTTCTTGGCTGTCATAAGATTTCTCCAAGCTCTACTCTCAAGGTCTGCACGCCAGGCCGAGGTTTGTATTCACCCTAATAAAACGAAGTCCCAGCCACAAGGCCGGGACTTCGAAGGTTAGCGATTACCGATTGCAACGAAAGCAGTATTAGGAAGCGTTGCGTTGACGGTCGCGATTCTGATTGCCTTCGTCGCCTTCGTTCTGGCCCTGGTTATTCTTCTTGGGTTGGTTCTGGCCCGGCTGGGTTTGGCCGGATTGGCCGCTCTGTTGACTCTGCCCCGGCTTGCCACTCTGGCCCTGTCCATGTTGCCCCGGCTGGCCAGACTGGCCACCCTGCTGGCCTTGTCCGAATTGATTGCCTTTCTTTTCCATATCGTCTGCCATAAAAGATTCCTCCTGTGAAAGCGCGGACGAGCCACGCTTTCGGAATTTAATCGCCTTTCATAATTTAGTTGCTGCAAGGGATTGCAAAGGTTGGGAAGGATTCCGTACTTCTGTGATAGGCAGTCGTTCACTCACTAAGGCGCCCTTGAGGATTTGCGTGACGAGAATTTTCTCGTTAAGCTTGCTCGAAGCGAGAGTCATGTGAAACCGTGACCCTCGCTTCGTCGCTTTTCGGTCGAGTGAGCAGAATTAGACAAGCACCAATAACCGAGCGATCACGGGCGCGCTAAACACCCCTGCTTCGGCGCGAAAGATGAGCAGCTAATGAAATCACAAATAGCACGAGAAAAACGAGAAACAGCAGCTTAGCTACACCCGCCGCTGCAATTGCGACGCCGAGGAAACCCAGAACTCCTGCAATCAGCGCCACCACCAGAAACATCAACGCCCAGTAAAGCATAATGCCTCCTTTGAAATTCCTGCTGACAGCAACAGTAGCCGGGGATTACGCGCCACTGAATCCCGTTCAATCTGTAGTTCGCGATTCCGAAACCCTTAACAGTTTGAGGAAGTTCTTTGAGAAGGGAGCAGGTGCCTGTCCCCAGTGAACTGGCACCTGCTCGATAGGGGGCGTCTGTCAGTAGAGCCACAGGCTAATAGATGATGGTCATTTCTGCCCATACTGTGAATCCAGTATCTAGAATGAAAACTTCCTTGATAGCTCGTCAGTGGTGGATCGTCGGACAGAAATGGCCGTCCGAGCGGTTACAGACAACGGTGTATGGACGAGCGACCCCACGCAATGTAAACCTGAAGAAGGAAACGATTGAAGAGCGCGCCGCAGCTATCGCCGAGTTGCCCACGGTTAAGCAATGGAGCGACTGTGACGGCAGGCCAATTACGCATTTGATTACTGGCCGCTTCGTCTTTCGGAGAACTCTAATGAAACGAGAGATCTGTCTCTTAGCTGTGCCGGTTTTTCTGTTAGGAGCTGTCGCGTCGATATGTGCGCAAAATCTGCCAAGCCGGCCCAGCCCCACGCCACCTTCTGACATTCTCGGGCCTCAATTGATTGCATGGTCGCAGATGCAGAAACCGGAACCAGTGCCGCAGCCGCTCCCGCCGCCTGATAAGCCCGTACAACAGCCTGCTCCAACAACGAACCAGCAGCCAGCACCTCCGGCGAAGTCGCAGGTGCAGCCGCGCCCGCCCGCGGCGCAAACCTTCACGGGCACAGTCGTAAAGGATGCCGGAAGATACATATTGAAAGTATCGGGCACCACGGTCTATCAACTTGACGATCAGGATAAAGCGAAACAGTATGAGGGCAAACAGGTGAAGATCGAAGGCACTTTAGATGCAAATGGAAACAGTCTCCACATCACCAGCATCGAGTTGCTGTCCTGAATGTTTGCTCACGAAGCAGCATCGAGTTCGCTTTCTGCACCGCGATCGGGCCGCTGCCCTGACACGCCCGTGGAGGCAGGCGGCAAGGCCAGCGCCATCGGCTGCTCCTTAGCGTTATTACTCGCAATTCTCGGAACGGTCTCATGCACGGCTGTTGCGCAGCCACAATCAGGTCTGCCTCAGCAGGTGCCCGCCGTCGTGACTGAGAGCTACGAGGGCATGCTCTCAGACGCGCGATGCGGTGCCAGGCATTCTGCCGCAATCGACAAAGCAGCCACCAATTGCACAATTACTTGCGTGCGTGCAGGTGAACAGTTTGTCCTAATCGACGGCGACAAGGTTTACCTACTCGATGGCGACCTTATGGCTCTGAAGCAAGTAGCGGGCCAGCGCGTCCGCATCGTTGGCGCGCTCGACGGAACAAAAATCGCGGTCAGATCTGTCGCTGCGGCCTGAGGCTCGAATCAGATCCGAACTGGTTCCTCGGGATCGGGCTCGCGGACCGGAGCGTCAGGATTCTCTAACGGATCCGGTTCTTTAATGGGCGGCGGAGACGGTTCCGCAGGTGTGCGGAGATACAGGCCGATGGGGAGTCGCATTGTACTTTGTATTTCGCAGAACATAGAACTCTGATGCCAGGCTCCCTCAAAGGGAAGCCGAATATTTGGACGGCCGCGTTGATTGTATAATTGTTTTCAGGCGATCGTGGAGAAAGCTACAATAGCGGACTTTGCGGCTCGTTCAGTGCCATTACGGCGCTGGGCGCTGGTCAGCGTTGTAATATTTTCACTCGTCGTTGCGCTGGCAACTCGAACTTTCAACGATACAAGAGCCAGCTCAACCACGGTTCATTCCGGTTCGCTGCAGGCTATGCGGCAGCACATGGATCGTGATGCGGTTCGATGGGCTGTTCCAGCGGCGAAAATCACGGTCGCGCAGGCTCCCACGTTTTATCCGCGCGTGGCACCGGCGGGTCCTCCGCTGCCAACCCTCCTTCTCGAAGAAAATCTCTACGATCGCCCCCCTCCTGCCTGCTGATCTTTTCCTGCTTTAAAAACCAACTTGTTGCGTTCGAGAATCTTGTGGAAGCTGTATCACGGCCCCTTGTACGGTCCCCACGTCGCGTGCTGATCCTGCTGCAGCGCGCGGCCCTCGTCTTCCACCTGCCGCTCCCCGTTTTTGCGGGATGAAGATCTCCAACGCTCGCAGTCGTGCAGATCTGGACATGAAAAAATGACGCTACAACGCAGACACATAGCAATTGGAGTAGCTGTAGGTCTCGCCGTGGTGATCGCGATCGTGCTGCTTATCCATTCGTTCACCGAAGCGGATGCCAACAAGGCCGATGAGCAGGCGCAAACGATCGCCCCAGTTGTCTTGGTCACCCGTGCTCCACTGGCCAACTCCCTTACGCTCACCGGTGAATTCCGCCCGTTTCAACAGGTCGATGTACATGCCAAGGTTGCGGGCTACATCCGCCACATCTTTGTGGATGTAGGAGACAAAGTTAAGTCGGGGCAGGAACTCGCCACGTTGGAGGTCCCCGAACTGAATGCGCAGGTCACGGGCGCGCAAGCAGACATCCGGCGCAGTCAGGACGCGGTTCGCCGAGCCCAAAGCGACATCGAACGGGCGGAATCCACCCACCAGGCTTACCACGCAGCATACACACGGCTTAAGCAGGCTTCAGAGGAACGGCCGGGCTTGGTTGCCGAGCAGGAACTGGACGACTCGATGGCGAAAGACAAAGAGACGGATGCACAGATCAACAGCAATCGCGCCGCTCTCGCTGAATCGCAGAACGGGCTTGGGATGGCGCGAGCTACTCTCGAGCGCCTGTCGGCCTTGCAGGCTTATTCGCACATCACTGCTCCCTTCGCGGGCGTAGTCACGAAACGCTACGTCGATACCGGCGCCCTCATCTCAGCCGGAACTTCATCGGAAACCCAATCGCAGCCTGTCGTACAACTGGCCGAGTGGTATTTGCTAAGGCTGGTAATACCAGTACCCGAATCCGCCGTGCCGCTTCTGCATTTAGGCAGCATTGTGCAAGTACACGTGCCTTCTTTGAATCAAGACTTCCAGGGTCGCGTAGCCCGCTTCGCCGACGCACTCAACGATGAAACGCGCACTATGCACACGGAAATTGACGTGGAGAATCCTCAAAATACTTTGACTGAAGGTATGTACGCCGAAGTGAAGCTGGCGCTCCACGGAAAAGAAAATGCGCTCACGCTTCCCATCCAGGCGGTTGTCGACGAAGGTGGCAAGCATTACGTGCTGGTCTTGGACGGCCAGGATCGGGTGCAGAAAACATATGTTGAACTGGGAGAGCAAACCTCCTCAACAGTAGAACTCCTCCACGGCGTTTCAGAAAAAGATAAAGTGATCAGCGCCGGTCAAGCCGACTACCAGATTGGCGAAGTGGTGAAACCCAAGCTGGAAACGGAGTCCGCCGATGCTCACGAAGGTCAGACGGGAGAGCGAAAATAATGCCGAGATTCGCCCTCAAATACCCGTTCTTCGTGATCATGCTTTGCCTGGTGATCGCCGTGGTCGGCATAACAACCGTTGTTCGCATGCCGGTGGATCTCTTCCCGCAGATCAAGATTCCGGTCGTCGTGGTCGCGACTTTTTATTCGGGCATGCCTCCGGAACAAATCGAGGCCGACATTACCGATACATTCGAGCGTTTCTTTACGCTCGGCAGCAACATCGACCATATCGAATCACGCTCTCTAACCGGAGTGAGCCTGATCAAGATTTACTTCAAGCCGGGCAGCGACGCGAATGCCGCCCTGAGCAACATTGCAAACCTGGCCATGGCGGATCTTCGGCGTCTGCCTCCCGGCACTTTGCCGCCGGTCGTGCTCAAGTTCGATGCCTCGAGTCTTCCTGTTTGTCTGGTAACACTAAAAGGAGAAGGCCTCAACGAAACTCGCCTCAAAGATCTCGCGCAATTCCAGGTTCGTAATCAGATCGCAAACGTCCCCGGCGCTTCTGTACCTCAACCCTTCGGCGGCCGCTATCGCCAGATTATGGTTTATGTGGACCCGGTCAAGCTTGAGGCTCATCAGCTTAGCTTGATGGACGTAGTTCACGCGGTGAACGACTCCAATCTCATTCTTCCGGCCGGAGACGTTCGCATCGGCCCCAGAGATTACAACATCTACGCTAATGCGCAACTGCCGAATGTTGACGAGATCAACCGCATCCCTCTGAAGACCGTGGGCAACGCATCGGTAATGGTCGCCGATGTAGGCGAAGCCAAAGACTCCGGCACGCTTCAAACCAATATCGTCCGCATCGATGGGCAACAATCCGTATACATCCCTGTTCTGAAGCAGGGCGGCGACAGCAATACCATCACGATTGTGAATGGAATCAAAGAGGGAATCAAGAACCTGCTGGACATTCCAAAAACTCTAAAGACGGCGGTGGTCTTTGATCAGTCAATCTTTGTCAAAAGCGCTATCCAGAATGTGATGAAGGAAGGCGGCATCGGATTGCTGCTGACTGGAATCATGATTCTGATTTTTCTGGGCAGCCCGCGAGCCACCGTTGCCGTGCTCCTGTCGATTCCTCTTTCCGCATTAGTGTGCTTTCTGCTCATGAATGCGATGGGCGGTTCGATCAATGTGATGCTGTTGAGTGGTCTAGCCCTCGCTTTTTCACGCCTGATTGACGATTCGGTAGTGGTGCTCGAAAACATCTTCCGCTACATGGAAATCGGCGAACTCCCAAGAGTCGCGGCGGAAAAAGGCGGAATGGAAGTTTCGCTGGCAGTTCTGGCGGCCACTTCCACTACTTCGATCGTATTCTTCCCTGTAACGCTTTTCTACGGAGTCAGCCGCTACCTTTTTATCGATCTCGCTTTGGGAGTTGTCCTGTCAATTTTTGCCTCGTACATTTTTGCCATGACGGTGGTACCGCTGTATTGTGCAACTTTCATCCACCTCGAAGACGTCGAGCAGGAGAAAGAGCACGATCCAGAACATCCGCGTTCCCTCTTCCGTAGGTTCCTTGCAAAGTTCAACGAGCGATTCCAGAAGCTCCTGGATTTCTACGAACGTTGGGTGACGCGCGCCTTGGCGTGGCCCGGCAGAACCGTGGCATGGATCGCCGTCGGCATCATCGTGGTCCTTGCTGTAGTTTTTCCTTTCGTAGGTACGGCATACTTTCCCCGCACGGATCCGGGCCAGTTCGTTATCAACGTCAAAGCGCCCAGCGGTTCGCGCCTCGAGGTCACCAATCAATACATCGCGCGCGTCGAGAACGACATTCACCAGGTGATCCCCGCTCACGACCTTGGGATGATCGTCTCCAATATCGGAATCACCCCCGACCTATCCGCCATCTACACCAGCAATTCGTCCATGGATACCGCTTTTGTCCAGGTGAGCTTGCAAGAAGATCACAAGCTTGGCAGCTACGAATACATGCGGCGGGTTCGCCGCAAACTGTCTGAAGACTTGCCGGAACTCGATACATATTTTCAAGCGGGCGGACTGGTCGATTCTGTGATCAACCTGGGATTGCCGGCTCCCATCGATGTACAGGTGAGAGGCAACGATCTCGATGGTGCATTTAAGGTAGCTGCGAACATCGCGAAACAGATTCGAAGCCGCAAGGGCGTAAGCAGCGTGCTGATTCCGCAAAACCTTCTATATCCTGGGTTGCAGCTGAACATCGATCGCGAGCGCGCCAGCCTGATTGGACTCACTCCCAAACAAATAGTGGACAACGTGATCACCGCCCTAACTTCCAACGGCATGATCGAGCCGAGCTATTGGATCGACCCCAAGACTGGCAACAACTACATGCTCACCGTGCAGTACTTCGACAAGCAAATCGAACACATGAGCATGGAAGATTTCAAACAAATCCCGTTGCGCGCTCCGAACATCAAGAATTACACGACCTTGCAATCGGTGGCCGATATAACGCCGATCAACACCCCGACCGAGGTCGACCACTACCAACTGCAACGCGTCATCGACATTTATGTCATGCCGTCGGGCGAGGCCTTAGGCACACTGAATCGTGAAGTCAATGAAATCGTCAGTCACGTGACATTGCCGGAGAACACGCGGGTCGCTGTGCTCGGATCAGTGGTCGGCATGCAGGAATCCTTCAAGCGCTTTTCCATCGGCTTGCTACTCGCTATCGTCCTGGTCTACCTGATCCTGATGGCGCAGTTCACTTCTTTCATCGACCCGCTGATCATTCTGGTCGCGATTCCGCCGGGCTTAGCAGGGGTAGTGCTGATTCTGTGGCTCACGCACAGCACCTTCAACATCATGTCGCTGATGGGCGTGATCATGATGACTGGAATTGTCGTGTCCAACAGCATCTTGATCGTCGAGTTCGCGCGCCAGCTGAGCAAGGAGGACTTCACCCTCCAGGAAGCCTTGGTGCGCGCGTGCAAGATCAGGCTGCGCCCCATTCTCATGACCTCACTTGCCACTTTGTTGGGCATGCTTCCGATGGCGCTGGGTATAGAGACGGGCAGCGAGCAATATGCGCCTTTGGCACGCGCCGTGATCGGCGGACTCGCGGTTTCTGTAGTAGTCACCGTCTTCCTTGTACCCGCGGTCTATCTGATGGTCCACGGCAAAGATGATACGAAGAACAAGAAAGAGGAGGAACAGCCGGCATGATAGAAAAACTTAAACTCGCTCTTTTGATGGGTTTGCTCTCGGCCCCGGCACTTTCAATCCGAAGCGTTGCCCAGTCGGGATCGGCCTTGCAGAGCGCGCCTACATCGAATGTGATACGACTCAGCGTGAAAGATTCCGAGGCGCTCGCGCTGAAAAACAATCCCGCAATTTCTGTGGCACGGCTCAGTGCTCTGGCTTCGGAGCAGGTAACGCGCGAAGTACGTTCGAGTCTCTGGCCACAAGCCTATGGCTACCTGACCGCCGTCGATGCCCGCGCCAATAGTCGCATCACAGCCGGGGCTTTGAACAATCCAACCGTCTACACGCGAGCCGCCGGAGGCGCTACAGTAAGCCAACTCATCACCGACTTCGGACACACCACAAACCTGGTCGCCAGTGCCCGCCTCCAGGCCAAGGCCGATTTACAAAATGCGGCTGCAACCAGAGAAGATGTGCTGCTGGCCGTGGATCAGGCCTTTTACAACGCTCTACAAACTCATGCTGTGCTCCAGGTAGCGGAGCAAACTGTAGCCTCGCGGCAGTTGTTGTCCGACCAGGTGGGCGCTTTGACCAAAAGCAAACTGAAGTCAGACCTGGACTTGAGCTTCGCCAACGTAAATCTCGCTCAGGCGAAACTTCTATATCTCGACGCGCTGAATAACGACAAAGCTTCCCTGGCAGCGCTCTCGGCGATTCTGGGATACGCAACTCTTGAAACCTTCGAACTGGTGAACGGCACCGAAGCACTGGCCCCGCCGCCGGCCGACGTGGAACCGCTGATCGCCGACGCTTTTGCCAAGCGGCCCGAGATTCTCTCTCTCGAATTTCAGTCTGAGTCCGCCGACAAACTGCACCGGGCAGAGCACGACCAGTTATATCCGACAATCAGCGTGCTCGCAGCTTTCGGAGATTCTCCCGTCCGCAATGATGTCATCTATGGGCCTTACGCTGCAGCAGGTGTGAATGTCGAGATTCCTATTTTCAATGGATTCCTTTACTCCGCGAAGTCGCGCGAAGCGGACTTGCGCGCCCAAGCCGCACGGCAACGCCTCAACGATTTACGGAATCGCGTTTCGCGAGATGTGCGCACCAGTTGGTTGGCGGCCAGCACTGCGTTCGACCGCGTCAGCGTAAGCGAGCAATTGCTGGCCCAGGCCAACCAGGCGCTTGAGCTAGCCCAGACCCGATATAAGCTGGGCCTCAGTTCAATCGTAGAACTAAGTCAGGCACAACTCCAGCAGACCCAGGCTCAGATCGGAAGCGCGCAGGCCGGATATGAATACCGGCTGGCTTTGTCGGTTTTGCGCTATCAGACTTCAGGACTGTAGACCGAAGCCAGCCTTTGAACGAGTCATCGCAACGCACGGTCGTAAAACCTCAGAAAGACCGGTTGGCCCCGCCGTGGCGACACATAGCAACAAACATCCTGCTAGAATTTTCCAGACAAGCTACTTCTTAGTCTTTGGTTCTGTGACCGCACTTGTTGCAAGCCGAAAGGAAATCTCTCGTCATGAAAAAAGCATTCAAGTGCCTGTTGTTTCTGGCGCTAACCGTCGTGTCGCTCGCAGCGCAGAGTACCAATAAAAAACCCTCCTCTATCGGCCTGCCGCCGCTGATCGACCGCGAACTGATCTTCGGCAACCCTGAAATCTCTGGTGCGCAATTATCGCCGGATGGAAAGTATCTGGCATTTCAAAAGCCCTGGAAAGACACGCGCAACATCTACGTCAAGGGTGTGGACGAACCCTTCAGCGCCGCGCGATTGCTCACTGCGGAACTCAAGCGCCCGATCCCCGGCTATCTCTGGAGTCGCGACAGCAAACTCATTCTCTACGTAAAAGATAACGACGGCGATGAAAACTACAACGTCTACTCCGTCGATCCAGCGGCCAAGCCGGCGGCGGGCGCGGATGCTCCTGCTTCGCGCGACCTCACCGGGCTCAAAGGCATTCGCGTGCAACTTGTGGATGTGCCCAAGAACGATCCTGACATTGTCTACATCGGACTGAACGATCGCGACAAAGCCTGGCACGATCTCTACAAGCTGAAGCTTTCCACCGGCGAGAAGACGCTGCTGCGCAAGAACACGGAACGCATCGTCGGATGGAATTTTGATTTGCAGGGCAACCTGCGGCTCGCTTCGCGGTCGGCGGAGAACGGCGACACCGAAATCCTGCGTGTCGATTCCGACAAGTTCACTCAGATTTACTCCTGCAACGTTTTTGAATCGTGTAGCACGCTGCGCTTTCAGAAAGATGGCAAGCGCGCGTACATGGACACCAATAAAGGCGCCGATATGGACCTGAGCGCCCTGATGCTTTTCGATCCGACGACCGGCAAGACCGAAATGGTCGAATCCGACCCGCTTAAGAGGGTCGATTTTGGGCAGGCAGTGTTCTCCGAAGCGACCGACGAACTGGTGCTCACAACATACGACGACGACAAAGTACGCCGCTATTTCAAAGACAAAAGCTTTGAAGCGGATTACAAATGGCTAGCGGAAAAGTTGCCCGGCAAAGAAATCAACCGAACCTCATCCACTTTCGACGAAAAAACCTGGCTGGTAAGTGCCTCGAGCGACACCGAACCGGGCGAGACCTACCTCTTTGACCGCAAGACCCACAAACTCACATTGGAATATAAAGTTCGCGAAAAGCTGCCGCGCGAATCTCTGGCACACATGACGCCGGTCCGCTACAAGTCATCGGACGGGTTGGAAATTCCAGCGTACCTCACGCTTCCCAAAGGCATTTCAGAGAAGAACCTGCCCACAATTATCTTTCCGCATGGCGGCCCGTGGGCACGTGACTTCTGGGGCTACAACGGATATGCGCAATTTTTTGCCAACCGCGGTTACGCCGTGTTGAGCATGAACTTCCGCGGTTCCACCGGATACGGCAAGAAATTTCTCGATGCCGGCAACAAGCAATGGGGCCGCTTGATGCAGGACGACATAACCTGGGGTGTGAAGTATCTGGTCGCGGAAGGGATTGCCGATCCCAAGCGCGTGGGCATCTTCGGTGGTTCCTACGGCGGCTACGCCACGCTGGCCGGCGTCACCACCACACCCGATCTATACGCAGCGGGGGTTGAACTGTTCGGGCCGTCGAATCTGATCACGCTCATGGAATCCATTCCACCTTACTGGGAAGCCGGCCGCCAGATGTTCTACCAGCGCATGGGCGATCCCACCACGCCGGAAGGCAAGGCGATGCTGATCGAGCGCTCGCCGCTCACCTCTGCGGCGAAAATCAAGACGCCGTTGATGATCGCGCAGGGCGCCAACGATCCCCGCGTGAACCACGCAGAGTCGGAGCAGATTGTAATTGCGCTGCGCGACCGCGGCTTCCCCGTGGAGTATTTGCTGATTCCCGACGAGGGCCACGGCTTCGCCCGGCCCGTAAACAACATGGCCGCCGTCATGGCCACAGAGAAGTTTTTGGCCCAGTATCTCGGCGGCCGATATCAGGAGGGGGGAACGCCGGAAGTCGTGGCACGTCTGAAAGAAATCACAGTCGACCCTAAGACCGTAGTTCTTGCCAAGAAAGTGGAGGCTGGTTCAGTCGGCGTACCCAAGCTCGCCATGGATCTCCAACCCGGCACCTACAAATATCAGGCCCGCATAGAAATGGGCGCACAGAAAATCTCTCTCACGATCTCGACCACCATCGCTGAAGACAGTGGCGCATGGTCCGCCACCGACGTGATGGAGACTCCCAATGGAACCGTCACCGAAACATCCACGCTCGAAAAAGGCAGCCTGGTCGCGCGCAAACTCAACCTGAAGCAGGGACCGGTCACGGTCGACCTCGATTTCGCCGGCGGCAAAGCAGTCGGCAACATGAACATGAACGGAAAAGACCAGCCCATCTCGGTCGATCTGGGCGGACCGCTTTTCGCCGATGCCGCCGCCTCAAAGCAATCCATTTCGTGCCTGCCGTTGGCCGAAGGCTACACCACTACGTATCGGAACTTTGATGTTCAAAAACAAAAGGTAAAGCTCATGCAGTTAAAGGTTGCCGGCATCGACCAGGTGACGGTGCCCGCCGGAACCTTTGATACATACAAGGTCGAAATCTCTTCGGCGGATGGCGGCGATGACAAAGAAACGGTTTGGATCGCGCGCGATTCCCATAAAGCAGTTAAGGAGTCTGCGGTAATCACTTCGATGGGCGGCGCCATACTGACGCAGGAATTGATGCCATGAGGGCTTTGATGGGTGGTGATTGTGAGATTGATGACTGCGGCACTTCTTTCGCGTGGTTACGCAGTCAACAGTCCCCAACCCAGAGTAAGGCCGTCGAGAGCAAGGTGAATCGGAGAGAGAGACCCTACGTGCAGAGCGAGCAATCGGCGAAAAACTTCGGGGCGTTTACGAAAAACCTGGAGAACGCGTTGTTGAAAACGGGGACGACCGTCGAGCGTGAGCATTAGCCGGGCCATGAGTAACGGACGAAGTGCCAGGCGGCGATGCGCCGCCTGGTAAGAAGCAAGATTTCCAGACACGAAAGAATCGGCCAGTGCCGTGGCCTGATTGAAAGCCAGTCCCAGACCTTCGCCTGTGATTGCATCGACGGTGCCGGATGCGTCGCCGATCAATGCCACATTCCCCCGGCAGACGCGC
>Ga0116125_1000948_pt1 | contig 13063 bp, 9 predicted proteins | sample June2015DPH_16_1_2_FD_89729 | JGI IMG/M metagenome (GOLD analysis project Ga0116125, IMG submission 89729) | Peatland microbial communities from SPRUCE experiment site at the Marcell Experimental Forest, Minnesota, USA - June2015DPH_16_10 | ecosystem: Environmental > Terrestrial > Soil > Wetlands...
GGTTTTCCGGCGGCGGCTTTGGCAGCGCCAGCGCCGGGACGGGGCGAAGGCCGATTCACCCACACCGTTGCGATGCCCAAGGACTGCGCGGGGATTACGTCGTGATAGATGCTTTGCGCGACGTGAAGCCACTGGTCGCGACTTACGCCAATCCGTTCTTCCGCGAGTTTGAATATTCTCATGCACGGTTTGTAGCAGCCGACTTGTTGGGCAGTTATTACATGGTTGAATGCTACTCCGAGCTTGGGTGCGGTAGCGGCGAACAGATCATCGTCCACGTTGGAGATCACGGCGAGTTGATAGCGGCTCTTGAGTTTGCGCAGGGCTTCGACGGTGTCAGGGAACGGCGGCCAGTTCGCCAGCGAATCCGGTAGTGAACGAACTTCGGCGTCCGTTGGCACAAACTCGAGATGCTCACCGAAGCCGCGGACTACGGACTGCAGCACATCTCGATAACGCAGGAATTCTCCTTGCTCGGCCGAGGCTTCGAGTTCGGAGTACAACTGCAGAAGTTCAGAGTCCGCAATTGATTTCTTGTGCGCGGCGAGGATTGGGCGCAAAGCCGAGAAGATGCCGGTTTCCCAGTCGATCATCGTGCCGTAGCAATCGAAGGTCAGGACTTTGAAGTGAGTGAGATCAAGCATGGGAGATAGAAAAATCAGTTATCAGTTCGTGGTTCTCTGTTCTCAGGGAGATTACGGTTCTTTGATTTCCACCGGTTGTGCCTCGGTTACTTCCGCCGTCGGCGACTCCTGGGCGGGCGCTTCTGGCGGCGAGGCCACAATCGGTCTCTTCTTTTCCAGAAACTTTGCTGAGTTCAATAGCGGACGGCTCAACGAAGAGTTGTATCCGGTCCAAGGGCCATCGGAGGCAGCTTCGCGTTCGAAATGAGCCCGCATGCTTTCCATCTTGGAATCGAGATTGTCGAGATAATGCAACATCAGCGCTTCAGGAAACATGGGCAGCTTGGGCGAGCCGAATTCGTATTCTCCATGATGGCTGATGATGAGGTGCTCGACCAGGATCTTGAGTTCTTCGGGGAAGTCGGGAAACTGCGCAAGTTTGGCTTGCAGCATTTCCAGTTCGATGATCATGTGGCCGAGCAACTGGCCGCGCGTGGTGTAGGAGAACGAGCGGTTATAGGTAAGTTCGTGAATCTTGCCGATGTCGTGCAGGAATGCGCCGGTGAGCAGCAGATCGCGGTTAATCTGGGGATAATTCTGGCACATCAAATCGCAGGATCGGCAGAGCGACACCACGTGATCGAGCAACCCTCCGATATAGGCGTGGTGAAGAGTCTTGGCGGCAGGAGCGTTGCGATAGGGTTCCGCAATCTCGGGGTCGGACATGAAAGCTTCTACCAGCGCCTTGAGATGGGGATCGCGAAAGGAAGCAATGAAAGTTGCCAGGGTCTGCCACAGCTCGCCGATATCTTTGGTCGTCTTGGGCAAATAATCCGAGAAGTCGATTTCGGAGTCGCCGAGGCGTCGCAGTTTGTGAATGGTGATCTGAAAACGGTTCTTATATTTGTTGAGCAGGCCTTTGATTTTGAGGAAGTCGTCCTGCTCGAAGGCGTCGATAGCGTCCTCGACGTTGTCCCACATCTTGGCTTCGAGCTGGCCGGTTCGATCGCCTAGAATCAGCGCCAGATATGGTTCGCCGCTCTTCTTGGGCTTAACTTGCTTGGAGACGACCACGAAGGTCGAAGTGATGATTTTGTTTTCGTGGTGACCGCAATCCGATAAGAAGAATTCCTTCATGGTCCATTGCTCCGGGACGTGTGGCACGGTCCGCGGGCTAGACTCAGTCCACGCACTCCGCCGGTTCAGGCCAAGCTTAAACTAAAAGATGCCGAATTTTTTCTTCTTTTTGAGATCTTTCGCGCTGGGCTCTTTATTCGCGGTCTCGATAGGCTTGGTCTGGTTGGGGCTGGCGCCCGCGTCTTCGTAGCCGGTCTTGATGTCTATGAATGCGTCCTCGCGCAGTTTTGTGAGGTAATCGCGTAGCGCGGGCTGTAGCTTTTTCATATAGAGCGCATCCTGGATTCGCGGTTCGACTTCGCTGAAAGCGGGAACCCCGGCATTGTGATGCTCGATGACCTTCAGGATGATGAATCCTTGCTTGGCTTGGATTACATCTGTTATTTCGCCCGGCTTCATGGCAAAGGTTTTCTCTTCGATCTGCTGGGCGAGCGTACCGTGTTTAAATTCGCCTAGGTCGCCACCCTGGGCCGCCGTGGGCCCATCGGAGTTTTTCTTGGCGACGTCTTCGAATTTGGCGCCTTTGCGAATCTGGGCGAGAAGGTCGTCTGCCTTCGCCTGAGCCGTTTTGATCCGCTGCGCTTCGTCGGTGGTATCGTTCGGCTTGGCGTCGGTCGAGACCAGAATCTCACTCAATCGAATCGTCTCCGGCTGCTCCATGTCGTTCTTGTGTTCTTCGTAGAATTTTTGTTCGTCATCTTTGTTAATTACCAGTCTCGAGCCAACTTCTTTTCCGATAACTTGCTGGGTAATGATCTGATTGCGCATGTTCTGCTTGAAATCCTCGAAGGAGACTCCCTGGGACTGAGCGGCTTTTTCCAGTTCCTCCATGCTGTCGAGTTTCATGTCCTTGCGCATGTCGTCGAGCTTCTTGATGACTTCGGTATCGGCCGTTATGCCCAGGTCCTTGCCTTTTTCCAGCAGCAATTCCTGATCGATCAGGTCGCGAAGCACGTCTTTGTCGCGTTCGGCGACGATCTTGTCGGCATTTACGGGATCTTGCTGCTGTGCTTCCTTCCTTAATTCTTCTCTGCTGTGCATGTACTCGCTGCGGGTGATGATCTGGTTGTTGACGCGTGCGACAATCTCTTCGACAACCTCATCATCTGCCCTGAGAATGACCGACACCGCAACGAAAGAGAGCACGAGAAAGTAAGGGAGAAATTTTCGCATAAGAATCCTGTAGCCTGAACCAAAGCCAGAAGGGCCTGGCGGGCTCGCGGCTTGCCACCTTTTGTAAATTGTACCTCCGGATGTGTGGCCGCGGCTACCGCGCGTCCTGCTATCATAATCCGTTTTCGGCCGCATCGGCATGGGAGGAAGAATCATGAAACTCACCGCCTGTTCTATTCTTGTACTACTTATGGGAGTGACGAGTGTTTCAGTGAAAGCACAAAAAAGTGGAGCGCTGCCAGATCTGGCCCAACTCGACCTGATGGCAAGCCGTTTCGCACCGACGCCACTAAGAGTCGACACCTCGAGACTCTCCTCGGGGGATCGGCAGGCGCTGGTAAAGCTGATCGAGGCTGCGAGGGTGCTGAACGACGTCTTCATGCAGCAAATGTGGGACGGCAACCTCGCACTTTACGGTCGGCTGCAGAAGGATGCTACGCCACTGGGCAAAGCACGGTTGCATTATTTTTGGATCAATAAGGGACCATGGTCAGATCTTGACGACTACAAGGCTTTCTTGCCGGGCGTGCCTCCACGCAAACCGTTGGGAGCGAATTTCTATCCCGTGAGCATGACCAAGGAAGCTTTCGAGAGCTGGGTTGCGCAGTTGTCGCCAAAGGAGCAGGAACAGGCAAAGAGCTTTTTCACTGTGATTCGTCTGCCGGACAATAGCAAGGCGCCGAATAGTTTCTTAGCCGTCCCCTATAGCCAGGAATATGCTGACGGCCTTACGAAGGCTTCAAACTTGCTTCATGAGGCGGCGGCCTTGACGGACAATGCCTCGCTCAAGAAATTTCTTAATCTACGAGCTGATGCGTTTCTCACGAATGACTATTACGAAAGCGACATGGCGTGGATGGACCTGGATGCGCCACTGGACATCACGATTGGTCCGTACGAAACCTACAACGACGAACTTTTCGGCTACAAGGCGTCATTTGAGGCTTATGTAAATCTGCGCGATGATGAGGAGTCCGCCAAGCTCTCGGTTTTCACGCAGCATCTGCAGGACATCGAAAACAATTTGCCCATCGATCCGCAGTACCGTAACCCGAAGCTGGGTGCGGGAGCGCCGATTCGAGTCGTAGACGAGATTCTCAGCGCAGGCGATGGCGCTCACGGCGTGCAGACCGCCGCATACAACCTGCCTAACGACGACCGCGTGGTGCAACAGAAGGGCAGCAAGCGAGTCATGCTGAAGAATGTGCAGGAGGCAAAGTTCCGCAGCGTGCTGCTGCCCATTGCGCGGCGGACATTGTCGCAAACGGCCATGGTGGATGTGAGCTTTGAGCTGTTCTTCACGCACATTCTGGCGCACGAATTGATGCACGGGCTGGGACCGCATCAGATCAAAGTTCAAGGCCGCGATACGACGCCGCGCGAAGAATTGAAAGACTTGTACAGCGCGATTGAAGAGCCGAAAGCCGATGTCACGGGACTATTCGCTTTGCAGTACATGATGGACCATTCGAAGGAAATGGGGCTGGGCGCGTCATTGCCATCCGATGAGGCCGCGCAGCGGCAACTTTACACGACGTATCTGGCTTCTGCATTCCGCAGCCTGCGCTTCGGGCTGAACGACGCTCACGGCAAAGGGATGGCAATGCAGTTCAATTATCTGATGGATAAGGGTGCGTTTGTCCAACACCCGGACGGCACTTTTTCCGTAGACATGACAAAGATAAAGTCCGCAATCGCGGCGCTCGATCACGATCTTCTGACCATCGAGGCCGAGGGCAATTATGCCGGCGCGAAAAAGATGTTGGATGAACTCGGGGTCATGCGCCCCGCTGTACGCAAGGCGCTGGATGGTTTACAGGGAATCCCCACCGACATCGAGCCTCTGTTCGTGACTGCCGACGAACTAGCGCCAATCGCGAATCGGCCGCCGAATGCGGGGCCTGCGCGAAAGAAAGCTCGGAGCCGATAGACCGGCGCGTCGAGATCGAGCGGTCTCTCATGGAAAAAGAAACAGCGCGCATCGAAGCCTTCTCTGACGGCGTTTTTTCCATTGCCATTACTCTACTCATTCTCGAAATCAAGATTCCGACTGCCGGCAGCGGAAATCTTACCGTTCAACTTTTGCGCCAGTGGCCCTCTTATTTTGCCTTTGTCTTCAGTTTCGCCTTCATCGGGATTATGTGGATCAATCACCATCGCTTGTTCACCCACATCAAGCGGTCAAATAATGCGCTTCTGTTTTTGAACCTTCTGCTTTTACTGGGTGTCACTGCGGTTCCGTTTCCGACGGCCGTGCTGGCGCAACATCTCGGCCAAAGCGATCAGCGGGCGGCGGCGATTCTTTATCACGAAACCTATTTCGTCATTGCCGTCTTCTTTAACCTCTTGTGGAGATATGCAAACCGCCATTTGTTGGGGGATAACGTGGATGTCGCTGCGACTGACAAAATCTCGGCCAAATATGCGGTGGGACCAGCGCTTTACCTGGTATGCATTGCTTTGGCATTCGTAAACGTACCGCTAAGTCTGCTCCTGAATGTAGCGTTGGCGGTGTTTTTTGCCTTGCCTTTACATCGCGCATTGCGGGTCGGAGGCAAATGAGTCAGGCTCCTTCCGCTAAACGGGGAAGGAGCCGACGATGCTCCTCAGTCTTCAGCAAAGATCTGGCTATTTCTTGTTTTGGTCCGGGGCTTTGTCTTGACCTTTGTCCTTGCTCTGGATGGAAATCAGTTCCACTTCAAAGATAAGGGTAGCATTGGGGGTAATGTCTGGCCCTTGACCGCGCTCGCCGTATGCCAGGTCAGAGGGAACGAAGAGTTGCCACTTCGATCCTACAGGCATCAGTTGAAGGGCTTCCGTCCAACCCTTGATGACGCCACTGACTGGAAATGTCGCGGGCTGACCGCGCTTGTAGGAGCTGTCGAATTCCTTGCCGTCGATGAGTGTGCCGCGATAGTTGCACACCACAGAGTCGCTCGCTGTCGGCTTCGGCCCTGTACCGGGGGCCAGGATCTTGTACTGCAGACCGCTGGGCAACGTGACCACGCCGTCTTTTGCTTTGTTTGCAGCCAGGAATGTGGCGCCTTCCTTCTTGTTTGCCTCGCCCTCCGCCTGCATTTTCTCCTGCATCTTCTTGCGCATCTCGGTCTGGAACTCGGTGAGGGTGGCGCGCGCTTCATCTTCCGAAAGGAGCGTTTTGCCTCCGGCCATGGCGTCTTCAAGGCCTTGCTGCAGCACTTTCGGATCAACGTCGACCGATTGCTTATGGAGGGTCGTTCCAATGTTCATCCCAATGGCGTAGCTGACTTTATCTTTTTGCGTCTTGAAGGGGGAAGCAGTCTGGCTTCCCTCCGCAGGAGTCTGTTGAGTCGTTGCCGGGGGAGTCTGCTGCGCCAGGGCGTTCCCGAGCAGCATGATCGCAGCGGCCATTGCACTTGCCAGCGTAGTAATAGATTTTTGCATTTAAGCATTGTGACACCGACTACGAGCTTGGGCAAACCGGCGCGCTCCGTGGAAAGCCCAACAAAAGTCGTTTTAACGGTGAGTTCTTACGGATTTCGAGCCAGGGCGAGCGCAGTGGCGTCGTTGTGGGTGCGTGAGTTCCCCATGAACAGCCGCATCTGGTCAAGCACGGATACGCAGATTTCTTTGGCGCCGCCTCGATTGGATTTCCGAAGCGCTTCCTTTACTCGTTGCATGCCAAACTCTTGCGATTTCCGTTTTCCCTCGACCACGCCACGTGACGCGAGAAGAAGCGCGCCGCCGGGCTCGAGAGCGACCATGGGCGCGTCAGAGGTCATGTGGGAAAAAAGCCCCAGCGGCAGACCGGTGGCGGGAAGTTCGCTGATCCCCTTGCGATCCCGGATAAGTCCCGGGGTATGGCCCGCGTTGAAGTAACAAATTATGCCCAGATTTTCGTCGTAGGAACCAGCGAAGGCCGGGCACGAACGAACGCCGTCGGCGGCCTTTAAGACGGCCTGGTTCAATTGCAGACATAGCTCCATCATGGCGTCAGCTTCGTTCATATCCCGGCGGGCAAATAGCTCAATCCCGGCAGTGCGGAAGGTGTGTTGGGCCGCCGTGGTGATGGACCGGGTATCGTTCAAACCGCCAGCGACATCGAGGAGGCCGAACAGAACGCGGGTGGGACCAACGCGGATGAAATCACAGAAATCGCCCGCCATACGGAGACCATAATAGGCCGAGGCAAGTTCAGCTCCGTGAACTTCCAATACTTCGGAGTGGACAGAATCACGCACCGCAACAGATCGAGACTCGCGAGAACGGAGGAGCGCGCGCATGGGAAATCGAGCCGAGACGTTAGCACAGAATGCGAGAAAAAACCAAACAAAAAGCGGAATTCGGTGGCTCAACAATGAATCGGCGGGTAGGAAAGCGAGCAGATTTCAATCGAGGGTAGCTTTGAAAGGTCCGCCCTTCGGGTTCGCCGCTAATTCCCAAATTTATTAATGAGGTATTTGCCGACTTCTGCTTCCAGCTGGCCATAATCTGAGTGAATGGTGGCGCGCAGGGCGGCTTCTGTCGAACTTCCCTGTCCCAGTCTTTCGAGAATCCGTTGCAGATCGCTCATGCCGTAGGTGTCGCTGATGTATTGCACGGCGGCAAGGGATTCTTCATAGGCCACGGTGGCCTGAGTGCTAGAAAACTGCATGAAGCTGCCCTCAAGAGCATTTAGCGGGATCTCGTGTTGGCTACGAAACAGATCAGCCAGAAGCCGACCATTCGCGATCTGCTTGGGTTCGACCGCCTGAGCAATACCCTCGTTGAGCCACTGCGGACAACGTCCGCCAGAAAGCTGGCGAATAAAGGAGTGTGCAAGTTCGTGTTTAAGCACGCGCGCCAGTTCGGGCGTGACGGAGGTCAAACCGTTGATGGGAATGCGTAGCTTCCCATCAAAAACCGCCCCACTCCATGAAGGCGCCTGGGTGACGTCAAAGAAGGACTGCTCGGTGTAGAGAACCACGGGTATGTTATTACGCGGAGCGATCCCGAGTTCCCGCACCAGATCATCGTATTCCGACTCCAGAGTAGCGAGCAGTTGGCCGCGCAGGGCCTCCGATGTCTGTTTGCCTTCATATTTCAGCGTGAAGTGAACGCTCTCGTGTTCCGTGTAATCAGCCTCGGCGGTGACATCGCGCTGCGCCTTCTCCAGGTATTTTTGCACCGTGGCATCAGGACGGAGTTCCAGAGAGTGTTTCCAGCTGCGTATGGCGTCCTGAGTGCGGTCGGCAGCGAACTGGACGTAGCCCAGCACGGTGAGCGCGTCCGGCGAATCTGGCGCACTGCGGACAGCTCGCTCGGCATAAGGCAACGCTTCGGGGGCATTACCGGTTCTAACCAGCAGGGCGGCGTAGTAATTCAGAATCGTAGGATTCTGCGAATCGAAACGCAGGCTGGCCTCAAAATAGGTCCGAGCTTTGCTGAAATTTCCGTGGTCGAATTCATGCTTGCCCGCGATAAAGTAGCCAGCGGCCGTCGCGGTGCCGTTGCCCCCCTGTTCCAGGGCAGACAGCGCATCCGGATCGACCCGGTCGTCCTGAATGATCTTGGCGATGAGCGTAGGATCATTTTTCAAGTTGTCGGCCGGAGCGAACTCCGGCAGATCGTGGGTTTGTTTGGCGGTGCCGTCGTCGGGAGCATACGCAGGCGGGTTTCCGCCAGCGTCGACGCGATCCACCAGCGCCTTGGGAATCGCGTAGGTGTTATCGCCGAGATCGTATTCGATGTGGGTTCCGGTGTCTCGAACGTGGTCAGCCCAGATCGTGCGGCCGTTCTTCAAATGAATGACTTCGGCGGACGCGCAAACCGTTGCCGCGGCCAGCAGCAGAGCCGATAACAGGGAGCAGATGACAGTGGTACGCACTAAAGCGCATTCTAGAGGGTATTAAGCCGCACGCGTAGGTGACCAGGGTAATCTAAAAATGCGGACAGGAGTTCTTCCACTAGCTTGGTTGTTCTTGGTTTCTGCCGCTATGGCGCTGCCTCTGAACCAGGATGCGTCCAAAGCTGCCGGCGCGGCGCAGCTCAATTCCGCTGAGAACCTTTATCTACAGTTAGGCAACACCGCTTTGAGCAAGGCCCGGGTTTTTCGCGTGCGCGATGTTTCCATCGATCGGGCAGCAATTCAGATTACTCTCAATGAGGGCACGATTGCTTTTACCGAGGACGTCGCCGGTCGAGTTACAGGAGCCTTTTTTGAGGGGGATGGAGAAGTCTTGCTGTCTCCGCCTAACCGGTACGAGCGCGCTTCGATGGCCTTATTCACCGAGGAGGCCATCTTGGAAGAACAGTTCGTAACCGCGTACTTCCGTTTTAATGACGATACCTTTTCGGACTTGCGACCGTCCCTCATGCCAGCGGATAACGCGGACGCATTCCTGGCGCAATGGAATGAGACTGCCCGCGGTCTGGCCGACGTGGATGCGCTCCGCCTGTTCATGACCTTCAGCAAGTTTCTGCCTGTCGAAGGCGGAGCCACCGAAGATGCTGCATCGCCCGTCGTAGCCCAAAACAACCAGGACCGCTTTCTGCACGCCCACTTGCAGGGGTTGAGACTAGGAGGCTTTGATCTTTACTTTGACGAGGACACGCCTGAGCAAGTCTGGGCCGGTCAGTTGAAAACGACGGAGGGCGTCAGCTTCTACGACGTATGGACTTCGTTCTCTTCCGCAGAAGTGAATCAGGGTGCGGAAGCTGTCAACGCGACGGTCGGCGAAGGTGGAAAGCCCGATTCAATCGCGATTTCTCGCTACACGATTCGAGCGGACATAAAGCCGCCCACTCAAATCGATGCCGAAGCGTCTCTCGAAATGGAAGTGCGACAGGGTGGTCAGCGGACGGTCTTGTTCGAATTCTCTCGCGCCCTTCAAATCAAGCGAGTGGAGGCGGATGGCCACTCGATCGAGTTCATTCATAATCCCGCAATCGAAGGAACCCAACTGGCCCGACAGGGCAACGACCTGGTTGCTGTGGTCTTTCCCCAGCCCTTGCGGACCGGGCAACGCATGGAACTGCGCTTTGTGTATGGCGGCGAGGTGCTTGCAGAGGCTGGAGCCGGCTTGCTCTATGTTGGTGCGCGAGGCATGTGGTATCCAAATCGCGGACTGGCTATGTCCAACTTCGACTTGGAGTTTCACTATCCGGCCGGTTGGACCTTGGTAGCGACCGGAAAACGGACCGATGCCAAGTCTTCTTCCAACCCAGGCGATCAGGTCTCAGCCGGCGCTTCATCAGCAGGTGGACAAGTCAGCCGCTGGATATCCGAACGACCCATCCCTATCGCTGGATTCGATCTTGGGAAATACGATCGCGCGGTGGCCCACGCCGGTGATGTGACCGTCGAGACCTACGCAACGGCAGTTATGGAACGCGGATTTCCGACGCCGTCGATCAAAAGTGCGATACCAAACCCGATCGAACCAGCAGGTCCGCACCACCCCCCGCCGATTCTCGTGCCTTTGTACCCTTCCCCTGCTCGGAATGCCCAAAATGTCGCGGACGCCTCCGCACATGCGATCGATTTCTACGCGCGCCGTTACGGCCCATTCCCCTACAGCGATCTGAAGCTGGTGCAAATGCCCGGAGCGCTAAGTCAAGGATGGCCCGGGCTGATCTTTCTCTCCAGCGCTTCGTTTCTTACAGGCGCGGAAGAATCGCAACTGCGCTTAACTCCGGTCGAGAGGACGCTGATCACCCAGGTGATTGCGCATGAGACAGCTCACCAGTGGTGGGGCGATCTGGTGATGTACAGCGGCTACCGCGACCAATGGCTCGTGGAAGCTCTGGCAAATTACAGCTCGATGATGGTTCTCGAATCGGAGAATCCAGCGAAGTTTCGCGCCGCGATGGAGAAGTACCGGGATGACCTCTTGCAGAAAAATAAAGCTGGGCAGGAGTTGATGGAAGACGGCCCGGTAACCTTGGGCACGCGGCTATCCTGTTCCCAATTCCCCAGCGGCTACGAAGCAATCAGCTACGGACGCGGAACGTGGCTGTTCCACATGCTGCGTTTCATGCTGCGCGACGCCGAGCGGACCAGCACTGGAAGCGCACGAGGTGATGGCAAGATTGGGCAACCCGATGAGCCTTTCGTTCGAGTGCTTCGCGCGGTCAGGGAACGCTACCAGGGAAAACCCATCACCACTCGCGAATTATTACAAGCCTTCGAGAATGAGTTGCCGCGCTCCTTGTGGTACGAGCACCACAAATCGCTGGAGTGGTTCTACGAAGGATGGATTAACGGCATCGCAATTCCTCGCTTTGAATTGCACGGGGTGAAGTATTCGGACAATCCCGGCTCAACCACGATCAGTGGGGTTATCGCACAGAAGGATGCGCCCGACGATTTGGTCACGCCGGTTCCGCTGTACGTTTCAGCAGCAGGAAGGATGGTGCTGCTGGGGCGAGTGTTCGCCGATGGACCCGAGACTGCGTTTCATTTGACCGCGCCTCTAGGCGCACGGAAGGTCGTAGTTGATCCCGAGCAGACCGTTTTGTCACGACCTCGATAAGCCTGGCCGGTTCGCGCTTCGACCGTTTTAGGACACATTTCCCGATAATTTGGAGGGTTCTTCCCAAGACGGCTATTCACCGTCCGTGTTTAAGGGGTTCCAGAGTTCGCATTGATACCTCTTGTGACGGTAACTCGCAGTGCGATATAGCATCTTGTGCTTTCGGGCATGAGCCGTTCCGGATGGAAGGGTGGGTGCTAATACGTTTTCGTGCTGGGAGGACAACAGTTTGAATCACACACAATCACCCACGGAAACAGTCCCCGAATCGGTATCCTTCGCCCGGGGCACTGATCCACAACGAAATCATGGAACCATTTTGCTTGTGGAGGATGAAGAGTTCCTCCGTGAAGTGACTTGCGAGATTCTGGAGTCCGCCGGCTATCGGGTGTTCAAGACTCGCAACGCGGCGGAAGCGACATCCGCTTTCAGCGAATACAAATCCACAGTACGACTCTTGCTGACGGATGTAGTTCTGCCGGGACAGAATGGCCGCGACCTTGCAAATGACTTGCGGGCTGTGTGTCCAACGCTGAAAATTCTTTTCATCTCCGGCTATCCGGAAAATGTGGTGACGCGGCATGGAATCCAGGAAGACGGAATGTTCTACCTGTCAAAACCATTTTCGCTGCAGTCGCTTACCCGAAAGGTAACGCAGGTCCTCGGGCAGAAGGAGACAGCTAATGCCACGGTCTGAATTGGCTTGTCATTCCTGAGTGGCTTCAAGATCTGCTGCGTGAGCGCTGTAAGTGTGTGGCGCGTCGGGCGGCCGAGGCTCTTCACGAGACGAGAAGCGATCGACGGGCCGCTAGTGATCGGGCTTTACACAGCGTGAGGTATGCAGAGCTTAATGCACAGTCTCGGGCGGAAGGTTTGGAGCAGGATCGGGTGCGTGTTTTCCTACGACCACGACATCTACGCGGCGATTGAGCGCGCGCCCGGCCTCTGTGCTGTTGCTGGCGATAGGATGATATTCTCCGTAACCACCCGCCGATAATCGTTGCGCAGCAAAACCGTATTTGGTGATCAGCAAGCGGATCATTTCGGTCGCGCGCGCCGTTGACAGCTCCCAGTTGGAGGTAAATTGGTTATTGTGGATACGCACATTGTCGGTATGGCCCTCGATGCGAAGGTTGTATTGGCGCTCCCCAAGCAGTGTGGCCATGCGGCTGAAAGCCTGCTGAGAGCCGGCTTTAACGCCGGCTGAACCGCTGTCAAAGAATCCAGCTTCTCGCAAGCTAATCACCAGGCCCTCATGTCCACTTCGCACTTCTACTTCGCCCCGGGCAATCTCCGGTGCCAAAGCGTGCTCCAGTTCCTTTCGCAGTTCAGTCAAATCGCGGCTTTCGTCGCTAATGGGCGGTGGCACAACCGGGGCAGTCTTGGGGACGACAACCTCTGGTTCGATTGCGACGATGTCCGACGTGTCCGCGGTTGGGTACGCTCCCAGTTGTTGGAACGCGACCTGTATGGCGGTTGCAAGCCGGTTCACTTTCTTCTTGTCAACTTGCGCAGTCGAGTAATTCACGTACACGTCCACAACGTTAGTGCAGGTATCAAAAGATAAATTCCATACGTGCTCGATGATCATGGCGCGGGTAATCCGGCGCCCCGCGTTGCGCATCAGGTATTCCAGCA
>Ga0116125_1000964_pt1 | contig 12979 bp, 11 predicted proteins | sample June2015DPH_16_1_2_FD_89729 | JGI IMG/M metagenome (GOLD analysis project Ga0116125, IMG submission 89729) | Peatland microbial communities from SPRUCE experiment site at the Marcell Experimental Forest, Minnesota, USA - June2015DPH_16_10 | ecosystem: Environmental > Terrestrial > Soil >...
ACCGCGTGGAGGGCGCTCCCGAGAACGGCGACGCTCCCACCGCGATCCCCGTATCCGTGACGCCGGAGTTCTTTCAGACCATCGGCGCGCCGCTGGTGAGCGGACGCGTGATTCAGGATACCGATGACAAGCAAGCGCCCTTGGTCGTGCTGGTCGATGAGGCTGCGGCGCGCCATTTCTGGGGCGCACAGGATCCCCTTGGAAAGCGGATTCGTTCCGCGCGCATCATCCGCAGGGGGCCGCCGGGTTGGTTTACGGTGGTCGGCGTGGTCGGCAACGTGAAGTTGGCCAGCTTGGATGAAAAGGATGTTCCGCACGTTTACACCAGCTTGTACCAGACGCCTGGGTACCAGACTCCCGGACGGAACCTCGGCGTGCTGGTTCGCGGCACGGGAGACCGCGCCATGCTCAGCCGTGCCGTGCCGCGCGAAATTCAGTCGGTGGATCCCAACTTGCCGGTATCGCCGATCGTCGAAATGACCGAACTGATACGCGACGGCGTCGGCGATCGCCGTTTCGCAGCGTCGTTGCTGGCGTGCTTCGCCGTGGTGGCGTTATTGCTGATGAGTATCGGAGTGTACGGCGTAGCGTCGTATGCGATTGTGCGCCGCGAAAAGGAAATCAGCATTCGATCCGCGCTGGGAGCGACGCGCGGCCAATTGGTGCAAATGGTTTTGCGCGAGGGCATGGTTCCTATTCTGGTGGGGCTGGCGGTGGGCGTGGTCGGCGCCGCGCTTTCCGGCCATCTCCTGGCTGCGCTGCTGTTCCAAGTGCGCTCCACCGACGCGAGCGTCTTCGCGGCGGCGGGAGTCACGCTGGTGGCGATCGGCATTCTGGCCAACTATCTGCCGGCCCGTCGCGCAGGACGCGTGGACCCAATTACGGCCTTGCGAACCGAATAACGATGTGACACATATTCTTATGAGCGAGACGACAAGCTATCCATACGAAACGCGGCTGAACATTCATTGCCAGCAAGGCGAAGTGATCGACGAGCGGGCGCTCGCCGATGCCTGCGTCCCTACACGTGGTACAACCAGACTCTTTGCCAAGTGAACGAATCGGTGGTTCGCCCGGGCGTGGTGCAAGGCGAGCCGCCGCCGATGCGATAACGATCCTTGAAGAGGTTGCTCCGTGGCCGTTCTCACACAGTCCTGGTCGGGAAAGCTCAATCAGAGTGGTCGGCTCAGGAAAACGCCGGTCACTTGCTTGACCTAGAACCTCCGTGGCTGGCGCGAGTGGGCGATTACGTGGCGACCAGCGACCAACTCACCGTAGCAGATTTGAAGAATCGAAAAACCGACGAAGCAAGCCACAATGCGCGCCCACCGGAACAGATATCAGAACTGTATCAAAACCCCTTCTGCTCGATCCGTTAAGGTTGTCAGCTGAGCGAAAGCAGACTCCCCATATTGTTGAAATACCAGGAACTGGATAGGATTGAAGGAAGCTTTGGAGCCGGTTCACGCGCCTCCGGAGCAAAGGTCGTAAGTTCGAATCTTACCGGGCGTACCAATCGAGCTGGCGCACGGCTGCACAGACTACCTCCAGTAACACTGATTTCTCCACTATCCTCCTGTGCACATAAACTGGTGAACGCCGCCATCCGTTCCTCGTCGAGCACCACTCCGCTCAAGGACACGCAACCTGGCAAGATGAGGTAAGGAGAATCAGAATGCTCGTCCGGACCTCGCGCCGTCAATTCCTCGTGAGCGCGGCGACGATTGCAGCGGTAACCTCTGTGAACGCCGAGCGCGAGCCGGTTCTGGCGTACGCAGGCACGTACAGCTCTCAGGCCGGGGCGGAGGGCGCTCCGGGCCGGGGCAAAGGCATCTACCTGCTCGAGATGAACCCAGTGACAGGCGCCCTCGTGGAGCGCATGGTTTTTGAAAACGCGGCGAACCCTTCCTGTCTCGTGCTGAACAGCTCCGGGACTCGCCTCTATTCGGCGAACGAGACCTCGACGTACGAGGGTGCGAACAGCGGCTCTGTAAGCTCGTACGAGATCGAGCGTCCCGGCGGGCGATTGAAGTTGATGAACACGGTCCCTTCCGAAGGCGCCGGGCCGTGCCATTTGAGCCTGCACCAGTCGGGCAAGTGGGCGTTCGTGGCGAATTACCACAGTGGAACCTCGGCAGTGTTGCCCATTGGTGCGCGAGGCGAACTCGGTGCGGCCAGCGATGTAAAGCGGCACGACGGCGTTCTCGGCCCTGCCCGCGCTTCGAGCGCCCCTCGGGGGAGCTTCGCTTGGAGCGGCCACGATCACTCGCACTCGCACATGATCCTGCCCGATCCCTCGGGCCGCTTCGTGCTGGCTGCGGATCTTGGGCTCGACCGGATTCTGGTCTGGAAATTTGATGCGGTCGCGGGGAAACTGATCCCGAACGATCCGCCCTCGGTTGCTGTCACGCCAGGCGACGGTCCGCGGCACTTCGCTTTTCATCCGAACGGCCGCGTGCTCTACTCGCTCCAGGAGGAAGGATCTACACTCGTAACGTTCGATTACGATGGCTCCTCCGGACGACTGAGGGCAAAGCAGACGATCTCTTCGCTACCAGCAGGATTTGCCGGCAGCAATTTCACCTCCGAGGTAGCAGTCTCCCCGGATGCGCGCTTCGTCTATGCCGCCAACAGGCTTCACGACACGATCGCCTGGTTTCGAGTGGCAGGCGACGGCACACTGCAATTCGCGGGGGAGGAGCCGACGCGGGGCAATTATCCCCGTTTCTTCACCTTTGATCCTTCCTGGCGTTTCGCATACTCCTGCAATCAGCGCGCGGACGCGATCGTGTCATTCCGGGTGAACCGTAGGACAGGCGCGCTCACCCATACGGGCCAGTACACGCCTATTGGCACACCGTCTCATCTGGTTTTTCTCGTGGAGCGAAGCAACGGACAGCCCTGATATCTGAGGCGCAGTTTTCCAACCGAAGATCCCTCCTGATTTGTACCGGTGCGCAAGGCGGCGCTGATCGAGGTTCTCTCTTGGAATGTTCGGGGAAGTTCGGCGGATTAGGAACATTAAGTCGGTTTGTTCCGGCGGCTGCTCGAATGTTTGGGATTCACCCCTTACTATCGCGTGAGTGAAGCGCTTTTCGCGTGCCGCCTGCTGTGGGCTGGTTGCGAGGGCCCCGTTATGTCGGCATCCATTCCGGTTGCGCAGCCGTGCCATTGCGAATTGAAGGCGGATGATGTGACCGGCGTTTGTCGGGACGAATCCGAAGGCCGAGAAGAGAAACCGCTTCCCAGCACTCTCCGAGTAGCGCATCATCCGCCCGAAGCTCCCCAGATTCAGAATTCGGGACCAACATAACTTCCGGATGCCCCGTTAGAACTAAGCCGCTGGCGCGGCGGACGCCGCTGCGTGCGTGCTTGCGAGTGCAGTCCGCGGTAGCTTCGGTCACAGAGAGGAGTTTCTGTGACCGCACCCAGAAAGCGAATGCTGGAAGACCTCCAGCGTCGCAACTACAATCCCGACCTCATTCGCGGCTACATCTTGGCCGTGGAACAGTTCGCCAGCCACTTTAACAAGTCCCCGGAGTTAATGGGCGCCGAGGAAATCGGCCAGTTTCAGCTTCACTTACTGCGCGAGAAAAAACTTGCGCTCGGCACCATCGCCCTCCGCATAGGCGCGTTGCGCTTCCTCTACAAGAAGACCCTGAAGCGCCGCGATTTGGACTTCGACGACCTGCCGCTGCTGAAGACCCCGAAGAAGCTGCCCGTCGTGCTGAGCCCAGAGGAGGTGACCCGTCTCATTGAAGCCGCACCCAATCTTCTTTATCGCACCCTGCTGATGTTGCTCTATGCCACGGGCTTGCGCCGCGCAGAGGCAGCGAACCTTAAGGTAAGCGACATCGATAGTGCTCGGATGTTGATCCATGTCCACCAAGGCAAGGGGTCGCGTGACCGGGAACTTCCACTCACTCAGAAACTGCTCGGAGCCCTTCGCGATTATTGGCGGGCGGCGAAGATGAAGCCTCGCGTTTATCTGTTTCCCAGCCGCTGGGGACCCGTCACGCAAGAGCAGCCCATCTCCGATAAAACAGTGTGGCACGCCTGTCATGAGGCTGCTCTGCGCGCCGGCATCGGCAAACGGATCGGCCCGCACACGCTGCGCCACAGCTTCGCGACCAACATGCTGGAAGCCGGTGCGGACTTGCGCACCATCCAGTTGCTGCTGGGGCACCGGCACCTCAAGGACACCGCGCTGTACCTGCATTTATCGCGCCGCCATCTCAGCGCTGCCGCCAATCCGCTCGACCAGATCACGCTACGCGAGTTTCGGAGTCAACCCGTATCGCCGGAGATCGATCATCCGTGAAACGGCCACCCTGGGAGGTGGCCGACATCATCGGCAGGGCTGGCGATCGATTCCTGGATCGTTACGGTAAGTTCCTCTCATGGCCACAACTGAAAGTGCTTCGAGCCATCGAGCGCTGCCGCACGGCCGCACTCGGCGGACACCGGGACCAATGTGATCGCTGTGGCCATCAGGCCATCTCTTACAACTCGTGCCGCAATCGTCATTGCCCTAAGTGCCAGACCAACGCTCGTGACAAGTGGTTGGCAGCCCGACAGCAAGAGTTGCTGCCGGTTGACTATTACCACCTCGTCTTCAGCGTGCCCCACACGCTGGTTCCACTCATCTGGCAGAACCAGAGAGTTCTCTTCAAGCTCCTGTTCGACGCCAGCGCCGCAACACTGATCGAGGTCGCGGCCGATCCCAAACGCCTCGGCGCGGAGATCGGCTTCTTGAGCGTCTTGCATACCTGGGGGCAAACTCTGCAACCGCATCCCCACATTCATTGCGTCGTGCCAGGCGGGGGACTATCGCCGGATCACGCCAAGTGGGTTCGCGCGCCCAATCGCTTCTTCCTGCCGGTCAAGGTTTTGAGCCGTGTGTTTCGCGGAAAATTCGTGGGCGGACTGAAACGCGCTTACCGCCAGGGCAAGCTTGTGTTCTTTGGGTCCTGCCTCCCACTAATGCAGGAGAAGGCATTCTCTGCTTTTCTGCGTACGCTATTCCGCGAGGATTGGGTGGTTTATGCGAAGAGACCATTCGGCGGACCGGAACACGTGCTGCATTATCTGGCTCGCTACACCCATCGCGTCGCGATCTCCAACCATCGGCTTGTAGAGGTGACCGATACTCACGTGTCGTTTCGCTGGAAGGATTATGCGCATCGCAGCAAGCGCCGCGTGATGACCCTCAGCCACGAGGAATTTCTGCGCCGGTTTCTCCAGCACGTTCTGCCCCGCGGATTCCCGCGTATTCGTTATTTTGGTCTGCTGGCCAATCGTCGCCGGACTGAGTTGCTTCCTCTTTGCAGGACGCTCCTACTTGTGCGTCCCGCGCTCGCGTCGCCAACGTCTACGGCAGCCCAGGTTCTGTGGAAATGTCCTCGCTGTCAAGGCCCGATGCGCCTTGTCGAGCGCCTCACAGCGAACCAGCTTCGCCAATGCCAACACTCCCAGGTTGTACGCCTTGACAGCTCGTAGCGACAGACCACTTACGCCTCGCACCGCGCCGCTTCCGCGACGTGACGCCACCAGTGTCTCTATTTTCCAAAATCATCCTCTTCGCCGGCCTTCGTGCGGCGTGCGGATGGATGATTCTTGCTCCCAGCCAAGACTGCACAGGCATTCTTGCGCTCGACAGATTCGGTTTTGCCAGAGCCGTTACCAAAGAATCGGCATTCAAACCCCATAGCTAGAAGTGATCAGCGCGCCGCGCCAGCCGCTTCCTTCTCACGGCTCAATCCGAACCGGCCCGGCCCGAGACTAATCCTTCACAGCGGCGGATTCTGCCGGGCCGCTTCCGATTGAGTTCTAACGTCATCCAGCAGGTATTGCTTTCTGATCGAAGCTGGTCTAGATCAAGCACAATGCCGCTTTCTTGCGGGACAAACTCGGAAACGCTTTCTCAACGAAGCGTTGGCTGCCCAACACGAACCCGAAGAATGAGTAGACTTAAGCGGTTGTGATCGGTCCGACCGTTTGAAATAGAAAGGGGAATGCATGCAGTACATATCAGCTGGTTCGAGCGTCCGCAAGGTTCGCCCATCGAATATGAGAATGCCCAGAAGCGAATCCTCGAGGTGTTTGGCCAGTGGAAGGCGCCAGCCAATTTCAAGATCGAGTTTTTCGTAATTCGTGTGGGCGAGTGGGGGGGCCCGTTTCCGGGAAGGCCGTCTATCAGCGACGAACACACAAGCCAGACGATTGGTATATACTTGGCGATGCCCGGTGGGAAAAATGGGAGATCCAGGCCAGATACTCTAACCGGCAGTCACGGGGACAAAGAATATGGCGGCAAGTTGGGGCTTCAATACTTTGGCGTCTGGCGCCTCGGCTGGATGGTACTTTAGCAGACCATACGAGAATGGCTTTCTTCCGGTGCTTTCGGTTGAGCCACAGAGCGGACCCGACCAAAGTCCTGGGAATTGGTCAGGAGGCGGATCCTCGTATCCCATTTTCAATAAACTGGGCGTCAGCACGATCTGGTCTAATCAGACCGACGCTCCCCCAGGGAGCGCCACGTTCAACATCACTTATTATTTAGTGGTTTCGAATAACACCGATAACGATATCGCTTACTCTTTCCTTGAAGCGGACCTCTAAATCGACTTCAACTCCGGCCCACACACCTATACGCAAAGATTCGAGGAGCCATATGAAAGTAACTCTGCTGCACGACGAACAAGGCCGCATTCTCGCGATCTCGACCGGCGTCGACCTGAAGACGTCGGGAAGCAAATTTACGAACGTTGGCATGGTCCCCGGCCCGGGTCAGCGGAAGCTAGAGATGGAATTAAGCGGCGAACCCGATAAGAGTGCGCTGCTCGAATTACACCGACATTTCCGCGTGGATCGCGCCACATCCAAGCTGGTGAAGATCGACTGAACGCGCATTCCTGACTCACGACCAGCGCGAAGCGCTAGCCACGGTCGCGCCGCATCCAAGCAAAAGCCGCTGCGCCTCCCAATAAGGGCCGCCTGCGCGTCCGAGTGTATCGTCGGGAACACGTACTCGGGAACACGTACTGAGGTTGGCGCCCCAGGTCGGCCGAGACCAAAATGGAACCGATTCAGATTTGAAAAACCGCAGCGATCGGCGCTATTCCAGTCGTAGGGCGTCCGTGGGGCTCACGTTCGAGGCTCGCCAGGCGGGGATGAATGCTGCCGCTAGCGCGCCGGCGGCGAGGACCAGTGCGGCGGCGGCGACGGTCACGGGATCAGTGGCGGTGACGCCGAACAACTGGGCTTGGACGAGCTTGCCGAGGGCGGCGACACACGGGAGCGCAATGGCCATGCCGGCGGCGATCATGACGACGGCGTCGCCGAGGACGAGTCGGATGGCGGAAGCGCCCGTGGCGCCAAGCGCGAGCCGGATGCCGATTTCGCGGGTGCGGCGCGTGACCACGAAGGACATCACTCCGTAGAGACCAATCAACGAGAGCAGCAGCGCCAGGATCCCGAAGCTGCCGGAGAGCGCGGCCAGAAGGCGCTCCGTGCTGAGCGAGCGGTTGACCTGATCGTCAAGAGTGCGGAACCAGAGGATCGGCAGCCGCGGGTCGTCCTGGCGGACCAGGCGGCGGATGGACGGAATGGCCTGCTCGGGAGCGCCGCGAACCTTGATATAGAAGGTAGCGCCGGTGTCGTCGTGTTCGAAGAGCGGGAAGAAGACCTGCTCGGAGTGATCACGGACGCCGCGATAGCTCATGTCGGCGACAACGCCGACGATGCGGCTATTGGGCTTGACGTCCGAGCTACCGCCCCGGGCGATGCGGACGCCGAGGGGATCGCGCCCGGCCAGATAGCGCTTGACGAACGCCTCATTGACAATGGCGCAACGGGGACCGATCTCGCCTACGGGAAGGGCATCGCTCTTGTCGAAATCGCGGCCGGCGAGGAGGCGAACGCCGAGGGTCGAGAAGAAACCGGGGCTGACGGCGTTGAAATTGATGATGCCATCGGTCACGGTGCGGTGATCGGTCTGCATAGTCACTTCGTTGCTCCAGGCGCCGCCGTTGAGGAAGGCAAATCGGGCGGCGGCCGAGGAACGGGCGGCGGGCAAGGCGCGGACCTGCTCGTCGAGGCGGCGGACCAGGCGCGAGGCGTCGGCATCGGAATAGCCATTCTGTGTCGGAGCGATGGCGAAAGAGAGGAGGCTGGACGTATCAAAGCCGGGCCCTTTGGCAAGCAGACCGGTGAGCGTGCGCAGGAAGAGGGCGGCGCCGACGAGGAGGATGAGGGAGAAGGCCACCTGGAGGGTGACGATCGTCTTTCGGAGGCGGACGCCGCCGAAGCCAGTGCCGCCGCGCTCGCGGAGCGAGTTGACGATGTTGTCACGGCCTGCGTGCAGGGCGGGCGCGAGGCCGCTGACCAGGCCGGCGGCGAGGCTGGTTACGAGCGCAAACCCGAGAAGTGGGAGGCTGAGGCTCGGACGGAGCGCGTTGGCGGCCAGGTCGCGGGGCAGGAAGCCGATGAGGGCGCGCATGGCGGGCGGCGCGAGCGCGATGCCAAGCACACCGCCAGCGACGGCGAGGAGGAGGCTATCGGCCAGCAGCTGCCGGCCAATGCGGCCACGCGAAGCGCCGAGAGCGAGGCGAGTGCCGATCTCACGGCCCCGTGCAGAACCGCGGGCGAGAAAGAGTCCGGCAACGTTGAGGCAAGCGAGGCCGAGCAGAACACCGGTGGCGGCGAACAATAGCCAGAGCGGCTGGGCGAGGTTGCGGCGCAACACCGAATGGCCCTGGGCCGCGGAGGTGAGTTCGAGAGTGGTTGCCAGGTACTCGCGGCGGTGGTCGGCCGAAATCCTCGGGAAGCCGGGGCGAAGCGTGCTGTCCTCGAGCCACGCCTTGAACCACGGCTGCAAACCGGTCTGCGCCTGCGCGAGTGTAACATCCGAACGGAGGCGGGCGAGGATCTGCAGCCAGCGGGTGTGGCCGTTGAGGAGATCCTCATCACCGGTGTCGAGGTTCGCGTCGGCGTACATGGACGTGGGCATCCAGAAAGCGGGCACGGCGCCAACGTCGACGCCGCGGAAGCCGGCGGCGGCCACGCCGACCACGGTCATGGGGTGATTGCCGATCAGGACCTTGCGGCCGACGATATCGGCAGCGCCGCCGAAGTGCGCCTGCCAGAAGTCATACGAAAGCACCACCACCGGACCCGCGCCGGGCGCCGTATCGTCTGCGGGTTCGATGACGCGGCCGAGCGCGGGGCCGACGCCGAGCACGGGAAAGTAGCTGCCGGAGACGATCTCGGCGGCGACGGGCCTGGGATCGCCGCTGGCTGTGAGGTTGACCTGGATTTCGGCGCGGCAGAGGACGCCGTCAAACAACCGGGTCTGCTGCTGGAGGCCGCGGCAGATGGGGTAAGGCATCAGATTAATGGAGCCGGTCTGGTAGGTGACCAGGTCGTCGCCGTTCCAATCCACAAGAACCAGGCGCTCGGGCTCGCGGACAGGGAGCGCGTGCAGGATCACCTGGTCGACCAGTGAGTAGATGGCGGTGGTAGCGCCGATGCCGAGGGCCAGCGAGAGCAGCGTTGTGGCGGTGAAACCAGGGCTACGAAGGAACGATCGGGCGGAGAAGCGGAGATCGAAGAGGAAATCGCGTATCCAGCGGGTCAGCCAGACGTCTCGGACTTCCTCACGCACTCGGGCGAGGCCGAGCTCGACCGCGACGCGGCGGCGGGCCTCGGGCTCGGGGATACCGGCGGCGGTGAGGTCACCGACGCGACGATCGAAATGAAATTGAAGCTCGCGGTCGAGGCCGCGCTCCAGAGACCCGCGGCGAAACCAGTTGAAGAGCCGGATCATCTGCTGCCCTCCTCGAAGATCAGGTTGACTGCGCCGGAGAGACGCGCCCAGCTATCCTTCTCGACGGCAAGCTGGCGGCGACCAGCAGGCGTAAGAGAGTAGAACTTGGCCTCGCGGCCGGTCTCCGACTGTTTCCAGGCGCCGCGAAGCCAGCCTTTCTGCTCCAGCCGGTGGAGCGCGGGGTAGAGCGAACCTTCGTTGACCTGGACCACCGAGCGCGATATCTGCTCCAACCGCTGCGCGATCCCGTACCCGTGGGCGGATTCGAGCGATAGGATTTGGAGAATCAGCATGTCAAGCGTGCCTTGCGGGATGGGGAAACGCGGAGAGGGCATCGATACCTCAAGCTTCTACGGTTGAGCATACATTAGGGATACATCGAAGGTCAAGGTATGGAGCAGCCGGCCTGTTGAAACAGACGTCTCTGGCCGCTCTAGGGGGCGCGCCCGGCCCGCTATTCTTGCTTGGCCGGATCACCCGCGACCCGCGACTGCTGCACAGGCAGCTTTCTCGCACTGCCATCTCAAATCAGTGATACCGTTGGCATTTATCGGTGTAATGGCCGGATAGTCGCTAGCCTTGATCGGAAACGCCTCGGCGCACGAGGGCCGGGGCGAAGATCCGCATCCGAGCCGAGGCGTTTTCGATAAGGAGACAAGAAGGAAGCCGCTGGCGTTTGCGGCGGACGCTGGCTATGGGAATTGAATGGCGCTTTCGTACCTGGAAGATTGAGGTTGACCTGCCGAGTAGAGACGAGATTTCGGTTGGATTCGAGCCGGAGTTGGCGATTCGTTCTGAGGAATAGCTGGAAAAATGTTTACCGGAGTGGCCGGAAAAGAACTGGTCGTAGATTGGGCACACGACTGGATTGGCGTGTGGTGAGCACGTCGATGGTCCGCGAATGAACGCAGCTTTAGGAAGAGTCGAAGTAGGGGCACAGCGAGAGCTCCCCAGCGGTGAGTCTGTGGATGACAACCATCGCGGCGCCGCAGTTGGGGCAGTGCCAGGTGGAGGTAGTATCCGAGGATGCGGAGGGTGGCGGGCGATCGCTCGCCAGCAGTTGTTGGCAGAGCGGGAGGCGATGCGCCCGGAATCGATTGGCGAGGAAGCCAAAATACCGGATTCTGACGAAGCCCTTCGGCAACACATGCAGGAAGAAGCGACGCAGGAACTCTGTGCCCAGCAGCGTCATGTTGCGCTGCTTGCCACCACGCGCATAATCCTTCCAACGGAAGGTGACGCGTTCGCCGTCGAATGCCAGCAGGCGGTGATTGGAAATGGCGATTCGATGCGTATAGCGGCCGAGATAGCGCAGGACTTTTGCCGGTCCGCCGAAGGCGGGCTTGGCGTAGACCACCCAGTCCTGACGGTGCACCCGGCGAAGAAGCTGGCGAAACTGTTTTGGATCAGCCAGTGCGGATGCCGGGCCGGTGCAGCGCAGTTGTTGACGTCGATGGAGACGTTTCAAGCCGGCGCAGAACTTGCCACGGAACACGCGGCTGAGGACTTTCACCGGTAGAAAGAATGGATAGCGTGGCCGTATCCAGCGGCTGTGGTCCGGAGACAGTCCGCCCGCCGGAATGGCGCAGTGAATATGCGGATGGAGAAGCAGGTTCTGTCCCCAGGTATGCAGAATGCTGATCACGCCGATTTCCGCGCCGAGGTGTTTGGGATCGCGTGCTACTTTCAACAATGTTTGTGCGCTGGCGGTGAACAACAGGTCGTAAATCATTCGCGGGTTCTCCAGCGCCAGTACATTGAGTTCGTGCGGCACGGTGAATACGACATGAAAGTAGCTGGTAGCGAGGAGCTCGCGCTCGCGAGCTGCGAGCCAATGTTCACGCGCCTGCGCTTGGCACTTCGGACAGTGCCGGTTCCTGCAAGAGTTATAGGAGATGGCCTGGTGACCGCATTGAGGACAGGCATCGATATGACCGCCCAGCGCAGCCGTGCGGCAGCGTTGAATGGCGCGAAAGGCCTTGAGCTGTTGAAAGTCAAAGCTCCGTCGATACCGATCCAGGAAACGGTCGCCCTGCGCGCGGAGGATGTCGGCCACCTCCACGGTGGGCCGGCTCATTTTTGCCTTTGGCGGTGATAGAGACGATCAGACGATCCGGAGATCGCAAGATGCTCAAGGGGATTGACGGTCTTCTCCAGATGCCGCCGCGACAAGTGCAGGTAGATGCTCGTAGCCTCCAGGTCGGCGTGGCCGAGTAATACCTGGATCGTCGCCAGATCGGCGCCATCCTCCAGCAGGTGCGTGGCAAAACTGTGCCGCAACATGTGCGGACTCACACGTTTCTTTATGCCCGCGTGCTGTGCCGCATCATTGCAAACGTACCAGACAGTTTTGTCGCTCAGGTGGTCGCCGTGTTCTGGGGGCTGACCTGGAAATAGCCATGTCTTGGGCTTCTTCCATCGCCAGTATTCGCGGAGCGTTTCGAGGAGTCTGGGACAGAGCAGCACATCGCGGTCTTTACCACCTTTGCCTTTACGGATGTGGATGACCATGCGTTCGCTGTCGATGTCCTCGACGCGCAAGCGAACCAGTTCGCTTCGTCGCATGCCGGTTGAATACAACGTCATCAGGATGGTGCGCGCTTGCAGATTGCCGGCGGCGTCGATCAAACGGGCAACTTCCTCGACGCTTAGAATGCGCGGCATCCGGTGGTGCGAGTACTTCGGGTACGGAATGGAGTCGGGTGGAAAGCGCCGCTTCAGTACGCGTCGAAAGAAAAAACGCATCGCCGCAACCTGATTTACGACCGTACCGACGGCCAGCTTTCGCTGGTGAAGCAGATGAGCTTGATACTGTCGGATGTGATCCGGGCCCAACTGATCTGGCGGCTTACCGAAGTAGCGCGAAAAACGCTCGACGGCGCCGAGGTAACCGCGTATAGTGGCGGAAGAGAAGTTACGTCGCTGGAGTTCCTCCAGCATTACTTTGCGAAGATGGGTCACAGGGACCTCCTTGTGACCCACACAATACTGCTCGCGTCAGTCGACTGCTCGTACTTTTACCCACGCGAAGCGTCCGCCGCGCCAGCGGCTTCGTTGTGTGCTGGGCATGCTCAGCAGTTTGGAGGTGAAAGTCCTCTGCCCAACCTGATGGAGGTGAAGGGCTAGCGAGAACGCAAGGGCTACCGCCGCGAG
>Ga0116125_1000968_pt1 | contig 12962 bp, 15 predicted proteins | sample June2015DPH_16_1_2_FD_89729 | JGI IMG/M metagenome (GOLD analysis project Ga0116125, IMG submission 89729) | Peatland microbial communities from SPRUCE experiment site at the Marcell Experimental Forest, Minnesota, USA - June2015DPH_16_10 | ecosystem: Environmental > Terrestrial > Soil >...
AGCTACCAGCATGCCGTCCAGTTGATGAATACCGCGGATGGCTATGCCATCAGCAAACACATGGACCGCAAGCCGTTGATCGCAGTCTCGCGTGAAGCGGTGCAGACTGCGGAAGATGCGCGCGAAATCGCAGTCAAGAAGGAAAACGAAATGCGCCAGGCCAGCGAACTCCAGAGTTCAGCGGACGCGCAGGCCCAATCGCAAATGGATGCAGAAAGCGCTCGCCGGCAGAAGGACCAAGCTCAATCCGACACGGCGCAAGCTCAGGCGGATAAAGCGCAGGCACAGTCCGAGGCGGTTCGAGCGCGCTCAGATGCGGCTGATGCTCAAGCGGCAAACGCAAAGGCTCAATCCGACATGGCGGCGAATCAGGCTGCGTCGGCAACGGCGCTTTCAGCGGCCCAGGCCGATGCCGAACAGTCCCGCCTGGCAGCCCAGCAGTCTCAGTTGGCTGCGCAGCAGGCAGATACCGACAAAGCGGCGATGCGCGCGAAGTTGTCCGAGCAGTTGAATTCGATTCTGCAGACTCGCGACAGCGCGCGCGGACTCATCGTCAGCATGTCCGATGTTCTGTTTGACACCGGAAGATTCTCACTGAAGCCGGGTGCGCGCGAGAAGCTGGCAAAAGTTGCCGGCATTCTGCTCGCCTATCCCGGACTCAACATCGAAGTCGGCGGCTATACCGATAACGTCGGCGGAGATGCCATGAATCAAACCTTGTCTGAAAACCGCGCCGGCTCGGTGCGCGATTATCTGGTGCAGGAAGGCGTGGCCACGGGTTCCGTTAGCGCCAGAGGCTTCGGCAATACTTTGCCGGTAGCTTCCAACGACAACTCCGCCGGCCGGCAGCAAAACCGGAGAGTGGAACTTCTCGTGTCAGGCGATGCCATCGGCAGCCCGGTGAATGCGACTACAGGAAGCTTGCAGTAGAGCAAGAATTCGTAATTGATCGAATCGATAATGGAGGCAACACCCATGAAACTAGTAGGAGTTCTTAGCACAGCAGTTCTAACTTTAGCGCTTGGAGCAGCAGTTCCGGCGTTCACCCAGGATCGCGAGCAGGACGATAAAGCCAAGCCTGCCCAGGACGAGAAAAAAGCAGAACCCTCAAAGCCCGCTGCGAAGCCGGAGGAAAAACCTGCGGCGCGGCAGGAAAATAACGCCAAGCCGGAAGAACGGAATGCGCAGGAAGAGAATAAGGCGATGCCCGCCGAGAAAAACGCGCGGGAGGAGAATAAGGCGATGCCCGCCGAGAAGAACGCGCAGCCCGAACAGCACGCCGCTGGCAACACGAACCGCATTCCCGCGGACCGCTACAAGGCTAATTTCGGACAGCAACACACGTTCCGCGTCAGCCAGGGCGATTACAACAATCACCGCTTTCAATACGGCGGTTATACGTTCGGATTCGTTGGCATGTGGCCGAGCAATTGGCTCTACACGCAAAATGTCTATGTGATCGAGATAGACGGCGTGTATTACCTGTGTAACCCGATGTACCCGGGCGTTAACCTTGAACTCAGCTTTACGCTTTAACGCTGGTGATTCGACACCTTAAGTTTGCCCTAATCGGCGCGAGTTCCCTCTTCGGGACTCGCGCCGCTTTCCTTTCGGGCGCTCTCGGAGAGTGAGTCGTATTGCACAGACTGCAGGACGTATCCGTGGAATGCTTATCCAATAGAAACCACATCTGAATCACAAGGACTAGGGAGCAAGACATGCTTGGAACAATATTGATCGTGATCCTGATTCTGGCGTTGGTCGGTGCGCTGCCACGCTGGTCGCGTAGCAGGTCGTGGGGTTATGCCCCGACGGGGGGCTTAGGGCTGGTTCTTCTCATCGTTGTCATCCTGCTGGTTATCGGACGTATCTGAACATCCGGACATTCTGAACTAAGTGTGTCGTGCATTCTCGATTTCTTGGTGTCAGCGCAGATCGAAGCAAGAGACACGCGCATGCTGGTGAGCGATCTTCGCCCGACCTCGTGAACAAAAGTTAGACCGAAATTGCCGATGTATCGGAGGCTTTCAATGAACCTGAATCTACAGGATCCTAAGCTGATAGTAATCGCTGCCGCGGTGATTGTGATCATCGCTCTGATCGCCTGGATGATTGTGCGAAACAAACGCAGGAATACCACGGCTGACCTGCGGCAAAAGTTCGGCCCTGAGTACGACCGCGCTGTGCTTACGCATGGATCAGAGAGAAAAGCTGAGGCAACTTTGGAAGATCGCAAAGAGCGGGTTGAAAGGCTCAACCTTCGCGATCTTGATCGTGCGGAAAGTGAGAACTTTTCCCGGAATTGGCAGTCCGTGCAATCTCGGTTCGTCGATTCTCCTGAAGGCGCAGTTGCCGAAGCGGACGATCTCGTTTCGTCTGTAATGAAGGCTCGCGGCTATCCCGTCACCGATTTCGAGCAACGCAGCGCCGATATTTCTGTCGATCATCCCCGCGTCGTGGAAAACTACAGGGCCGCCCATGCCATCGCTCTGCGGGTTGGCAAGGACCAGGCCACCACAGAAGAGCTGCGAACATCCATGATTCACTATCGCTCTTTATTTGAAGAACTGGTGCAGGTCCAGCCGGTAGTTGAGACAAAAGCGGCGGCGTAACGGCGCGCACTATGCTCGGGCCAGGAATCACAAAAGACGTCGGATCTAGAGTATGCATCAATAGCCGCCCGCCAGGGCACAGGAGCGAATCATGTCACAAACGGTTGTGGAAGAAACGGCTGGACACATCGCAGATTCGGCTCGTCGGGCTTCGTGCGCGACGAACGCAGTTGCCGATGCGATCAACGATGGCGCGGGAGTGGTGAAGCGCGCCGCAAAACAAGGTGGCGATGCCGCCGAAGAACTTTTGAATGACACGACTGAGCGCCTTCAGCGAAATCCGCTGCTGACGGTTGCGGCCACCTTCGCAGTAGGTATCGCCGCAGGCGCTCTGATGGGCTGGATGATGAAACGAACGTAGATCGCAAGATTTAGGCCGCCAGACATGGACGGCAAGACAAGAAACGACACAATCTTTGAAAAGGAGAACTTACGATGACCACGAATGAGCAAGTGAAGTGTGCACATCTACCCTGCCTGTGCCTCGCGCAAGCGGGCGACAAATACTGCGGTCAGAGCTGTAAGGATGCGGGATCCAACGAAGTAGAGATTGCCTGCGAGTGCGACCACGGGCCCTGCCCGCTTACGGTCTGAATAGAAATGGTTTGCCGGAGGCTGGTGGGATTTACAGAGCGAGTCTCGATATGAAAATGCGTCGCGCCTTGCTGTTGACAATCGCGGCCTGTGCCATGCACTCGGCGCTGGTGAACGCGCAAGCGCTGGCCGATTTGGGAGATTCCCCGGGCACCACTGCCACCACGACTTCGGTGGCGGCGGATTTGACATACACGCGTCCCACACAGGCAATAAAACTTCACAACTACTTGTTCGACGCATTTGGTCCGTACCCCATCGCCGGCGCTGCCTTCGCGGCTGGCATTAGTCAGGCAAACAACACCCCGCCGGAGTGGAAGCAAGGCGCAGGTGGTTACAGCAGGCGGTTTGGGTCCGATTTCGGCATCGCGGCGATCAGCACGACTGCGCGCTACGGGCTGGCGCAAGCCTTCAGGCAAGACACGTTGTACTACCGTTGTGAGTGCAGGGGCGTGTCGCCGCGATTGCGCCATGCCGTGATCTCAACCCTTACAGCACGCCAGGGCAAAGACGGCCACCGTGTGTTTTCTTTCCCGGCGCTCATCGCGCCGTATGCCGGCACGATGACTGCCGTTTATGCGTGGTATCCCGGCCGCTACAGCGCCAAGGATGCGCTTCGCATTGGGAACTACACCATGCTGGGATACGTGGGCGGGAATATGGCTCTCGAGTTTGTTTACAGCGGACCGCACTCGTTGCTTTCCCGAATGCATCTCAACAGCACGCGCGAGGCGCCCAGTCCGGGAGCAAACCCGTGATCGACCCTGGCCTCAGTGCAGCTGCGAATATGCCTGTTCTTGTTCCTGAGCCGTCAGCCCTGCCAGTGTCTGCCGCGCTTCCCAACAAAGGTCTGATCACCCAGTTTTTGGAATGGTTCGGAGATCTGGGAATATTTTTCTGGAACGTGTTGCGGGCCGCGGTGACGCCGCCGTTCGAATTCCGCGAATTATTTCGGCAACTCGATGAGATTGGATCAATGTCTCTGCCGTTGGTTGCCCTGGCCGGCGCGGCTACCGGCATTGTTCTCTCGATGGAGGCTCGCTTCAGCCTGACTCGCTTTGGAGCGAAGTCGCTGCTTCCAGCCGCCATCGTTTTCTCGATTATTCATGAGACGGGCCCCATCATCACCGGGCTGGTCGTGAGCGGGCGCGTGGGCGCGGGTATCGGCGCAGAACTGGCGTCGATGAAGGTGACCGAGCAGATAGATGCGATCGAAGCATCTGCGGTGAATCCGTACCGGCTACTCGCGGCGACGCGCATCCTGGCTTGCATCCTGATGCTGCCTTTGCTGACGCTCGCTGCGGATTTTTCCGGACTGATCATGGGCTGGGTGACGCAGGCTTTGTCTGAGCCACTATCGTTCCATCAGTTCATCAATAACGGATTCAAGGGCGCCGGCTTCAGCGACTTTCTGCCTCCAACTTTCAAGACGATGGCATTCGGCTTGATCATTGGCCTGATCGCATGTTTCCAGGGAATGCGAACCCAGGGAGGTGCGGCGGGCGTAGGCCGTGCCGCTACCAGTTCGGTGGTTTTGTCTTCGCTGTTCGTCATCCTCGCCGATGTCGTGCTGGTGAAGCTGATCATCATATTGTTCCCGTAAGTCTTGGTCAGAGTCGCGAAACTACTATGAGCACAATCGACCAAATTCCGAATCAAACCGCAACGATGCGGACGGGGGCCGAAGAAGGCGGCAGTTTGGCGGCGATTGCCGTCCAGGGCGTGCATAAGTCGTTCGGAACGCAAAAAGTTTTGAACGGAATTAATCTCGATGTAAAGCGCGGCGAAACTTTGGCGGTGCTTGGGCGCAGCGGCACGGGCAAGAGCGTATTGCTGCGGCTCATCATCGGATTGGAAAAGCCAGACGCAGGATCGATTCTCATTCATGGCCAGAACATCGCCGGCCTGGCGATCGACCGCATGGGCGAAATCAGAAAGAAGATGGGCTTCCTGTTTCAGCACGCCGCGCTTTATGATTCGCTCACCGTCGAACAGAACGTAGAGTTTCCGCTGTTGCACCATAAAAAAGAGATGTCGAAATCCGATCGTGCCGTCCGGGTTAGAGAGTTGCTCGCGGAGGTGGGAATGGAAGGCGCCTTGGCGAAGATGCCCTCCGACATTTCCGGGGGCATGCAGAAACGCGTAGGTCTGGCGCGCGCGATGGCTTTGGAGCCGGATATTCTACTGCTCGACGAGCCCACCGCCGGCCTTGACCCCATCAGTTCCGGGGAGATCGACGACCTCGTCCTCAAGCTCCAGCAGGAACATCAGGTCGCTTTCATCGTAGTGACGCACGATCTGCACAGCGCAAAGACCATTGCCAGCCGTCTCGCGCTGCTCGATAAGGGAAACGTAGTGATTCAAGGCAGTTTTGAAGACCTTCAGAAAAGTGAAATCGAGTTCGTTCGGGAATTTCTAAAGCATTCGTAGGAGAACACAATGTCGAGATCGGTGCGGTTGGGCGCCTTCATCATTGCGACCCTGGCAATTCTAATAGCAGGCATCTTCGTCATCGGCGGTAAGCAATATCTTTTCACCTCTACCTACCAACTGAAGGCAAAATTCGATGACGTCGTGGGTCTCGGTGCGGGAGGAGACGTGCGGGTGGGTGGAGTGCATGTGGGAACAGTGCACGACATTCAGTTACCTCACAAACCCGGCGACAAGGTCACGATCGTCATGGATCTTGACAAATCGACCCATCAGATCGTCAAGCAGGATTCTGTGGCCTCGATCGAAACGGAGGGATTGTTGGGTAACCAATATTTGGCGATCTCGTTTGGATCTCCAAAGGCAGCCGGCGTCTGGGACGGCGACACAATCGCCAGCCAGCCTCCACTGGAAATGTCGGACCTGCTGAACAAGATGAGCGGAATTCTGGACAGCAGCCAGCAAGCGATTCAGAATGCCACGCAGGCGACCGCAAATCTCAACTCAATCAGCGCCAAGATCAACGCAGGGCAGGGAACCGCGGGAGCGCTGGTGAATGATAAACAGCTCTACACCAACCTCGAACAGACGTCGAGTGCGATGCGCGATACGATGGTCCACGCGCAGGCTGGGGTTACCGACTTCGAGGAAAATATGGAAGCCATGAAGCATAACTTCCTGCTGCGCGGTTATTTCAAGAGCCGCGGTTATCAGGACTCAGCCGAGCTCGCCAAGAATGAAGTGGAACGCCTTCCGCAGGGTGAACCGACGAAGGAGTTTACCTACTCGGCCAAGCAGCTTTTCGATAAACAGGATTCCGCCAAGTTGAAGAACCAGAAATCTCTCAACGCCGGCGGCGAGTTCCTGCGCGATAATCAGTTTGGGTTTGCAGTGGTGGTTGTATCCTCCGGGATGGCGGGTGATACTCAGAAAGATTTAGTACTGACGGAAGCGCGGGCCATGGTGGTGCGCGAGTATCTGGTGGAAAATTTCGGATTCGACGATAGCCAATTGAAGACATTTGGAGCTGGCAAACAGACTGACGCCGGTTCAGATGGCGCGTGGGGTACGGTGCGGATTCTCATCTACCCAACCGGAACGGAAATTCCGCCGAACAAGCAAACTCCGGCCGGTGTCTCAGCCGAAACCAGCTCGGGGCAGCGGGGCCCGGCCTCAGTAGCCGCTCAATGACTGAATATCTACAAGCAATAACGTGAGCAACAATAATCTCAATTGGCTAACGGCTCTCAACCGCGAAGTCATTGCCTGCACGCGCTGCCCACGCCTCGTCGCCTATCGCGAACTGATTGCCCGCGAGAAGCGCCGCGCTTACCGCGACTGTGAATACTGGGGCAAGCCTGTGCCGGGGTTCGGCGATCCCGGCGCGCGAGTTCTTATCATGGGCTTGGCTCCCGGTGCGCACGGCTCCAACCGCACTGGACGCCCGTTTACCGGCGATGCCTCCGGCAAGTTCATGTTCCCTGTGCTGTATGAAACGGGATTCGCCAGCCAGCCCAACGCGACCGACCGCAACGATGGGCTCACGCTGAAAGACTTGTACATCACAGCCGCGGTCCGCTGCGCCCCGCCCGACAACAAGCCGCTTCCTCAAGAGTTGTTAGCGTGTTCGCATTTTCTTGACCGAGAGATCGCAGGATTAGAGAAGGTAAAGGTTGTGGTCGCGTTAGGTAAGATTGGCTTCGATGCCTATCTGAACTACGTGAAACGGCGTGGCTTGTTCGCCAGAGAAGAGCGCTCTGTTTTCAAACATTATCCTTTCAAACATTTTCTCTTCAAACATGGCGCCAGTTACCGGTTACCCGATGGTAAGGTGTTACTGGCCTCTTACCATCCTTCGAACCAGAACACGCAGACTGGAAAGCTCACGCGGGAAATGTTTGTGAAGATATTTAAAGAGGCGGCAAGACTTGCCGATGAGTAGCTTGAGGCGCCGCCGGAGCCGGATCGTTGCACCTCACCCCATCGCAACGGGGTCACAATCGAGAAACTGGGGTCACGAACTGGGGCGGCGCCGTTTGCTCGATGTACGCTGACAAAGTCGGGAAATGTTCAAACTAGAGCACTTTGTACAGCCAATCGCGTAAGGATCGAAATGTATGTATAATCCTTGTAAATGAAACCATCCAAAGCGGTTTACAAGGGCGGACGGACGAGGGCCCAAAAGAGCCCAAAAACCAAGAAGAACCCCAAAACGATCAGTTTGCAGGCGGTAGCAGAGGATGCCAAGCCGAAGCGGAGCTATGCTTTGCTTCGGAATGTGGGGGTCTTATACCGACCGATCAAGAAGCCTGTCACACTGCGGCTGGACGCTGATGTGATTGCCTGGTTTAAGACATCGGGGCGCGGATACCAGACGCGCATCAATCGGGCGCTGCGGAAGATGATGGAAGGTGAGACGAAGGAAGAGAAGAAACCGTCGGGGGAGTGAACCGCAAAGCTTTCGCCGGGGGAACGAGCAAGTCGCCCGCGCCCCCACGAGCTGCAGGTTCACACGGCCTACTTCAACTTCGACACTATAACTTCCAGCTGGAACTGCCGCTTCGAATTGGGATCATCCACGCTGCCGACTACCATCGGTTTTCCCAGTTGCGCTACCGTGCTGGCTTTGATGGATAGTTGACGCAGCACCGGCCGAACCTGCTGGCCTTGCTGCTCGGGCATGGCGAAGTTGCTGATTTCGGCGCGCACCGACATGGGCAAACCGTTGGCGCGCTCGCCGATCTTGCACCAGATACTGGTTCCCACATCGAGATAATTGAACTCACCTTGCTTCGACTCGACCGGAACCCGCGTTCCAATTTTGATCTCGTTGCCGGGTTCGTCGGAGTTCAGGTTCATTGAGTACTGCCGGGAGTTGATCTTCTTGCCGTCTTCGAATTCGTTGACGGAGAAGTCGAGGCGATAAGCGTTTACGGACTTCTCGGTTTCAGAAGCTGCCTTCGCTGTGCTGGATTCCTGCGCGGATGCGTTGCCGGTTCCTGCAGTCGTCAGTGTGAGAATCAACGCCGCCGCTAAAATCATTTTCTTGAACATTGTTATTCTCCTTAATTTGTGCGGGTATTTCTACTTGTTCCGCTGTGAATTCTGGTTGCTCCCGGAAAGAGCATCGTCCATTTCTTCGGCGCTGTCCTGCCGCAGTTCGTCGGTTCTGGCTTCCGCAATAAGCGCGGCGTGCTCCGGATAAGTTTTGATGTAGTCCGCCAGAATTATCTCCTGCTGGCTCAGCGGCTGCGGTGAAGGAAACTGATCAGGCTTCGGCGAGGGGACTGCGATCGCTGCCGGGCGGCTGAGCGTGCGTGGTCTGAGCCGCCTTTCAGATGGCTCGTGAAGAGGAATCGAGCTTCTTTCACTGTTGGTCGCAACCGGCGTCTTAACTCGTTCAATAGTTTGCATGGTGATTTGTGGATGCTGCGCGGCGATGTTCTGCACCGGTTTTCGCGATCTCCATCCGACGAATACGGTCACCACGATCATTGCTACCAGTGCAGCGATGGCCGGCCATCGCCACCAAGAAGGCTCCGCTGCACGCTCCTGTTCGGTCCGCAGAGTCGCTAGAATGCGATCTTCCAGTCCAGCTCTCGGGTCGGCCGTTGTGAACTTCGCCAGTGTGGCATCAAGTTTGTGGTCGAGCGCGTCCTTTTCTGGATCACACTGGCTTTTATTGGCCGGTCTTGGATTGCTATCCATCATGTTTCCTACCTTTACTTCTTCACCACCAGCTCAGCGAGTTTCTCCTTCAGAATCCGCCGTGCGCGAAAGACTCGCGACCGTACTGCCGCTTCATTGATCCCTAGCGTCGCAGCTACCTCGAGCGGCGACATCTCTTCGAGTGCAGATAAGATCAGCGGGTCGCGAAGCTTGTCCGGTAGAGCCACAATCAAACGTTCGAGCAGCGCCCCGAGCTGCGAGCCGTGCATGGCCTCGTCCGCCGAGGCGTCTGCGGACAGCACTTCCGCAACCGGTTTCTTAGGGTCCTCAAGCGGTATCTCTCGCTTGCGGCTGCGCTGCTTGCTCCGGTCGACCGCCACTCGCCATGCGATGCGCGCCAGCCAAGTCTTCGGGTCATCCACCCTGGGTAACTTGTGGCTGTAGCGCAACACACGGAGAAACGTTTCCTGGGTCGCATCCTCGGCATCGTGATGGCTTCTGAGCGCGGCATATGCGATGCGGTAGACGAGCCGCGAGTGCTGCCGGACGAGATCTTCAAGCACTTCATTCTGACTGCTGTCTCGACTTCGGTCTTGGCTGCGCGGCACCGTCACGGCTTCGTTCAGGATTGCCTCTCCCGCCACCAATCGCTTGACCTCTATCATGAAGACCGCCGGAGAGTGTTATTTGTTCAGGTATTTCTTTGGGAAGAACGAGTGGAGAGCGCCCACTTGCGAGTTAGCTTAGTGGAGGACAGCAGGTTCCTCCACTCCGCTGTCCATCCCCTTCGGGAATGGAAAGCTGCGGTCGGAATGACAAGTCGCTAGTGGGAACATCTGAGGTAATGGGGCGGGGAAAATGTGAAACGCCTTAAAAGCCCACCATAACCGGTTCCAGTTCCAGGTGGACGCCCCAGATTTCTTCCACGCGATGCTGGATCTCTTGTTTTAAGGCGAGGACATCGGCGGCGGTGGCCCCGCCACGATTCACGATTGCGAGCGCGTGCCTGGTAGAAATACCAACGCGGCCAAAACCGAATCCTTTAGCGAATCCGGAGCGCTCGACTAGCCACGCCGCAGAAACTTTCTTGCGGGTCTCGAGTGCGGGATAGCTGGGCACGGTTAATCCTCGTGCGGCGGCGCGCTGCTTCAGATCTTCGTGCTGTTCTGCCGAGAGCACAGGGTTCTTGAAGAACGAGCCTGCGCTCTTGCTATCCGGATCGCCCGAGGTGATGAGCATGCCTTTCAGGGCGCGAATGTGGCGCACGGCCTCACGCGTTTCGGCTAGATCTGGAGGAGTTTCGCGTCCCTCGAAATGCCTTTTCAGGTCTGTATAGGCGATGCGCGGGCTGCCTCCGGGAGTGAGCGCGTAGCTGACGCGGAGAACGACGAAGCGTCCGCGCTCGGTGGTGTTGAAGATGCTGGCGCGATAGCCGAACTCACAGGCTTCGGGGCAAAGTTCTCGCACCTGATTATCTCCAAGGTCGAGAACTTGAACCGAGGCAATGGTCTCGGCGACTTCCTGGCCGTAGGCGCCGACGTTCTGAACGGGCGTGCCGCCGACGCTGCCCGGAATACCGCTTAGGCACTCGACCCCGGCACAGCGTGCGATCACCGTGTGAGAGACGAACTTATCCCAGGATTCGCCGGCGCCTGCATCGAAAAGAATTTTACCGTTTTCATCGTGCCCGCTCTGTTGGTCGATTCCTTGAATCGAGATTTTCAGCACCAGGCCCGGCCAACCGGCGTCGGCGACTACCAGGTTGCTGCCGCCGCCGAGAACGAAAAGAGGCAAATCACGCGAGCGCGCGAATGCAATCGCCTCCTGCACTTCACTGGTGGTTTTGGCTTCGACAAAATACTTCGCCGGACCTCCAATTTTTATGGTGGTGAGGGGCGCGAGCGGGATGTTTTCGAGCACGAGCACAAATCATTTTCAAATATACACACGGCTGGAGCGGGACGCAGCGGCGCGCGGGTTACGGGAGTACAGGAGACCAAGTTCTCCTGCGGTCGGCTGTGAGCCGTTGTCAAGTTTGGATTTCGATAACAACATCTATTTTTGCGGGATAACGAAGTCGGGCACTTCGGCGAGAGTTCTGATTTGCGCGTCAGGTGTTTCGGGAATTCGCTCGGGCGCCTGGTTGAAGCGATTGCACCACAAGGTGTGAAAGCCGAACGCCTTGGCGGAGTAGGCGTCCCAGCCATTGGAAGATACAAAGCAGACTGCGGGCGGAGCAACTCTGAGCCGCTTACAGGCCAGACCGTAGACCGAAGGGTGCGGCTTGTAGACCTTCACCTCCTCCACAGACAAAATCTCATCAAACAATTCGCCGATGCCTGCGCTGGCTGCTGCCGCAGCGAGCATGGCTGGCGTTCCATTGGAGAGGATCGCGAGCTTCATCCCGGCTGCTTTCAGTCGCTTCAATGTGTCGGGGACTTCCGGATAAGCGTCCAGTGTCAGGTACAGATTCATGAGGCGTGCGCGCAGAGGCGGGTCGTCGAGATGCAGCGTCGAGAGGGCGAAGTCGAGAGCATCGCCCGTGACCTGCCAGAAATCTGCGTGGTGACCGGAGAGGCCGCGCAGCCAGGTGTATTGCAGTTGCTTCGAGCGCCATAACTCGGCGAGTGGCTGCCACTTCTCTCCCAAAGAATTCTGAGCCGCGCGTGCAGCACTGTTGACGTCGAACAGCGTGCCGTAGGCGTCGAACACGCAGGCCTCAATGCCGCGAAGTTTTAATGTCATGATCATTTCTTCTTCCAATATGGGCGCCTAAGCCACGGCAAGATATACGTAGCGAAGAATGAACAGAACGGTGAGAATCCACACCAGGGTGTTGATCTCGCGAAATCTTCCGGCCGCGAGCTTCACGACCGTGTAGGAAATCAGACCGAGGCTGAGTCCGGTGGCGATGCTGAATGTGAGTGGTGTGGCGAGAATGGTGATGAAGGCTGGGACGGCTTCCGTGAAGTCCCGCCACTGGATTTGCGCGATCGATTCCGACATCAGCACACCGACAAGAATCAGAGCTGGAGCTGTGGCATAACCGGGAATCGCCGTGGCCAGAGGTGAGCAAAACGCCGCCAGCACGAACAGCGCGGCGACCGCGATATTGCTTAGACCGGTACGCGCGCCCGCTGCGACTCCGGCGGCACTTTCAATGTAGCTGGTGACCGTGGATGTGCCCGTTAATGCGCCGAACACCGTGCCCACCGCGTCGGCCAGCAGCACGCGGCCTACGCGCGGAATCTTGCCGTCTTTGATGAAACCCCCTTGCTCGCAGACTCCCACGAGTGTGCCCACGTTGTCGAACAGATCCACGAACAGAAATGCAAACGCTATTTCTAACAGGCCGAGATGAGTGAGGCCGCGAAAATCCAGTTGCAGGAATGTGGACGACGGATGCGGCATGGAGAAAATTGCGGCCGGCCAGTTCGTGATGCCGCGAAGGATTCCGAGAAGAGCTGTGCCGAAGATGCCGAGCAAGATTGCACCATGGAACTTTCGCGACATCAAGATCAACGTGAGGGCGAGCCCAAAACAAGCGGTCTGCACTTCTTTGTCGGAGAAGCTGCCGAGACCTACAAATGTGGCGGGGTTGGCCACGACGAGCTTGGCATTTCGCAGGCCGACGAATGCAATGAACATTCCGATTCC
>Ga0116125_1000971_pt1 | contig 12944 bp, 11 predicted proteins | sample June2015DPH_16_1_2_FD_89729 | JGI IMG/M metagenome (GOLD analysis project Ga0116125, IMG submission 89729) | Peatland microbial communities from SPRUCE experiment site at the Marcell Experimental Forest, Minnesota, USA - June2015DPH_16_10 | ecosystem: Environmental > Terrestrial > Soil >...
ACTCTTCGACGAAAGGCTGCACCACCTGCTCTTCGAACTGCTGCTCGAAATTCACCACGTAATACGGAATACCCACTTGCTCCGCCACTCGCCGCGCGTCGTAGACATCGTCGAGCGAGCAGCAGCGCCCCTGCACGGACTCCGGCATGCCCTCGCGCCCAGCGAGCCGACGCTGGTTCCAGAGCTGCATTGTCAGGCCGATCACGTTGTGTCCGTCAGCGCGCAGCATGGCCGCGACAGTGGAAGAATCCACACCGCCCGACATGGCTACCGCGATGGTCTCGGTGTTTTGCATAAAAGCGCTTTTTGCTCTTGGCCTTTGGCTCTTGGCTTGGAGCTCTTGGCCGACGCTCCAAGCCGAGAGCAAGAGGCTAAGAGCTCAAGGTTCGAACGGGTCTACTATAGGCCGGCGACAACTCGCGCAGCCGCGCCACCACTTCCGGCACCAGCATCAGAGCTACATCGATATCCTCCGCGGCCGTCTGTTTCCCCAGGCTGAAGCGGATGCTCGCTCGCGCTTGATCATTCCGCAGGCCCATCGCCACCAGCACATGGGACGGCTCAATCGCGCCTGACGAGCAGGCCGCTCCCGTCGAGACTGCCAGGCCCTTCAGGTCGAGAGCAATCACCATCGCCTCGCCGTCGATGTGGTCGAAGTGAATGTTTGTAGTGTTGGGCACGCGCGCCGCGCCGTCGCCATTCACTCCAGCTTCGTCGACCTGCACGAGAATTCCCTGCTGCAATCGATCGCGCATTGCGCCCATCTTCTGGTCATCGCCGCGATTCAGCGCTTCCTTCGCCAGTTGAGCGGCCTTACCCAGACCAACGATTCCCGCAACATTCTCCGTGCCCGCGCGGCGCGAGCGCTCGTGACGGCCACCGTAAAACAGCGGTTGAAGCCGAGTTCCCTTCCGCACATAGAGCGCTCCAACCCCTTGCGGCGCGTGCATCTTGTGACCCGAAATCGAAAGCGCATGGCAAGCGATTCGTTTCACATCGATCGCAACTTTGCCCGCCGCCTGCACCGCGTCGGTGTGAAAACACACGCCGGCCTCGTTCGCGATGCGGCCGATCTCTTCGACCGGCTGCAGTACTCCTGTCTCATTGTTCGCCATCATAACGGAGATCAGCTTCGTGTTCGGGCGCAGGGCGCGGCGCACGTCATCCGGGTCGACCAGGCTGCGGCCGTCCACGGGCAGAACCGTCACGTAACACCCCATCTGTTCCAGATGCTTGCAGGCCAGCAGCACCGCGTGGTGCTCAATGCTCGACGTGATGACGTGGTCACCCTGCGCGACCAGGCCCGCGATCGCCAGATTGTCGGCCTCGGTGCCACCGCTGGTGAAAACAATCTCCGAAGCACGGCAGCCAAGGAATGCGGCCACCGACTCGCGCGCGTCCTCAACCGCGGACCGGGTGTGCTGGCCGTGATGGTGGATCGACGATGCGTTGCCGAACTGCTCACTGAAATAGGGACGCATCGCCTCGAACACCTCTGGCAGAACCGGCGTGCTGGCGTTGTTGTCGAGGTAAATGCGGTGCATACGGAACCCTTTTTATTTTACGTGCTAGGAGACATGTGTTGCATGGCCTGTTGGCACGAATTCTGTTCAGTTTGAGATTTTGATTGTGGGTACTCTCCCCCCTCCCCCTACCTCGGTCTCTTAGAATCAGTGGCTTACCGCGGCACAAATATACTTGCCTAACCCAGAGCCTTGAGAGTAAGGTTGGGGGTGAGCGGTGAAGTGTGTCCGGTTGCCTTACAGTAAGGTTTTCGTCAATACTGGCGACCCGATTGAGGATGAAAACTTGCTAGAGTTCCGTCTGTTATATCAAGGCGATTTACCTCCCTCCGGCAACAAGGGTCGCCCTAAAGAAAAGCACGCGATTAGGCGTATCTTCCATCCGCAACTGCGTAGACTTTGGGGCGTTAAACCGAATCTCCAGCAATACCTTTTTCGTTGGTTTCAACAGGCCCCCGCAGAGGCGCAGCAGGCATTAAATAGCGTCCGCGAACCGCAGGATATTAGAGATGCGAGGTTGCGTTTGGGAATAGAGACAATGGGAAAGTTTTATGCAAAAGCAGGCTACCAGCTTGTTCCCCTAGTCGTCCCTGAATTTGCCGCACAGTGCAGCATTGATATTCTCGTTCTCAGGCCGGGAGAGCGGATAGTCTTTGATGAGCAGGGGGACCTAGATGGGCAAGTTCGTACCATCATTGACGCTCTAAGGATGCCAGACAATCCGAGTGAAACCGATGGAGCACAACCAGAGGAAGACGAGTGTCCGCTTTTTTGCCTACTGCAAAATGACAAACTGATCTCTGAAATTAAAGTCACAGCAGATGAACTATTGCAACTGCCAGAGCAAGCATTTAATCCCAAAGAGCGAGAGGGAGCCGTTTTACGATTCAACCAAATGTTGTACGGACCATCACTGGCGCCTGAAGATAGAGCGGCCTTGGAATTGGCCCGAAAAACATTGCAAAGACGCGGCGAGGTACGGCCACACGATGCTTTTGTCGTCATACATGTAAGACTTAATCACAGGGATGCCAGAACATTTGATAATTACCTTGGCTAGAAAATAGAAAAGCCCGGATGCCAGTCCGGGCCAGATAGTCTGCTCAAGCGGATATTACCGCAGGAGCAGAACTATGTCTACGAATAATAATGCTCGTGCAACTGTGCTGCGAGCATGGAAATTCAACAAATTCATGGCTTCGGCAAATCACCCTCAAGCCCTAACTCTTTCGCGTATCTGGAATATTGGCTCACTACGGCGTGGAAGATCTCCATATCTTGGTCCGTCTGCCGCGCGAGCGCCTCGAAAGCATTAACGTCGTCATCCTGCAAAATATCGCGACTTTTTAATATCTCCACCAGCGCGTTAATCACTAGCGTTTGACGGGCAAACATGTGCACGATTAAGGTGTGCTCAGTTGGTGTCATTTTTTCGATTCCTCCGTTTGCGCTATGATGGGCGCATGAAGTCTAAACTCGACCCCGACACGACGCCAGAGCAAAAGTTCAGTCAATTCCAAGCTGGAATGCGCCAAGTGCTCACAGTCTCAAAAACCGAGCTTGCGGAGCGCGAGAAGCAATACCAAGCGGAACGCGTAGGACAGAAGAAACGCGGCCCTAAACCTTCTTCGGCTTCGGGCCACGCTTCGAGCGGCGGGAACTAGAAAGGCTCAGGCGTCGTAGTCTTGGCGTCCTCAGTCTTGCCTGTTAGCTCGGCATAGGTAAGGCGCTTGTGTGCAACCTGTCCTAGAACCTTCTGGAATCGTGCGTAATCGTCCATTGGCACTTCTTTGTTGCCGCGATTGTTGAATCTGAAAACCTGTTCATCCAAGTAGCGATCCAAATGGAACGGCTCCACGGCAACGTATGTGCCCCGCAGATGCCGTTTGAACAGGCTCCAGAAGTTCTCTAGTCCGTTGGTGTGAACCTGTCCGCGAACGTACTCATTGGCATGGTTCACGACTTCATGCACGTAATGCCAGTTCAGGCGATTGTAGGGAACGGCATCATCGGTGTAGACCCTAGAGCCAAACTTGACGTTCTTTAGAATCTGCTCTTGCAGGGTGTCGCGCTTTACGTCTGGAATGCGCTTGGCTCTGATCTCTTTGGTCTCACGATCTAGTAAGCCAATCACGACAGTTTTGTGAGTTCCGCCGCTAGGACTGGCATTCTCCCGCTGGTAGCGTTCGCGCTTTTCACGGTGCATATTCTTCGGCTTTGGGGCAAAGAAAGCCTCATCCACTTCCACGGCTCCGCCGTCATCTTTCCCGCCTAGTTTAGTTCCCAGATCGTAGCCTTTCATCGCGAGTCTCAGACGGTGCAGCATGAACCAAGCTGATTTCTGAGTAATCCCCAAAGCGCGGTGAATCTCCCAAGACGAAACTCCATTCTTGCAGTTGGCCAGCATCCACATTGCAGGAAGCCACTTCTGCAAAGGCAAAGGCGAATCCTCGAAGATAGTCCCCAGCTTGACCGAGAACTGGCGGCGACACTCACGGCACTTAAACCGCTTCTGAGTCTTGAGATAGTAAGGCTCTTTAGTCAGACAGGCAGGGCAATACGCTCCCTCGGGCCAGCGCATAGCGGCAACGGCATCAATACAGACCTTTTCATCGCTAAAGTATTGAATCGCTTGCTGTAAAGTCTTAGGTTTTTCCATGAACCGACAATACCAAAGAATTGTGGGTTAGTCAAGGATATTGTTGCCCTTACCGCCAAAATGGATTTTGGTCTATTGGAATCATTGGTTTGCGGGCAAAATCTTGCGGAATAACGAGTTAAGTGTGATTGGCTGCCGGGGCTGACTGTAAGGGTGCATTTTGTTTGGAGCGGACAAGAGAGGACAAGATCAAGAGCAAAATGCGCTACGCGCAGGTAAAGGCATTCACCGACACGAACGAACAGTTGCAGGCGCTGGAGCGAGATCTCCTCGGTTAGGATTTCCTGGACAGCCAAGGGCGGCCGCCCTACCTGCGTCGTGGTTATCGTTGGTCGACGGCTACATAGGCGTTCGGATATGCGGGCCCAAGATATTCTGCGCGTGGCCGGATCAAGCGGTTGTCGTTGAGTTGCTCAATCACGTGAGCGGCCCATCCGCTGACGCGGGAGACGGCAAAGATGGGCGTGAACAGGTCCACATCAATACCCAGTGTGTGATAGGTGGAAGCGGAGTAAAAGTCCACGTTGGCATTCAACTTCTTTTCGGACTTCACGAACTCTTCGATTTTTTGCGACATCTCAAACCACTTGGGCTGTCCGCTGGCACTGCCCAGGTCGCGCGACATGGTGCGAAGGTGCGTGGCGCGCGGATCTTCGGTGTGATAGACACGATGACCAAAGCCGGGAATCTTTTTCTTTTGAGCCAGCAAGCCCTTGATGTAGTCAATCGGGTCGGCGCCGGATGCGGCAATCGCTTCGAGAATCAGGAACACAGCCTCGTTGGCGCCACCGTGCAACGGTCCCTTCAGAGCGCCAATCGCCGAAGTGATGGCGGAATGCATATCCGACAAAGTTGCAGCTGTGACTCGCGCGGCAAACGTGGAGGCGTTGAGTTCGTGGTCGGCATGCAGGATTAACGCGATGTCGAGCGCGCGTTCTGCCGTCGAGGAAGGCTGTTGGCCGTTCAGCATAAGGAGGAAATTCGCAGCATGAGAGAGCGAGCGGTCAGGTTCGACCACGGGATGACCTTTGCGAATGCGGTCGTAGGCGGCAACGATCATGGCAATCTGCGAAGTAATGCGAATGGCCTTGTCCAGATTGGCTTTGCTGTCGTTGCTCTTCTCCTGCGGATCGTAGAACGAGAGCGCCGAGACTGCAGTGCGCAGCACGTCCATGGGCAGCGCGTGGCGTGGTGCGTTGCGCAAGAGGGTGATAATCGCCGCGTCCAGCTTGCGCTCTTCGGCCAAACGATCGTGCAAGTCGCGCAGTTCGCCTCGCGTCGGGAGCTTTCCGAACCACAACAGGTAGCAGGTTTCTTCAAAAGTCGATTTCTGGGCCAATTCGTGGATGTCGATACCGCGATACGCCAGCACGCCGCGGTCCCCGTCGATGTAACAAATCTTGGACGTGGTGGCGACGACGCCCTCTAGTCCCTTGGGAGCATGGGTTGTGGTCACGCTGGACATTGGTCTGTCGCTCCGGTCTCTCACTTCGCTCGCAGGATTTTGTGTTGCCGGACCACGCGCAGAGGGGACGCGGAGAATGCAACCTTGCTTTATACCTGAAACGCTCCGAACTTTCCAACGGGCGGCAAGACTCTCGTGCCGCCGGTCGAGACTCCCAGCGGCACCTTCGTTCGCCAATCTGGATGAAAACACGATCGGACTATGGAAGCCGAAATAGAGGTCGTCAGGCAGGCCACATGGTCAGCGCGGTTTTACTTAGTATCTGCTGCTGAACCGCTTCGCTGAGCGGAAGCGCCCGAAACTCGTCGAGATTCTTCTTGATGTCGGGTACGCCCGGACCGGGCCAGTCGGTGCCGAACAGCGTTTTGTGCGCGATTTCTTCGAGGCGTGGAAAATATTTCAGCAGCGTTTTCGGCGGGATGCCGCTGATGTCGAGATACACGTTAGGATGCCGTCGCACCAGAAAGAACGCAGTCTGCATCCACAGCGGGCGTCCGCCGTGGGCCAGCAGAATCTTCAGCTTGGGGAAGTCGACCGCAACGTCGTCCACGTAAATTGGATCCCCATACTTGTTGCGCGCACCAGGAAAAATCGAAGTTCCCGTGTGGAACATTATCGGCACACCATTGGCTTCCGCAGCCCGGTAGATGATTTCGAGTTCCTTCACGCCGCTCAGGTAGTCGTTGGGAAACAGCAGTTGGTGGGGCGGATGAATCTTGATCATCTGCAACCCGAGACGCAAAATCTGCTCCACGTCAGCGAGCACGTTGGTGGTGTGCTTGGGGTGCAGGCTTCCGCACGACAGCAGCCGCTTCGGGTCTTCCTTCACGTAGTCGGCGACGAACTGGTTCACTCCGTTCGTGAATCCGATAACTTCCGGGGCCACGTAATTGATGAGCATGGCGCGGTCAATGCCGCTCGCGTCGAGAAACTTGAGGAACGCTTTAGGCGAGCGGCAGAACTCGACGATCTGGTCAAAGTTCGGCCGCTTCTTTTTCATCAGCTCCAGCGCCTGAGGATTAAACATTTCCATGGGCTGGATGTGGATGTGGCAGTCGGTAATCATTCGTGGTAGAGACGAGTAGTTCGTGGCGAGCTCAAGCTGAGAAGAATACCAGACGGGCTAATTCCGTGCCGCGGCCAGCACTGCTCTCTTGGTAAAAACGCGAATCATCTCACGGCGATATTCCGGGGTTAACGCGGACGTTGTGAGCGGCTTGGCAGTTTTAGCAGCTAAGTCGCCGACAGCCTCGGCCAGAGACTCGTCTAGTTCCTTTCCCGCCAACAACGCGCTCGCCCCTATCACCAGCAGGGGTGCTGGGTTCACCGCCGTGATGCCGATTCGAGCGTCGGCGACGTGTCCGTTCGATCGCTTCATCGCCACCGCGACGCCCGCCAGTGGATAATCGATCGACCCGCGAACGCGCAGTTTGCGGTAAACACCACGGTAGCCCGACGTCGACGCCGGCAGGAACACGCGCGTGACTAATTCGTTGGCCTGAAGCTTGCGATAGTTATCGCCGAGGCCGGTATAGAAATCGCGCAGCGACACGCGTCGCGTACCGGCGGCGCTGGCGACTTCAATTTCCGCGTCCAGGCAGAGCAATGCCGGAGGAGTATCGCCAGAAAATACCGCCCAGCACTTGCTTCCGCCGGGGGCCACGTGGCAAAGATCGCCGTCTTTCTTGATGCAAAATCCGCAGCCTTTGCGCCAGGTCAGCGACTGGTTGTACCACAGGCAGCGCGTGTCGAGACAGATATTGCCGCCGATCGTCCCCATGTTGCGCAGCACAGGCGATGCCACGGTAGACGCGGCTTCAGTCAGCACCGGGTAATGTTGGCGAAGAATTGCTGAACCTTCGATGGCGCGAAGCGTGGTCAAAGCGCCGATTTCGACGCCTCCGCCGGCTTGCGGCCTGATGCCGCGCATCGCAGCAACGGCTCGAAGATCGAGAACATACTGCGGCTCGAAAAGCTTTTGCCGCATGGAGGGAATCAGATCGGTGCCGCCGGCCAGGATACGCAGGTCTCCCGCGTGGTCGCCAAGGTAGCCGACTGCGGCGTCGATATCACGCGGCCGAAGGAGTTTGAATTGCGGGAGGCTCAATCCGCACCGCCTGCCGCGGATGGAGCTTCACGCCGCGACGGATCAAGCGCGTGCCGTTCCGGTCCTTTTCCCTTGAAGCACAGCGCCCCACCATGTTCGCGGAAGCGGGTGGGCGACGTTGGGTCGATGCCCTCGGTCAGGTTCAGCGCCTTGGCATTATTTTTCGCACGCAGCGCCGACAGAACTCTCTCCGGCGTGAACGGCGACTCATGCAAGCGCACTCCCACCGCGTCGTAGATTGCGTTGGCGATTGCGGGGATCGTGGCTGCCAGCGAGCCCTCGCTGCACTCCTTCGCGCCAAACGGTCCTTCCGGATCAACACTCTCCACAATGATGGGCTCGATCTCGGGCGACTCGACCGAGGACGGGCTGCGATATTCGAGCAAGCCGGGATTCATCAGCATGCCGTCCTTCCAAATCATTTCTTCGGTAAGCGCCTGCCCCATGCCCATCCAGACCGAACCGATGATTTGACCTTCGACCGAAACCGGATTCAGCGCACGGCCGCAATCGTGCGCGGCCCAGACTTTGTGCACCGTCACTTCGCCGGTTTCTTCGTCGACGCTGACTTCGGCAACCTGTGCAGAGTACGAATAAGCCGGCGACGGCCCCACCCCCGCTCCCTTGTGTTTGCCGCCCCGAGCTTCCTGCGGAGGCGCGTAGGATCCGGTGCCGGTGAGTGCTCCATGGAAGTCGATCGCGGCAACAACGGCTTCCTCGAACGTCATCTGTTCCTTCGGCCCTTCGTCCTTGCGCTTCTGCTGCAGCGATCCGCGCAAGATCTGGCCTTCGACGCGCCCACTGACCGAAGCCTCGTCTTGTATGGGGCGGACACTCCTGTCCGCCAATCTGTCCCCCGAAGATGCTTTCGCATTTCTCAAAACACGATCACCTCGAAAGATCAGATACTCCGCGGCACATCCCATTCTTTTCGCTGCGGCGGCAGCAATCAGTTTCTTCACTTCGGCAGCCGCCCGCAGCGTCGCATTCCCCGCCATGAACGTCACGCGACTAGAGTAAGAGCCAATATCAATCGGCGTGAGGTCGGTGTCCGCCGCAATCACTCTCACGCGGCCCAGCGAACATCCCAGCACTTCCGCCGCAATCTGCGCGGTCATCGTGTCCGATCCCTGGCCGATTTCCGACGCGCCCGTGTACACCACCACGCCACCATCCCGATCGATCTTGATGTTGACGGTTGAGTGCGGCATGTCGGAGCGAATGATCGAATTAGCCGCTCCGCTGACGTAATGGCTGCAGGCGATTCCCAAGCCGCGTCCCCTCGGCAGTTTGCCCCTGCGCTGTTTCCAGCCGGAGCGTTCGACCGTTTTCTCGATGCACTCAGGCAGTCCGTAGCTCTGCACTCGCAGGCCGTTCACGGTGACGCACGGCGGCTGCAGCAGATTGCGCTGCCGAATCTCGGCGGGATCCATTCCAATCTTCGCCGCAAGTTCGTCAAGTTGCGATTCAAAGGCGAATCGCACATTCACTGTGCCATGTCCGCGCATTGCGCCACAGGCGGGTTTGTTGGTGAGCACGCGGTAGCCGTCGTACTGAATATTCGGAATGTCGTAGAGTGCGCCCAGCAGCGCTCCAGAGTAAAGAATCGTCACCACGCCGTAGGAACAGTAGGCGCCGCCGTCCTGCACCACGCGCGCCTTGACGCCGGTGATGCGGCCGTCATTCTTCACGCCCGTCTTCAGATCGATGATGGTCCGGGGTCGTCCGCGATGCGCCCAGAACACTTCCTCGCGCGTGTAAGTGATCTTGACCGGGGCCTGAGCCTTGCGCGCGGCCACCGCGGCGATGATCTCGAGCGGGATCACTTCGCTCTTGCCACCGAACCCTCCGCCCACCAGCGGCTTGATAACGCGAATCTGCGACATCGGCATTTCGAGCACAAGCGACAACTTGTGTTGCAAGTAGTACGGGACTTGGGTCGAGGACCACACAGTCAGTCGCCCGGGCTTGCCGGTGTGCGGATCGATCTCGAATGACGCCAGGGTAGAATGCGGCTCCATCGCGGCGTGCGTAACTTCATTCGCAATAAACCGCGCCTCGGCCACTGCATCAGCTTCGGCGAAACCTGCGTCGGGATCGCCGAAGACATGGTGATAATCCTTCTCCAGATTTCGCGGCTTGGAGTCGTGGATGAGATCGGTCTGGGCCTTCATCGATTCTTCGGGATCGAAGTACGCAGGCAGCACCTCGTATTCAACGTCGATGAGTTCAAGAGCCAGCTCGGCGATAGATTCAGACACGGCAACCACACACGCAACGTTATCGCCAACATAGCGCACCTTGTCGAGCGCGAGTGCGTATTCGTCATGGCCGACCGGAAGAATGCCGTAAGGGTTTGGCGCATCCTTGCCCACGACGACAGCAACTACACCTTCGCACTTTTCAGCTCGGCTAGTGTCGATGCGTGTGATGCGCGCGTGCGGATACGGCGAATGCAGAATCTTGCCGACGAGCATGCCCGGCACGCTGAGGTCATCTGTGTACTTGCCCGCGCCCGTTGTCTTCTCGGCCGCGTCGATCATCGCGGTGGGCTTGCCGATAATGGAGAAGTCGTTGGTCATCGACGGTCGTTCATTTCAGTTTTCACTCGATGCCGTTCAAAACACTTGTCATTCCGAGCGAAGCGAGGAATCTGCGGTTCGCGTGCGTCGCTACTTCACTCAGCTACGGCGACGCCCTGCCGCTCGGCCGCTATCGCCGCCCGGATCGCCTCGTACATCTGACTGTAGCCGGTGCAGCGGCAGAGATTGCTGCTCAGCGCGGCTCGAACCTCGCCGTCGGACGGATCCTGATTTTCCGCCAGCAGCGCCTTCACCGTCATGATGAATCCCGGCGTGCAGTAGCCGCACTGTGCCCCACCCCAGTCGCCGTATGCCTTCTGGAGCGCCGCCAGGCCGCCGTGCTCGCTCACCCCCTCGACGGTCGTAATCTCCAGCCCTTCACAACTACCCGCCAGCAACGTGCACGACATCATGGCAACTCCATCCACTAACACCGTGCATGCACCACAAGAAGAGTCATCGCACCCACGCTTCGAGCCCGTGAGCTGCAAATCCTGGCGCAGCACATCGAGTAGAAGCGCGCTGGGCTCGATGGCAAGCTCGTGGGAGCGGCCGTTGATACGAAGTTCGATGAGTTCTTTTTTCATGAATAGCTTTTGGCTCTTAGCTCTTAGCTCCGGTTTAGCTAACGGCCAAGAGCCAAGAGCTAAGAGCGCCGTCAGTACATCGGCACTTTCCCATCCACACGCCGCGACCAGGCATCAACGCCGCCGCGCATGGATTGCGACTTCTCGAATCCCTGTTGCCGGAGCCACACCGTCACATTCATCGACCGCACGCCGTGATGGCAGACGACCACCACGTGGTCCTCTGGATCGAGTTCCTGATGCGCTCGCGAAGGCACGTCGCCCATCGGCATGAGCTTCGCTCCATCGATGCGGGCAGTCTCACACTCCCAAGGCTCGCGAACGTCGAGCAGTGTGAACGCTTCTCCGGCATCGAGCTTGCCTTTTACTTCTTCGGGAGTGATTTCGTAGTCCATCGTTCTCAGCTCACGTTATGCACGCTACTTCCCGGTCCACTTCGGCTCGCGCTTCTCCATAAAAGCGTGAATGCCCTCGTGCGCATCTGAAGTCTTCATCAATTCGTCCAGATAAATCCGCTCCGCTCGTGCCAGACCTTTGTCGAAGTGCATCGCGTCCCAGCCGTAGAACGCCTTCTTGGTCAACGCCAGCGCGGCCGAGCTGAGCTTATGCAGATGTTCGACCAATTCGTCCACAGTGGCCGCCATTTCACTCTCGGGCACAGCGCGATTCGCCAAACCAATCTGAGCCGCCTCCTTGCCGTCGATTGTTCCTCCCGTCAAAATCAATTCCGCGGCGCGCTTCTGACCGACGATGGCAGCCAAGGCAGTGCATGCGACCGGCGGATAGCATCCCAGCTTGATCTCCGGAAACCCCCATTGCGCCGACTCCGTGGTGAAGACCATGTCGCACACCATGGCCAACTCCGCTCCACCGCCAAGACAGTGTCCATGTACTGCGGCAATCGTAACTTTCTTCGTCGCAACGAGCGCTCGAATTACAGAGTGAAACTTACTCAACATCTCGTGCACGTGATCGGGACTGTGAGCAGCCACGTCCACGCCCACCGAAAACGTCTTGCCATCCCCGGTAATCACGATCACAGAAACGTCAGCCCGCGCATCCACTTCTGCCAGAGACTGCGCCAACTCATCCATCATGGCGATATCAATGACGTTCAGTGGAGGATGGCGCAGCACGATTCGAGCCACGGAAGCGTCCACGTACAGCGAAATTCGCCCGAGTTTCGTATCCACCGATGTGATCGCCATACGCAGACCTGATATGCGAGCTATAGCTGTTAGCTATAGATTGATCGCCGACTTCCGCACTTCACCAATGGTGGAGAGCGGATCGCGCGCACCGGTTTTCTCGGCGATCCACTTTTTCTCATTGTTGATAATGTCGAGCAGCAGCTTCTTATCTTCCGCCGACGGCATGTAATCTTTCACGTGCTCTTCATACGAGCGATCGTCAATCGCCTCACCCGTCTGCGCGTGGAATTTCTGTCCCGCCCACTTTCCAATCGCACGATTGAACTTTATGTCCGGCGCATAAAGCTTCGGCTCGCCTGGCCTTAAAGCGCCATTGAAACGCTCAATCAATCCCGCGACCTCATCGCGATAGAGATTGCGGTTGTAGTCGTTCAAATCGTCGAGGTCAGGAGCCTTGTCGTTCTTGGGCTCATCGTAACGGCCCTTCACGCCCCACACATAAGCCCAGTGCGCAGACGAGGAATGATCGGTGCCGAACAGATCGTAAGAACTCGAAATCCACTTGTTGAGATATTTCTGAATCAGCCAAGCTGGAATCACGCCCGCTTCCACGATGCGCCGCAGCCCATCGTTCCCCGTGCCCATGTGAAAGGCTTCCTCGCGCAGCATGTACGACATCGATCGTCCCAGCGGGGCGAACGCCGAATATTTCAGCATCTGCAGCTGAAACTTGCCGTCGCGGTCCACAAAGTCGGTGTAGGTGAAGAAGTCCATCCAGTTGTCGACATCGACATTGAAGGCACCCAGCAAACGCTTGTTCTCAAAGGCGCGCCGCTCCAGCATCTTTTGCGCCTCAACCTTGCCCGAGTA
>Ga0116125_1000973_pt1 | contig 12936 bp, 16 predicted proteins | sample June2015DPH_16_1_2_FD_89729 | JGI IMG/M metagenome (GOLD analysis project Ga0116125, IMG submission 89729) | Peatland microbial communities from SPRUCE experiment site at the Marcell Experimental Forest, Minnesota, USA - June2015DPH_16_10 | ecosystem: Environmental > Terrestrial > Soil >...
CGACAACCGAGAGATCTTTGGCGTCGACGACGGTGTCGCAGCCGGCGGCGCGCATGCGGTCTCCGCCGACGCCGAAGAATTCGAGCTGCGGGTCGCGGCGATGCAGGGCTTCGATGAGCTGCGCGCCGTACATTTCTCCGGAAGCTTCGCCGGCTGAGATCAGGATTCGCAAGAGAGCATTGTAATGCCAGAAGTTCTAATCATCTCCGCTAGCGTTGACTTCGGAACCCGAGGGCGATGATTGGACTGAGCCCAGCTCCTGATCTTTGTATTGGAGCTGGTAGAGCTTGAAGTAGATGCCGCGCTGGGCCAGGAGTTGCTGATGCGTTCCCATTTCGCGCACCTGACCTTTGTGCATGACGATGATCTTGTCGGCGCGCTGCACGGTCGACAGCCGGTGCGCGATGATCAGCGATGTGCGTCCCTCGACCATGCGGTTGAGTGCATCGCGCACCCGGAATTCGGTTTCCGTATCCACGCTGGAGGTCGCTTCATCGAGAATCAGGATTTTCGGCTCATGCGCCAGAGCACGCGCGAACGAGATCAACTGCTTCTGTCCGGTCGATAGCGTCGAGCCGCGCTCGCGCACTTCTTCGTCAAAACCCTTGGGCAGCGCGCGGATGAAGTCAGTGAGGTTCACATCGTCTGCGGCCTGCTCGATGTCCGCATCCTGAATACGTTTTGTGCCGAGCCGGATGTTTCCGCCAATCGTCCCGCTAAACAGGAACGGATCCTGCAGCACGACGCCGAAGCGGCTGCGCAAGTCAGCAAGGTCCATCTCCTTGACATCGACGCCGTCAATCCGCACCGCGCCTTTCTGCACGTCGTAGAAGCGCAGGAGAAGCGAGATCAGAGTCGTCTTGCCCGCACCGGTATGGCCGACGATCGCTACGGTTTCGCCAGGCTCGATGGCGAAGGTAACATCGCGCAGAACCCAGTCGGGCAGTTGCTCGCTAATCGCTCCACTCTCAGAAGCGTCGCGATAAGCGAACCAGACGTGATCGAACTCGATTCGGCCCGGGCCTTCAGGACGCTTCGTAACCGCCGGCGAGACTACCTGCACCGGCGTATCTAGCAGTTTGAAGATGCGCTCGCTCGCCGCCATGGCCGATTGCAGGATGTTGTATTTCTCGCTGAAGTCCATGATCGGCCGGAAGAAGCGCAAAGCGTATTGAATGAAGGCAACCAGCACACCCAAGCTCGCGACCGTCGAAACTAGACGGAAGGCGATCAATGTTTTTGGGTTGAAACTCAACGCGACGCTGGTCACGGGAGTGTTGCGCATCACGTCACCGCCACCGAACCAGATGACGCAGGCGATCGCGATCGCCGAGAGAATCTCGACCACGGGATAGTAGACGGAGTAGGCCATGATCGCGTCTTTGAACGCGTCCATATGGCTGCGATTGATTTCCTCAAAGCGGGTATAAGCCTTGCGTTCGCGGTTGAAAAGCTGCAGCACCATCATCCCACTGATGTGCTCCTGTAAGTAGGAGTTGATGCGCGCGATGGCAACGCGAATGCGGCGGTAGGAATCACGCACCCGGTCGCGGAAGATCTTCGTCGCGACAACGATGAATGGCAGCACGGCAAAGGTGATCAGCGCCAGCTTCCAGTTCATGCACAGCATCACGCCCAGGATGCCCGCCAGCACAAAGAGATCTTCGAAGATCGACACCACGCCTGAAGTGAACATCTCATTCAATGCATCCACATCGGTCGTAACGCGCGTGACCAGGCGGCCGACTGGATTCTTGTCGAAGAAGGCGACGTGCAGCCGCTGCAGATGGCGGAAGATCTGACGGCGCAGATCGAACATCACTTTCTGGCCCGTCCACTGCATGTAGTAGGTTTGCAAGAACTCCAGCAGGAAGCTCAAGACGAGCAGTCCAACATAAATGGCCGCGATCTGCGCGATGCCGGTGACGGCGTGCGGACTGAGCCAGCTCCAGATGCCGGAAGATGTCGCGGTCGCCACCGCTTTCGGCGCGAGATAGCGATCGATCGCCACCTTGGTGAGATATGGCCCGAGCACGTCGGCGAACGACTTCAGAACAATCGAGGCCAGCGCAATCGCCACCTGCCAGCGATAGGGACGCAGATACTTCAGCAGCCGCGCCATCAGGCGGCTGTCATACGCTTTGCCTAATACTTCTTCTTCCTGAGACATCGGTTCGAGGCGAATCGGGCGGTAAAGCCGCGCCCGTGGCGCTGTTAACAGCGTACCTCAATATGGATGGCCGAAGCCGGCCGCAGGATGGAAAAGGTTTGCGGGTTGCGCGGGTGGGATAATGATCTGCATGCCCCTCGGTATTTACATTTCGGTGCCATTTTGCCGCACCAAGTGCAGCTACTGCAACTTTGCATCCGACGTTTTTTCGCGGGTGGTGTTCGAACGCTATGTGGATCGCATCTGTTCCGATATCGAGAATGCACCACGAGTCGCGGCGGAGATGGGCGGGAAGATGGAGCGCGCGGTGGATTCCATTTACCTGGGCGGAGGAACGCCGACGGTGCTCGAGGCCGGGCAGTTGGAGCGGATCTTTGGTGCAGTGCGGCGCGAGTTCGAGGTGAGTCCCGAAGCGGAAATAACTGTCGAGTGCGCTCCCGGCACATTGACTTCCGCCATGCTGGAGAGTTTGCTGCGCTGCGGTGTGAACCGCGTGAGTCTTGGAGTGCAGTCGTTTGTGGACCAAGAAGCGGCCGCGGTCGGCCGTCTGCACAAACGCGCGACTGTGCTGGAAGACATAAATCGATTGCGGGCTGCTGGGATCGCGAATATCAACATCGATCTCATCGCGGGGTTGCCGCACCAGACTGCGGAGAGTTGGGAATTCTCTTTAACGGAAGCCATCGCGACCGGAGTTCCCCACGCGAGTGTCTACATGCTCGAAGTGGACGAGGATTCGCGGCTGGGACGCGAGGTCATCGCGGGAGGCACGCGCTACCACGCGCACTTTGTGCCGGATGAAGAAGCCGTGGCTGATTTTTATACGACGGCGGGCGATCGGCTCCAAGCGGCGGGTATCCCGCAGTATGAGATTTCCAACTTCGCGCGCGACGGTTTCGAGTCGAGGCATAACTTGAAGTATTGGACACGCCAGCCCTATTTCGGTTTCGGCGTGGACGCACACTCGATGCTAGTCTCCGTTGCGCCGGAAAACGACGCGGTGCGATTCGCTCCCTCGGATTCTCTCGAGAAATACGTGAGCGCGGCGGGCTTGCAGCGCACCCGAGTCTCGCGCTCGGCAGCCTTGGAAGAGAGCTTCTTCCTTGGGCTGCGGCTGAACCGCGGCGTTAGCCTGCGGGAGTTGTCATCGAAATTTGGCGAGGAATCGGTCGAGGCTGCGCGAGCCGCAGTTACTGAACTCGTCGGGGGCGGGCTGATGGAGCGGCGCGGAGACCTGGTTTGCCTGACGGAGCGCGGTCGCTTAGTTTCGAATGAGGTGTTCGAACGATTTATTCTGGCGGATGAAATTGCTGATTGATTTTGTTTTACCTCAACTCGACATGGAATGAATTGTTGGCAAACCATCCGGTCGGTTGGGATGCCGGGATTGATGTGAAGAATCATCAATAATCATGCTGGTTTGCACGTTGCTGTGTTCCACTGCCCGAGGTAACTTTCTCCCCTTCTGCGGCTATGTTCTAATCGAAAGTCAGGTCGAGTCGGTGGAGGAATCTTGGATTTTCAATTAAGCGACGAGCAGCAGCAGCTCAAGAAAACCGTTCGCGAGTTCGCCGAGCGCGAGATTTTGCCCAACGTCATGAAGTGGGATGAGGCTTGCGAGTTTCCTCTGGCTACGATTAAGGAACTGGGCAAGCTCGGATTGTTGGGAACCGTTTTTCCGCCCGAGTACGCGGGCGCTGGTATGGGCTATGTGGAATATGTAATCGCCATCGAAGAGTTGTCGCGCGTGGATGGATCGGTTGGCATCATTGTCGCTGCGCATACGTCGCTCTGTTCCAATCACATTTTTCTCGCCGGCGACGAGGCGCAAAAGAAAAAGTACGTCAGCAAACTGGCGACGGGCGATTTTATCGGCGCGTGGGGATTGACTGAGCCATCTTCTGGATCTGATGCGGGCAGCGCTCGCATGACCGCGAAGCGCCGCGGCAACAGCTGGGTTCTGAATGGCACGAAGACTTTCTGCACCAACGGCCACTACGCGGATGTGATGGTGGTAATTGCGGTGACCGACCGCGCCGCCAAGACGCATGGGCTGTCCGCTTTCATCGTCGACAAAGATACCAAGGGATTTCGTCCCGGCAAAAAAGAAAACAAGCTCGGCTTGCGCGCCAGCGATACCGCCGAGATGATTTTTGAAGATTGCGTGATCCCTGCGGAGAATCTGCTGGGCAAAGAGGGCGATGGCTTCATCGACGCGATGCGCGTGCTCGATGGCGGCCGCATCTCGATTGCGGCTCTGTCGCTGGGCATGGCGCAGGGCGCATACGAAGCCGCCTTGAACTACTCCAAAGAGCGCAAGCAATTTGGCAAAGCGATTGGAGAGTTTCAGGCGATCCAGTGGAAGCTGGCCGACATGGCGACGGAGATTGACGCGGCCCGCCTGCTCACCATGCGCGCGGCGTCGATGAAAGACGCTGGTATGAAGACAACGCTGGAATCCTCGATGGCGAAGCTCTACGCCAGCGAAGTTGCCGTGCGATGCGCCAACGAGGGCGTGCAGATTCACGGCGGCTACGGCTTCATCAAAGACTATCCCGCCGAGAAGTATTACCGCGACGTGAAATTGTGCACCATCGGCGAGGGGACCAGCGAGATTCAGCGGCTGGTGATCGCAAGGCAGTTGCTGAAAGACTAGACGAATGGGATCAGGTGATCTTGGCTATGGGACTGTCGTGGAGGTGACCGCGGACGTTTTCACTGAGTGGATACGTCGGAGTTCGTCAATAGGGATGCCTTCGAGCATCGCAATGTACTGGAGATATGTGACCATCGTACGGACGCAGCGGTATGCAAAATTCTCCAACAACTTCGGCGGGAGGCTTTTGTCTTGGAGCACGATGGAGAACAGACCGCCGTGCTGGAAGGTGTTTGCCTGTTCCCCGTACTTGACGAGAAAGCCGAGAAGGGAGCCAGCCGCCATTCCCTTGAAGGCCGGTTTCTTGATGTACAGCTGTTCGTCTACCGCTTTCGCCACCGCAGTCCAGCTAGGATATCGCGTGCCACGACCTTTGCCGCCCTTCTTGATGTTTTCTTGGAGCGTCGTTTCCTCGATGGCGTAGCCGAAATACAGTCCTCCGAAAAGCGTATCGATAATACTTTTGTCGAGAGCGAAGGCAGCGGGTGCGTTGCCGATTTCAATCAGCGTAAGGGCACCGGAGACTAGGGCTGTCAATCGGAGGAAGTGCAAATGCAGGAGTCGATGGCGTTCTGTTGTTCCCAGCTTAGCCCATTGATTACCGAGGGCTACCAACTGAGACACCTGTGCTCGCACCTGCTCAACTGTTGACTGAAGAGTTAAATCTGCCATAGGTTACCACCACCTTGTATGCCGCAGCTTCCATGATACGGTTGCCCGTTACTACGATTCACTGAACGATGAAGAAATTGCCGAGGACCGTTCTTGGGGAGAGTTCGCGGCGACACAGGTCCTGTTCGGACTGCGGCGTCGTGCGGTATTAGTCGGCAAGCAGCGCGCCTTCTTGTTCAGAAACGCTCGCCCTGCTTTACACTGTTTGTTGACCGCTGCCTTGAACCCTGACATCCAGACATGGCTCGACCAACTGCGCTCCGGCGATGTGCGCACGCTGGCTCGCGCCATCTCGACCGTAGAGAATCGCGCACCGGGATGGTCCGAGTTGCTGAAGGCTTTGTTTCCGCACAGCGGGAAGGCGCGTGTGCTGGGGCTGACGGGGCCGCCGGGGGCGGGAAAGAGCACGCTGGTCGATCAGCTTGCTCGTCTCTATCGTAAAGACGGTCGCACTGTTGGCATTATCGCGGTTGATCCGACCAGCCCCTACACTGGCGGGGCGATTCTGGGCGACCGCATCCGGATGCAGGAACATTTCTCCGACGCTGGAATTTATATCCGCAGCATGGCGACGCGCGGCTCACTTGGTGGTCTCGCGCGCACCACGGCCGATGTGACCACCGTGCTCGATGCATCCGGCCGCGACCTCATCATGATCGAGACCGTGGGCGTGGGCCAGGATGAAGTGGATATCGTGCGGCTGGCTGACGTCACGATTTTGATTTTGGTCCCGGGCATGGGAGATGATGTGCAGACCATCAAGGCTGGCATTATGGAGATTGCCGATATCTTCGTGATCAACAAGAGTGACCGCGACGGCGCTGAGCACGTGGAGCGCGAGATTCGTTCGCTGCAGTCGCTGGCAACGCGCCACGATGGCTGGACTCCGCCGATCGTTAAGACCGTTGCCAGCCAGGGAACGGGAATCGAAGAACTCGCAGATGCGATTGCGGACTACGAGGCTTACTTGCAGAAGGAAAATTTGGCGCTGAACCGGAGCGTGGAGAACTGGCAAGAACGCCTCGTCGAGATGCTGCGAGACGTGCTGCTCGAAAAGGCGCGGGCGCAGCTTGCTGACGGCAATTTGGCACGGCTGGCGGCGGAAGTGGCAGAGCACAAGCGCGATCCTTATACGCTGATTGAGGAGATTGCCACGAAGGCAGGAAAAAGCTGATGGAGGAAACGCGGATGGCGCAAATTGATCATCTTGGCATAGCGGTGAAGTCGCTGGCGGCGGCGAAGTCGATTTATGAAAAACTGGGCCTGAGCATTTCTCCCGAGGAAACGGTGGAGCAGGAACAGGTTCGGCTGGTGATGGTTCCGGTGGGCGAGAGCCGACTGGAGTTGCTGGAGGCGACGTCGGAAACTTCAGCGATCGCGAAATTCATCGCCAAGCGCGGCGAGGGTTTGCATCACGTTTGTCTGAAGGTTCCAGATTTGCCTGCGTCCGTTGCGCGGCTAAAAAAAGACGGAGTGCGACTGGTCTCGGAAGAGATCAAGACTGGAGCGGGCGGCCACCAGTATGTTTTCGTGCATCCGGCGAGCACGGGCGGTGTACTGCTGGAGCTGGTGCAGGAATAATTAAACGGGCCACGGATTTGCACGGATCTTCACGGATAGGGCAAGATCTTTATTCTTTATCTTCTAATTCTCCATGCTTCTTCTCGCCATCGATACCTCCGGCAAGCAGGGCAGCATCGCGCTGGCGCGAGCCGGGGAGCCAACTGCCGAAGGCGATTTCGAGATGATTGAGATTGCGCCATTGGTCGGTGGCACTTTTTCCGCGCAGCTCATTCCACAGATTTCTGAACTGCTTGCCAGAAACGGACTCATGAAGACCGCCATCGGTGCGTTCGTCGCGGCTTCCGGGCCCGGTTCGTTTACTGGCCTGCGGATCGGTCTCGCTGCGGTCAAGGCTCTGGCTGAGGTGTTGGAGAAGCCGATTGCGGCCGTATCGCTTCTGGAGGTGTGTGCTGTTACCAGTGGCGCTCAGGGCAAGATCATGGCTGCGCTCGATGCCGGCCGCGGCGATGTCTACGTGGGCGAGTACGAAATTCCAGAAACTCCCGCGCAAGGTGCGCGAGAGCAAATCCTGACTCGCAGCGAATTTCTTGCTCACGCGCAAGGATGGACGGTTGTAACTCCGGATACCGTTTTGGCCGAAGCGGCAAGCGCAGCAGGATTGTCAGTCTCAACTCTGCCCCCGATTTCTGCCGATGCGGTGGCCCGGTTGGGATGGCGCAAGATTCAGTCCGGCGAAGTTGTCACTCCTGAACAATTAGAGGCGAACTACATTCGCCGCACTGACGCTGAGATGCTCGAGAAAAGCGGACGCTAGCGTGCGAGTCCGACGAGCAGATCCCTCTGACATTCCCGGCATGATGGCTCTGGAGCACGACAGCCCGGCGGCCGCGCATTGGTCACGGCGGCAGTATGAGGACTTGTTTATCGCGACGAGTGGTGACCGACGATCCGAACGCGTTGCCTGGGTAGCAGAGGAGGAACCCAGGGCGTCCGAAGTGCTTGCGTTCCTGGTAGCGCATAGGATCGATACGGAATGGGAGTTGGAAAACATTGTTGTGGCTGGAACGGTTCGCCGCCAAGGAGTTGGCGCGCGGTTGCTGAGCGAGTTCATTGCGCATGCACGGGCCGAACGGGGCAGTGGAATATTTCTGGAAGTACGCGAGTCGAATCAAAGTGCGCGTGCTTTCTACCGGAAGGCGGGCTTCGAAGAAACGGGTTTACGTAAGAGTTATTACTCGAACCCTCCGGAAGATGCAATCGTCTGCGGGCTGAGGCTTTATTAGATTCCGCTTGCGTTTCAGTTCAGGTTTTCGAAGATCCCCGCAGCGCCCATGCCTCCGCCAACGCACATAGTAACCATGCCGTAGCGTCCGTTGCGGCGCTTAAGTTCGCGGATGATCGTGGCCGTCAGCTTGGCTCCGGTGCATCCCAGTGGGTGTCCCAGCGCGATGGCGCCGCCGTTCGGATTCACCTTCTCGGGGTCGAGCCCAGCTTCTTGAATCACGGCGAGGGATTGCGCGGCGAACGCTTCGTTCAACTCGATCACATCGATATCCGAAAGTTTCAGCCCAGCCATCTTCAAGGCTTTTGGAATTGCGAACACGGGGCCAAGTCCCATTTCTTCAGGCTTGTATCCTGCCGTGGCGAACGAAACATAACGCGCTAGCGGCTTGATGCCGAGGGCTTTGGCGCGCTCAGAGGACATCACCACAGCTGCCGCGGCGCCGTCCGACATCTGCGAAGAATTTCCCGCCGTGACCGTGCCCTTCACGTGGAATGCGGGCTTCAACGAGCAAGGCTTCGAGCGAAGTGTCGGCGCGCGGGCCTTCGTCCATTTTGAAAACAATCTCCTGGCGCTTGGGCTTCGATCCATTCGGAGTGGTGAAGCTTACCGGCACAGGCACAACTTCCTCGTCGAAGTTGCCGGCCTGAATCGCAGCCAGTGCCTTTTGGTGGCTGCGAAGAGAAAATTCGTCCGCCGCCTCTCGCGTGATGCCGAAGCGCTGGCCAACGCGTTCGGCGGTGAGACCCATGTTGAGGTAAGCGTCCGGATAGTGGTCGACGAGCCACGGATTCGGCGAAACTTTGTGTCCGCCCATCGGAATCATGGTCATCGATTCAGTGCCGCCGGCGACAATCGCTTCGGCGCCACCGCTCATAATGCGTTCCGCCGCCATGGCGATCGCCTGCAAGCCTGACGAGCAAAATCGGTTGATGGTGAGCGCCGAAATTTCCACCGGCAAGCCGGCGCGCAGCGACGCAATGCGCGCCACGTTCATCCCTTGCTCAGCCTCGGGCATGGCACAGCCCAGGATGACGTCCTCAATTTCTTTGGGATCGAGTTCCGGAACGCGCTCGAGCGCGCCTCTAATGGCAACGGCCGCGAGTTCATCGGGACGGGTGGCGCGGAGCGTGCCCTTGTAGGCGCGTCCCACGGGCGTGCGAACAGATGAAGCTATGATTACTTCTCGCATGGCAGGTCTCAGTTCCTAATTCTCGCGATCAACTTCATTCGATGCCTGGCGGCCCGCACGGGCTTCACTTCGCCGGAGCGTAGAAGTAATAATCCGCGGTGTAACTGCTCTTGGTTTCGTCGCCCTTGTGAGCCGCATCGCAGCCATCGGCGGGAGGCTGGCCGCCATGGGTATGAACTCTTTGAATGTCCGTCACGTTCGTCAGCAGACCGTTTCCCGCATGACTCACGACCTTCACCAGCAGCCATGGAATGGAGCCGGGATCGAGCGCGTCCACATGAGCCGCCGCCTTCCCGGTGACTTCGCTTCCATCTTTCAGTTTCCACGTCGGCCCGGCAGAATGCTGGCCAATCACTTTGTCTTTTCGATCTTTTAGTTCAGCATCGGGACCTTTGAGTGTCCAGCTAAACTTTGCGTCAGCCGAAGCCTGGCACGTATAGATCTGCGAACCTGTCGCGTGCGCGAGCAAAACAACTTCTTCGCCCGTGGGCGCTTGAATCGAGTCAGGCACGTCCGGCGTGTCTTCTTTCACGGGAGCATCTTTGGCTTGGGCGTTCGCCCGTGACGCTACAAGCCCCACGGCTACCAGCCCGATCACAACAACTGCGGAAATAGTTAGCAGAAATCTGCGCATGAAGGCGATTGTAGCAGGCAGAAATCCAACCGGCTAAGGCTTCTCCCAATGTGTTGAGTTGAATTGCGTAGGATCAAACGTGCCCGGATCGAGCTTCGCATTGCATTGGATGTCCGAATATTCCTCGCTGAAGACTTTTTTGTCGTCTGCGTACACTTCTACCCGCGCTGCCACCCAGCCGCCCGCCATCTCGCGGTAGTCTTCAAAGCGAATGTCCTGGAACTTGCTCGCGTCCGTCCGCGTTGGTTCAAACAGCCGCACAAACAATAAGCGATTCTTATCCACCCAGAACTGCTTCGATTTCAGATCGCCCTTGTCCGCTCCGACCACATAAACCGGCTGTCCCTCCCATGTCTCTTCGTGGGTCTTTTTGAGGTCATAGCCCTCGGCCTGCACGATCTTGATAGTGTTCTCCGGAGCCTGCCGATATACGTCGAACCCTAACACCAGAAGCATGTTCACCAGCGGGCGGCTTCCAGCTTCCTTGCCTGCCTGCAGCACCGTCACCGTTCCATCCACGAGGAGATACCCGTTGTTGTCGTTTGGAGTTCCAATGTCGATGCGTAATCTTCCTGGCGATAACAGTGCTTCATGCCACGTGTCAACTTTGGTTGTTCCATCGGCATTGTAGGTCGTGCTCTTTTGGGTGAAGGTCAAAGTTTCATACCACGACTTCGCGTAGCGATCATGCATGGCCCGCAAGACGTCCTCACCAGTTCGGATGTCTTGGGCATGAGCCAGGGTCAAGCTGAAAAGAATGAGTAGGGGCAGACGCAGTTTTGCAGAGTTCATAGTTTCCTTCCGGATGTGGACTTCGAACTCAACGCCGTTCTGAGCTTAGACGAAGGAGAAGGATAAAGGTCTTGCGACGCTATTTTAAGGCTTTGCCCAATCCTGCCAGGAAAGTCCCTTCACGCGTGAAAATTCGGAGACATTGGCCGTCACCAGCGTGAGTTGGCGCGCCAGAGCTTGACCAGCGATCAAGTAGTCGTATGCGCCGATCGGTCTGCCGGCAGCTTCTAAGACAGCTCGGATCGTGCCTGCCACGCGGGAATCCTCGTTCTCGAAGGGAAGCGCGATGACTGAACTAGAAAGGAGTGCTTCGAGTCGATGGGTATTCGGTTCAATTCTTGCACTCTTGGCAATTCCGAACCAAAGTTCAAAGGCGACGATCGAGGAAATATAGACTGGGAAATTCCCGCGAATAGCCTTCTCAAATCGGCTGCGTACGCTGGTCGGCGCCCCGTTCATCAGCGCGATGCAAGCGTTGGTGTCCAGCAGGTAGCTCACGTAAAGTCCGGACGCTTCGTTGCGGGGGGCTGTTCGTCACGGGAGGGAAATGGCTCGGAATTCAGTTCATCGAGCCTGCGAAACAGTTCCTTAGGATCTTGAATGATCGGTTCCAGAAGAACGCCGTTGCCCACGCGCCGGACGCGCACTCTGTCGCCCTCGAAACGGAACTCACGCGGCAATCTCACTGCTTGACTGCGGCCGTTCTGGAAGAGTTTGGCGATGTTCGTCTTCGGCATTAATAAACCCTCGATATATACTCATAATATATACTAAGTAAACGCGATGGGAGCAATCTTTTCCCACCTTAGCGCCGGATAGCCAATTGGTAGAGCACGGCGTTTTCAACGGCGGTGACATCGGCCCGAGACAGAACCCCCAGTTTACTTTTCAACCGCTCTTTGGAGGCAGTCATGATCTGATCAGCCATAGCTTTGCGTTTTTCACCATTGAGGGTCACAATGGCCTCGCCGGGGTAGACCTTCGCTATCTGACTGGTTAGCGGTATTACAATCACGCGGTTGAGTGCGGCGTTCGCGGGATCATTACTGAGAACAATGGATGGACGTGTCTTGCGGATCTCACCCCCGACCGAAGGGTCGAACGACGCCCACCACACTTCGCCTCTAATCGGATGCATCGCCAATTAGCCCCTCAATCCACTCATTGGCCTCTCGCTCCCGCTCCGAATCGCTGGCCATTTCACGGTACTGGGAGATTACGCTGTTGGGCGATTCTTCGGCGGCTGCGCGCGCAGCCTCCTCAACTTTAGGCGCGGCGTAGCCATCGACTACGAACCACGTTGGCTGTCGGCGAGACACCGGATTCCCCAGGGGCTGCTCAGCACTGCCATTCCAGCGAGTGGCGATAACGGGCTCCCCGTCCCACAAGATGCGAGCGACACTCATACCCCCCTCGCCTGGATCGTGGATTACCTCAAGGATGCCTCCCACTCGTTTTCTTGGAGACAGAACTGCTTCGGGCCGAACATACGACATAGTTCGTTCCTCCAGCTACAATGCTAGCTACGGACAGAGCTATTGTCAATAGCTAACACGAGAGGAGAAGAGGAGTCACTACTGGAGTCTGTTACTCTCAATTCCTCAATGTCTTCCCAGTCTTTAGCGTGTACTGAATTCTCTCCTGGGTCTTCTTCTCGCCGCACAGCGACTTGAACCCCTCACGCTCGAGGTCAAGAATGTATTGCTCGCTGACCAGCGTTCCGGGCGTGACGTTTCCACCGCACAAGACCTCGGCAATCTTCGCGCCCAACTTCACTTCGTAGTCGGTGATGAAGTCGCCCTGGCGCATCATGTGGACACCCATCCTAAGCGTCGCGAGAAGATTCTCGCCCGGCGCTGGGATGTTCGTGCGAGGCACCGGCGGCTCATATCCGGCGCGCACTAATTCGAGGGCGCGGGTCTTGGCGTCGGAGAGGACGCGTTCGCGGTTCATCGTGATGCGGTCGCTGTCATTCAGAAAGCCGAGGCCACGGGCCTCGTGCGCGGAGGTTGCA
>Ga0116125_1000975_pt1 | contig 12921 bp, 9 predicted proteins | sample June2015DPH_16_1_2_FD_89729 | JGI IMG/M metagenome (GOLD analysis project Ga0116125, IMG submission 89729) | Peatland microbial communities from SPRUCE experiment site at the Marcell Experimental Forest, Minnesota, USA - June2015DPH_16_10 | ecosystem: Environmental > Terrestrial > Soil > Wetlands...
CAAGTTAACTTGATTCAAGTTTACTTGACAAGACCAAGGACCGTCAAGTAGTGTTGATTAAGTGCCCGCGACGAGGCCCATCGATGAATTGAGGCGCCAAGCGGCAGCGCTCATCGTTGCGCAGATCAAGAAAACCACTGTCGCCAAGGCAGCGTCTAAGCTCCGCGTTTCTAGACAGGCGCTCTACGACATCATGGACGGAAAGTACTGTCCGTCCATGGCGCTCATTCAGCGAGCGTGTCAGGCTTGGAAACTAGAATTCAAGTTCCGAGGCCTCAGTGTTGGCGAGGCGACCTTACAGCGTAAGCTATCGCAGAGCAATCTACCCGTGCAAACAAATCTCGTCTTTGAAGCCCTGGAGCTGCTGGAAAAACAGCCATTGGCGGTCGTAAAAGCGAAAAGAGTCGGCAAGGCGGTAGAGCTTGTCTTCCGCTTCACGCTTACTGCTTAAGATAGTACTCCGGCAACAATATCGGCTGTTGGCCTACTTCTTAACCCAGATTCGCAATCACCGCATCCGTGAACTCTCGCGTGGACGCGCTGCCGCCTACGTCCGGAGGCAGTCGTTTCCCCTCAGCGTAGGTTCGTTCCACGGCGCCGCGGAGCCGCCGCGCGGCGTCCAGTTCGCCCAGATGGATCAGCATCAGCACGGACGATAGAATCAGAGCCGTTGGGTTGGCTATACCTTTTCCCGCAATGTCGGGCGCGCTGCCGTGGACCGCTTCGAACACAGCATCGCGATCGCCCATGTTCGCGCCTGGGACCACGCCCAATCCACCCACCAGTCCGGCTGCGAGGTCGGAAACAATGTCTCCGTACAAGTTCGGAAGCAGCAGGATGTCGAAGGTTTCCGGCCGAATCACAAGCTGCATGGACGCGTTGTCCACGATCAGCTCTTTGTATTCGATCTCGGGAAATTTCGCGGCCACTTCGCGGCAGCAGCGTAGAAACAGGCCATCCGCCAGCTTCATGATATTGGCCTTGTGAATGGCCGCTACTCGTTTGCGGCCGGTTTTTCTCGCGAAATCAAAAGCGTACTCGGCGATGCGAATGGAAGCAGTGCGCGTGATTACCTTAAGACTGGTAACAACATCTTTCACCACTTCATGCTCCAGGCCGGAATACAGATCCTCGGTATTTTCGCGGAAGATCACCATGTCGATGGTGACATCGTCGAACCGCGTCTTCAGGCCCGGCAGCGAATGAACCGGCCGCACGTTGGCATACAAATCGAATTGCTTGCGCAGCGCAACATTGACGCTCGAAAATCCACCGCCAATAGGCGTGGTCACCGGACCCTTCAGGCCCACGTGCGTCCGTTCGATCGATTCAATCACGTGCGGCGGCAGCACCTGCCCCGCTTTCGTGATGATGCTGGCATTCAGATCGGCACGCTGCCAGTCAATAGAGACGCCCGTCGCATTCACCGCGCGGACTGCTGCTTCGGCCACTTCCGGCCCAATGCCGTCTCCTGGGATTAACGTTACTGGATAAGACACGTTTACCATTGTAGAGAATGGCTCTTATCAAACGTGCACTGATCAGCGTGACTGACAAAAGCGGCTTGGTGGAATTCGCCGCCGGGCTTCGGGATCTGGACGTGGAAATAATTTCCACGGGAGGCACCGCGCGGGCGCTCCACGATGGCGGCGTCGAGGTCCGCGAGGTTTCCGAAGTAACTGGATTCCCGGAGATGCTGGATGGCCGGCTGAAAACAATTAATCCGCGAATTGCCGGCGGCGTTCTAGCGATGCGCGCGAATCCAGAACATATGCGGGCCTTGGAGGAACACCAGATTCCAGCCATCGACATGGTGGTGGTGAATCTCTATGCGTTCGAAAAGGTCGCTGCGCGGCACGGCGCCAGCATGCATGAGCTGATCGAGAATATCGACATCGGCGGTCCCACCTTGATCCGCGCGGCAGCCAAAAATTATCAGGACGTCGCGGTGGTGGCGTCGCCCGATGATTACGCGGTGATCCTGCAGGAGCTGCATGAGCGCAAGGGCGAATTGTCGGAGCCAACCTTGTGGCGCCTGGCGCAGAAGGCTTTCGCGCTCACGGCCGCTTATGATCGGGCCATCAGCACGCGGTTGTCGCGCGTGGGTACGGAAGAAGAGCGCGGCTTGCCGGCGTTCCTCGACATTCGTGCGCCGCGCGCGCTGGATCTGCGCTACGGCGAGAATCCACACCAATCCGCAGCGCTCTATACCAACCGGCGCGGGGGCATCGCGGGAGCGGAACAGTTGCAGGGCAAGGAGCTTTCCTACAACAACCTGGTGGATCTGGATGCTGCCTGGCAACTGATTCAGGAATTTCAGCAGCCGGCTTCGGCCATCATCAAACACACTAATCCATGTGGTTGTGCCGAGGCGGACACGCTGGCGGAGACCTATCGGCGGGCGTTTGAAGCCGATCCGGTGTCGGCATACGGCGGCGTGCTGGCGTTCAATCGAACCTTGGATGAAGAAACCGCGCGCGAGATTGCGAAGACTTTCATTGAAGCCATTGCTGCACCCGACTATGAGCCCGCGGCTCGCAGCGTACTAGCCGGGAAAAAGAATCTGCGGATGCTGAAGGTGGATCCCGCGCCTGCCGACGAGCCGGTGGTGAAATCAATCAGCGGCGGATACCTGGTGCAGACTGCGGACTCGCACCGTCTTCGGCGGGAGGATTGCCAGGTGAAGACGGAGCGCGCCCCCAGCGAGGAAGAATGGAAAGCGCTGCTGTTTGGTTGGAAAGTGTGCAAGCACGTGAAGTCGAATGCTATCGTGTATGCGCGCGCCGGTCAGAGTGTCAGTGTTGGCGCGGGACAAATGAGCCGCGTGGATTCGGTGAAGGTGGGCGCCATGAAGGCCGTGCTGCCGCTGCAGGGTACCGTGATCGCTTCGGACGCTTTCTTTCCGTTTCCGGATGGAGTGGAGGAGGCGGCTAAGCACGGGATCACGGCGGTGATTCAGCCTGGTGGGTCCGTGCGTGACGACGATGTTGTCGCGGCGTCGAACAAGTTGGGGTTAGCGATGGTTTTTACCGGAGTGAGGCATTTCCGGCATTAAAGGCAGCGGCTCCCTCAATCCCGCCCAACAGGATTTCGCCGGCGCCTGGGAATTTAATCCCGCGAAACGCCAGAACATCGGCATGATGGCGGAGGTGAGCGTCTAACTTCTTGGCGCGCTGGGTGGGTCAACCGCCGGCGATCAATCCAGCGAAGGCTCGCCGCCGTGGTAGCCACGGCACCCAACTTGAGTTTCGCGGCGGTCCCAGCGCGGGGCGCGTCTAGCCTGGATCCGATCCAGGCCCGGCGTTTTGAATAGGGCATATGTGCGCCTGCGCTACAATAGAGACGAACCCATCAGATGGCCGCGCAACCCGATCTTTCCAAACTCAGTGTCGGTCAGTTTGCGGAGCGATTCCGCAGCGAAATGATTCCGCTCAGCAATACCTTCTCCTATTTCTGCGCGTCGGTACCGCTGAGCGAGGAAGATCTTAAGGAATATCTCGAGGAGCCTATTGCCTCGCTGCCCCCGGCGATTTCGAGCCTGCTCCCGAAAGTCTCCATCATGCTGGTGCCCTACCTGGAACGCGCGGATGCCAAGGAGAAAGGCAACGAGCGTCGCGACGAATTCGTTTGCACCGAGAAGCCGCCCGAGAACCGCCTGTCCCTGGCCACCCAGGTGCAATTCGACAACGAAGAAGTGCTATTGTTCGCGCTGAAAGATCAGGACGTTTCCGAATATCATTACCGCTTCTATCACGTGCTGGCTGCGTTGGCGGGCAACTTGTGGTCGGAAGAAACGCAGATCCAATATTGCACCGTGCTGCGCGAGGAGCTGAACGCCGGCGTGCATGGCGAGGTGGATGAAGAAAGCTGGCACATGAAGCAAGGGCTGCTGCGCCGCCAGACCAATGTCCGCAAGGAAACCAAGCTCTTTCGCGATTACGCCCGCCAATCGTTCATTGACACGCTGACCTTGTACCTGCACGGCATCTGCTGCGACATCGATGTGGAAACTGGCCCACGGCAGTTGCCCAGCCGGCATCTACGCAAGCGGCTGAACGTATTATTTGGGCTGTTTCCACCGCCCAACGGGTACTCAGTTTTCCCGGAACATCAACAGCCGGATTAGCCCGCGCGTGAGCGAGGGGACGTTTTTACCAATTCTTACAACGTAACCCGTAACGCCTTCCCCCTCGAAGACGGTCAAAAGATCATGGTGGCGGAGTATGCCCTTGATCGGGACACGGCGTTGATGCTGAAGGTTGCGAAAGACGACGCGTCCAGTTTCGATCTTTTGCTGGAACGGCACCGGGCCGGAGTTGTAAATCATTTGTACCGGCTGGTACGCAATCGCGCGATCGCGGAGGAGTTGGCGCAGGACGTCTTCATCCGCGTGTACCGCTTCCGCGCCCGTTATCAGGCCGACGCGAAGTTCACCACATGGCTGTTCCGCATCACCACCAACATCGCTCTGAACTGGCGGCGCGATGCCCGGCGGGAATTGAGTCACGTGCGGTTAGACCAGGAAATTCGCGATGTGCGCAAGCGCGAGCTTTGGGATCACGCTCCGCGCGCCGATGAATTGCTGCTGGATGAACACCGGGCCAGGGAAGTCCGGGCGGCCATCGATACGCTGCCACCCAAACAGCTTGCGGCCGTTCTGATGCATAAATACGAGGGGATGGAGTACGCGCAGATCGCCGCCGTCCTCAACTGCAGCATGCCGGCGCTGAAATCGATGCTCTTCCGCGCCTACGCCACTCTGCGGCACCGGTTGGCGCATTTCGCACCGCCGCGCGCGGCGTAGCTACCGCCGCTTCCAGTCCGCGTAACCTGCCCCACTCATTTCGTGCAGCACGATTTCCTTGCTCTGTTGCGACAGACTGGTGCGCGCTTTGAGGGCGCAAAAAAAGTGTTTTGTAGGAAGTAGTAGTCTTTGCCAGCCTCGAGAGTGAGTTAAAAGCCGTTGGCGTTTTCAGCTTGCGAGGCCAGCACGTACTCACCTGGATCGAGGTAAGCGAAGCTATACGTGCCCGGCTTGTTCACCGCAACCACTTTGTCGTTCGCGTGCAGCTTGTATTGGTTCCCATGCCCCGACTCCCTCGCGACCATCGGAGGGCAAACCACGACCACCAGCGCTTTATCTAGCTTCAGCTCCGGAATTGGATGCTGATTCTTGTCGTCACGGAGGGAGTGCCTGGATTGCAGATCCTTCAGCGTTCCCTTTTCGATTTTCTCGCCTTGGCGCGTCGGATACTCGGACACCTTGTCACCAAAGACGGCCTTGGCCTTGTCGATCACCATGGGCGACGATTCCTTGGGAATTTCGAGAACCGTGCAGGGACCGGACGTTGGTTCGATATAGAACCAATAGTCGTTGACGTGCTCTGCCATCATCTTCGGTCCGGCGACTGGGATGAAGCCGACCAACTCGCCGGCCACTCTCGCTGCGGTTGAACCGGATCTTAACTCCCTCGACGACGGTTTCCGCGCTAAGCGCAACCGCTAGCCCAATGGCCAGCATTGCAGCTTTCCTAAACATGGGTGCTTGGTCTCCGGCGTTAGCTTGCGGACGCGCGCTGTTCTTTCGCCTCCGCCAAAATTCCGCGCATGTATTCGGCCGCTAGTTTTGCGTTTTTGTCCACGAAGTCCAGCCCCACCGTCTGGCCATTCACCACCGGCAGCGGATGACACAACTCAAAGCCGGCATAACCCTTGTATCCGATATCCAGCAGCCCGAGCATTTCCGCCAGCGCCTTCTCGTCGCCTTTTACGGTGATGCCGCTCGCGTCCCTATCGTACTCGCCGCCGTAGTGCCACAAGATTTGCAATGCGCCAATTTCGTTCAACGCCTTGCGCACAGCCGCTTCGTCCAAAGAGTGTTCCAGCCGCGCGTCGAAGCACATTTTCAGATTCGGCGATGCCACTTCTTTCACCAGCCGCAGGCTGTCCACGTAACCTTTATTGATAACTGGAGGATGGTTTTGCAGAGCCAGCACAATTCCAAAGTCGGCGGCCATCCGCGCGGCTTCCTCCAAGCCCTGGCGGCACCACGCCCAGGTTTGTTCGGCGGTGAAATCTTGATGTTCCGCTTTCCATACCGTCTGCGCGATGTCATAGCGTCCACCGCCCTCGGGACGCAACGTAACGCCCGGCCACGCGGCGAACACACGCAGCACCTTCGCGCCCAGGTCGGAGGTCATGCGCATCAACTCGCGCGTATAAACCAATTGAGATTCGCGATGTTCCGGCACGGGACTGCTGAAATCGTTATTCCCGGCCACCGCATAGATCTCCAGGGCCTGATCGGCGGCCCTTTTGCGGAGATCCTGGCAGCGAGCCTTCCCCAGATCCAGCGGGTTGCCGTGGGGACGCTTTCCATCGATCTCCACGCCGTGATATCCGAACTTCGCGGCGCGGTCAATCACCTGCTCGGTCGTGAGCGCGTCTCCCCGATACCAGACGCCGCCGTAAGTGATGCTATACAGGCCGATCTTGACGTCGGCCACGGGCGCCGATGCACGCGTCAGATCCGCGGCCATTCCAGCCAGAGCCGCGGTTTGCACAAAAGTACGCCTGCTGACCCCATTCTCGTCTTTGGTCATGATGATAGCCTTTCTTGAGAACGCTCAACTCAACCCGCGCAAAAAGGGCACGCTGTCTTTGAGACCGTCCCCATCTAACTCTACAAAATAATTCCTCACGCCGGTTTTCTTGGCCGCCGCAAACAATCTCTTCCAATCCACAACACCTTGCCCCAGCGCAACTTCTTTCTTCTCCGTGGGCGACCAGTCTTGCAGATGGATGGAAAGAAATCGGCCCGGGTACTTCTCGAAATAATCGGCCGCTTGATAGCCAAGTGAAATCACGCTCACCTGGAACTGCATCTTGATCAACTGGGGATCGAACGCGCCCATCAGCTTGTCGTAGATCAGCTCGCCATCCAGTTTGTGAAACTCGAAATCGTGATTGTGGAAACCCATCTGCATGCCGGCCGCTCGCACGCGCTCCGCCATTTTATTGGCCTCGTCAGCTGCGCGCAGCCAGTCAGCCATCTGAGCCTCTTTGGGAAGCCAGAACGTGGAGATGATCATCTGTTTGAGGCCCAGTTCCTTGGCGTAGGCGATGCGTTCATCCAGATGCGGTTTCAAGCCCGCGAAGGGATAATGGCAACTCTCGCACCGGAGCCCCGAGGCCTGGATCTTCTCGCGCATTTCCGCGGCCGGAATCCCCTCCAACGGCCCAAAGCCAAGCTGCTTGTATTCGGGCGGCGAGCACATCTCGATATTCTGATAGCCCATCGCAGCGAGTCCGCGCAGCGTTCCTTCGAAATCCTTCCCGATGGTTTGCCGCACCGGCCAGGTCTGGCATCCGATGGGCAAGCCGAGCGGCGTGGCTTCGAGTTTGGGAGCCAGCCGCGCAGCCCCGGCCGCAGCCAGACCCGCCATGGTGAATTGTCTTCGCGATATGTTTTTCACTGGGTGAAGCATATCAAGTTTTGCCGAGCCCCGGCCGCGGCCGGGGTTTCGAATAACGTGGCCGCGACCGGAAGGGAGCGACACCACGAGCGTTGCCAGTTCTCGCACGGCTGGTTTTTGGCGCGGCGCATCCAGCACCTGCCTGTTGCTTTCCAATAGGAGCTATGACATTCGCGCGGCGCGCAGGCAGGTAACTTGCACATCGAAGAAAATCCGGCGCGGCATGTCGCCGGAAGAGGCTCGCCGCCAGGCTCTTATCAAACTCGGCGGTGTCGAACCAGCCAAAGAAAACTACCGTGACCGGCGCGGCGTTCCCGTAGGTCAAGCCTCCGGCTTGCCCCACGGGTTGCATTTCCATAGGAGCTGTGGCACCCTTGTATTGGAAACCAATATGAGTCTGCGAAAATTGCGAGCCTCGATTTCCCGCCTGGCAGGACTATTCCAAAAAGACCGGCGCGAGCGGGATCTTTCCGATGAGTTCGAAAGCCACCTGGCCCTGCACATCGAAGAAAATCTCAAGCGCGGCATGACTCCGGAGGAGGCTCGCCGCCAGGCCCTCATCCGACTCGGCGGTGTTGAGCCGGCCAAGGAAATCTACCGCGACCGGCGCGGCGTCCCGGTGTTCGAAACCGCCTGGCAGGACTTTCGCTACAGCCTACGCACTTTGCGCAAGAATCTGGCATTCACGCTGGTGGCCGTCGTCACGCTGGCCCTGGGTGTGGGCGCGAACACCGCCATCTTCAGCGTGGTGAAAGCGGTGCTGCTCAATCAACTGCCCTATCGGCAGCCCGAACGGCTGGTAGCTCTAGGCGAAGACGATTCCGGCGAGAAGCGTCCGGAAACCATCGGATACGCCACGGCCTACGATTGGCGAAGGCTCAATCATTCGTTCGAAAGCATGTCGCTCTATCGCGATGCCACCGCCGCTATCGAGGGACAAGGCGAGCCGGACCTGCTCACCGGGTTGCGTGTCAACTACGATTTCTTCGACACGCTCGGCATTCAGATGCATCTCGGTCGCACCTTTTTGCCGGAAGAGGATCGTCCGGACCGCCGCTTCGAGATCATTCTGAGCCACGGATTATGGATGCGCCGCTTCGGCGGCGATCCGAACGTGCTAGGACGCGTGATTCGTCTGAACGAATCGTCGTTCACGGTGGTGGGCGTACTGCCGGCCGGTTTCCGGACTCTCGAAATCCCAGGCTCGCCCGGATATCCCGAAATGTTTGAGCCGCTCGGTTATGACTTGTCGCAACCATTCGCCTGCCGCGATTGCCAGCATCTGCATTTGATAGCCCGTGTGAAACCCGGGATCACCGCCGGCCAAGCGCAGGCAGATCTGAAAGCCATCATGGGGAATTTGGTGCTCCAGTATCCAGCGTCTTATCCGTCGAATGCAACCGTCGCGTTCATGACGTTGCAGACTTATTTGGTTGGCCGCGTGAGTACGGCTTTGTGGGTGTTGCTCGGAGCCGTGGGCTTTGTATTGCTGATCGCTTGCGCCAACGTCGCGAATCTGATGCTGGCCCGCGCCACACGGCGCGCTAAGGAGATTGCGTTGCGTGCGGCCTTGGGCGCCGGACGTGCCAGGATTGTTCGTCAGCTTATTACCGAAAGCCTGGTTCTCGCGCTTGCAGGCGGATTGGCCGGAATTGCGCTGGCTTGGATGGGAACCGGCGCGTTGGCTTCGCGTGGCCCCAAAGAGATTCCCCGCGTGAGTGAGATCCGGATGGACACGGTGGTGTTGCTGTTCGGGCTGGCCGCGAGCTTAGTCACCGGAGTGCTATTCGGATTGGCGCCTGCCTTGCGCTCCTCGCGCGTGGACCTCAACGATGCCCTCAAGGATCTCGGCAAGATCACCGAAAGCCGGTCGCGCTTCGGTCTGCGCAATGTGCTGGTGGCCGCGGAACTGGCCATTGCATTCGTCCTGGTGGTGGGCGCCGGGCTGCTTGGCAGAAGTTTTTTGAACCTGATGAACGTGGATGCCGGCTACGATCCGCACAACGTTCTCACACTCGGTACCTTCGCTTATGGTGCGCGCTATGAAAAACCCGACGCCGAGCTGGCTTACTACAAACAAGCCATGGATCGGTTTCGTCGAACTCCCGGCGTTGAAAGCGTCGCGATGGCCAGCAATCTTCCGCTGCTTTCCTTCGATCGTGACGGATTTCATGTTAGCGAGCGTGCCACCAATCCATCCGAAGATCCGAGTGCCGATACGTATTCCGTCTCGCCGGACTATTTTCGAGTAATGAAAATTCCTCTCAAGCGTGGGCGTGTTTTCACCGATCAGGACGGCCCAAACTCGCCGAAGGTGGCTGTGATCAGCGAAAATTGCGCGCGCCGGATGTTCCCGCAGCAGGATCCCATCGGCAAGCAGATCCAGTTGGGCGGCAGGAATGATTCGAAGCCTTGGATCACCATCGTCGGCGTGGTGGGAGACGTCCGGCAGTACGGACTCGAAAAAGCGCCGGACATGGAGGCGTACATCGCGCAAGCGCAAAATATGTCGTACGGGTTTTCGATGGTCGCGCGAACCACAATTGACCCGCGCAACCTGGAAGGAGCCGCACGTGCGGCATTTTTTGCGGCCGATCCCACCCTTCCGGTCTTTCGCGTTCAACCGATGGAAGCCTACGTTCGATCCTCACTCGCCGAACGCAGCTTCACGCTTTTGTTGATCGCTCTCTTCGGCGCCCTGGCGTTGGCGCTGGCCGCGGTGGGGATTTACGGCCTGATCTCGTATTCCGTGACATTGCGCACCCGCGAAGTCGGCATCCGCATGGCGTTCGGCGCCGAGCGTAGCGACGTGCTGGCCATGGTGCTCCGCCAAGGTCTGGCGCTGGTCGGCATCGGCCTGGCGGTTGGCTTCGCCGCGTCGCTGGCGCTTACTCGCCTACTGACCAGCCTGCTCTTCCAAGTGCGCCCCACCGACCTCGCGACTTCAGCGTTGGTCGCGTTGCTATTAGCCGCAGTCGCTCTACTGGCCAGCTATCTACCCGCGCGCCGCGCCGCCAGCGTGGATCCGATGATCGCTCTCAGATACGAGTAACGGAGCCGAACCGCGACCGGCAGGAAGCGCCACCACGAACGCCCCTTACGCTCCCTCCCGGTCGCGGCTCGCTTTTTCGATATGCTAAGCTGGCAAAGAAAAGGCGAAGACCATGAACCTCACCCTCGGACTCGGCGTCGCGCCCCAGACCGGCGTCAAAACCTCCGTAGCTCGATTCCAGCAATGGGCCGCAATCCCGGATTCTCCCATCCGGGCCATCCGCCACCAGCCAGCGCGTGAAGGCGAGTTCGCCGATATTCCGCTGAACGCGGCACCGGTTTTGCGCAGGGCGCTCGAATCCCGCGGCATTCCTCGTCTCTACACCCATCAGGCGGAAGCTTTTGAGCACTGTGTGGCCGGCAAGAATGTCGTTGTGGTCACGCCCACGGCCAGCGGCAAAACGCTGTGCTACAACCTGCCGGTGTTCCAGCGCTTGATTGAAGATCCAGGCGCGCGCGCCATGTACCTTTTTCCAACCAAAGCTCTGGCCGAGGACCAGCTCCACGAGTTTCAGGCGGCAGTGAACGCCATGGGGTCGGATATTCGCGCGTTCACCTACGATGGCGACACGCCGCAGGACGCGCGCCGCGCCATCCGAGAACGCGCCCACGTGGTGTTGACCAATCCCGACATGCTGCACAGCGGTATTCTGCCGCATCACACCAAATGGGCGAAATGTTTCGAGAACCTGCGCTATGTGGTGATCGATGAGCTGCATTATTATCGCGGTGTCTATGGCAGCCATCTGGCGAATGTCGTGCGCCGGCTAAGGCGAATCTGCGAGTTCTATGGATCGAAGCCGCAATTCATCTGTTGTTCCGCCACCATTGCCAATCCCAAAGAACTGGCCGAGGCGCTGGTGGAATCGCCGTTTGAGCTGGTGGATCGCAACGGAGCACCCAGCGGCGAGAAATATTTCGTCTTCTACAATCCGCCGGTGGTGAACCGGCAACTCGGGATCCGCCGGAGTTATTTGGCCGAGACTCGGCGCATCGCCACCGAATTTATCGAGCGCCACCAGCAGACGTTAGTATTCGCGAACAGCCGGCTAGCCACAGAGGTTCTGCTGAAATACCTGCGCGATGCCTGCGAGCGTGGACCGCTTCCCGGCGACATGGTGCGTGGATATCGCGGCGGCTATCTACCGAGGGAGCGCCGCGAGATCGAGCGCAAGCTGCGTGATGGCGAGATCCGAGCCGTGGTTGCAACCAATGCTTTGGAGCTGGGCATTGACATCGGATCTTTGGACGCGGTGGTGATGGCGGGCTATCCGGGCTCCATCGCGTCGGCCTGGCAGCGCGCCGGCCGCGCGGGAAGAAGGCAGACCGCGTCGCTAGCTGTGATGGTGGCATCCAGTGCGCCGCTGGATCAATATATCGTCGAACATCCGGAATATTTCTTCGACCGCTCGCCCGAGCATGCCCACATCAACGCCGACAATCTCGAGATCCTGATCAGCCATTTGAAGTGCTCCGCCTTTGAGCTACCCATTCGCGATGGAGAAAAGTTCGGTCCGCACGATCCTTCAGAAATCTGCCGCTTTCTGTCTGAAGAAGCCGGCCTACTGCATCATTCGGCGGGCTGCTGGCACTGGACCTCCGACACTTATCCGGCCGATGCAGTCAGCCTGCGCGCAGTTTCGAGCGACAACTTCGTCGTTGTGGACATCACGGGCGAACATCAGGTGATTGCGGAAGTTTCCTTTCCGATGGCGTTCGCCACGCTGCACGAAAAGGCGATTTATCTGCACGAGGCGCGCCAATACCAGGTGGAAAAGTTCGATTACGAAGGGCGCAAAGCCTACGTGCGCCGCGTGGACAGCGATTATTTTACCGACGCCATCGATTACACGCAGGTGAAGGAGTTGGAGGAGTTCGAATCGGCCGATGTGAATGGCGCGCATGCCGCCCACGGCGATGTGCGGGTGAACACGCAGGTAGTTGGATTCAAAAAAATCCGGTTCTATACGCTAGAGAATGTAGGTGCGGGAAATCTCTCCATGCCGGAGCGTGAAATGCACACCACGGCATTCTGGCTGCACTTTCCCACGGACTTTCTGGCGCGCTTTCCGGATTTGACATCCACGGAAAAACAGAACGGGTTAACTGGTATTGCGAACGTGCTGCGCACCGTGGGGTCTCTGTTGCTGATGTGCGATCCGCGGGATCTCGGCATCGCCATCACGGAGGATATTTCAAAAGGCACGAAAAGTTTCGAGCCGGATCTGTTTCTCTATGACAACTATCCCGGCGGAATCGGCCAGAGCCAGCCGTTATTTAAGCTAACGCCAAAATTGCTGGCCGGCGCGATGGAAGTGCTACGGTCCTGCGGCTGTGACGCAGGCTGCCCAGCGTGCGTGGGTCCGGTGGGCGAAGTAGGCGAGCGAGGAAAAGA
>Ga0116125_1000981_pt1 | contig 12877 bp, 10 predicted proteins | sample June2015DPH_16_1_2_FD_89729 | JGI IMG/M metagenome (GOLD analysis project Ga0116125, IMG submission 89729) | Peatland microbial communities from SPRUCE experiment site at the Marcell Experimental Forest, Minnesota, USA - June2015DPH_16_10 | ecosystem: Environmental > Terrestrial > Soil >...
CGTGCTGCGCGAGCAGGCGGCGCCTGGGACGGCTGCGGCGGTGAGTCCAGCGCAGTAGGCGCCGCGGCATTAACGGCGGCCGCGCGAGCTTGGTTCCATCTCTTGGTGTGGAAATAGAAGCGCACCCTCAGCGGCTAAAGCCGCATTGATTCTGCGTGCTTGACGGCACGAGTGAAACTCGTGCCCTTCCCGGTCTCAATCCTGCTTTGCCGCACGGTCTGTCAAGGCCTTGTGTTTCCGTTCTCATTCCCCGATCGAATGGCTGCTCTAAAGTACCGTCTCTTGGCTGCCGATGAAGTTCTTGGTTGGGTGTGTGTTGCTCGAGGGAGAGCATGACGAAGAACGGCGAGATGGAATCGGGCCCGGGCGACCGGCAGAGCAAGTCCGGCGGCCGCGATCCAAACCAGGGACACGAGGAACTGCTGCAGTTCGTTGGATTTCACGTGGGCGGCGAAGAGTTCGTAATCAATATTTTGTGCGTCCAGGAAATTCTAAGGACGCAGCAACTCACGCGAGTTCCGAATTCTCCCGAGTGCATGGAAGGGGTGATGAATCTGCGCGGGAAGATCATTCCCGTCATCGCTCTGCGCAAGCGGTTTGGCTTGGAAGAAGCTCTGCCCGACAAACAGAACCGCATTGTTGTGGTGGAAGTGCAGGGAAGCGTATTCGGCTTTGCCGTGGATGCGGTCTCTGAAGTTTTGCGCCTTCCTGCTAACAGCGTCGAACCCCCGCCCCGTCTGGGTCCAGTGGAACGCGAATATGTTTCAGGGGTGGGGAAGCTGGGCGACCGCTTGCTCATCTTGCTGGACACCGACCGGCTGTTGAGCAACCCCGAACAGGAAATGACCAGCACTGCCGCGGCCGGCGCATGAGCCTGGCCGTGGTAGAGGAGCAATAAGTTTGTGAGTGACGAATTCCTAAACGATCCCTCGCTGACGGAAGACTTCCTTGTGGAGTCGGAAGAGTTGTTGCAGCGCATGGATCAGGACATGGTTGCGCTGGAGGCGACGCCGGATGACGCGGAGTTGCTGAATCGAATTTTCCGCGCGCTGCACACCATCAAAGGAACATCGGGCTTCCTTGGATTCGAACCGGTGGTGCGGCTGAGTCATCGTGCGGAAGACGTTCTGAATGCCCTGCGCAAGGGCGAAGCGCGATTGAGTCGTCCGACGATTGACGCGTTGCTGGCCACGCGCGATCTCCTGGGAAAGATGATGCAGGACATCCGAGGCGGGGGGTTAAAGCAGTATGACGTGGAAGCGCTGGTGAAGGCGCTGGAAACCGCACAAGCACCGCCGAACGCGCCTCCCACGCTGGGCGAGTTGCTGGTCAAACAGGAGGTTATTTCCAAAGCAGCTCTGGACGAGGTGTTGCAGGAGCAATCGTCTGCGGAGAAGCCGCAACGACTCGGCCAGATGCTGGTGGATAAGGGTCTGGTTTCAGCCACGGAGGTGGGAAATGCGCTGCTGCGGCAGAAAGAGATTGCGCAGCCCGGCGGAAAGGAAGCTGCCAAGGCAAGTGGCGCCGCTTCCACCATGCGCGTGGAAGCGAGCAAACTTGACGACCTGATCAATCTGATCGGGGAACTTGTGCTGGAGCGCAATCGCTTGCTGCAGCTCACGCGCGATCTGGCCTCGGAAAAAATGCCGGCCGCCGAAGTGAGCACTTTACTCACTGAATCGTCGGCGCGGCTGAGCTACATCACGGAAGAGTTGCAAACTGCGGGTCTTAAGACACGGATGGTTTTTATCGAAACGGTTTTCCGCAAGTTTCCTCGATTGGTTCGTGATGTCGCGGGCAGCCTTAAGAAGGAAATTGACCTGGTGTTACTGGGAGAAGACACCGAACTGGATAAGACGATGGTGGAGCTAATCGGCGATCCGCTGGTGCATCTGGTGCGCAACTCTCTGGACCACGGCATCGAGATGCCGGATGTGCGCGAGAAAGCGGGCAAGCCGAGGCGGGGAACGATCCGGTTGGACGCCAGCCAGGAGGGCGACCAGATTGTGATCACCATCACCGATGACGGCGCGGGAATCGATCCCGAGCGAGTAGGGCGCAAAGCCGTGGAGAAGGGATTGGTTTCGGCGGAGCGTTTGCGGAGCATGAGCAGCCGGGACATTCTGGATTTTATTTTTCTGCCCGGATTCAGCACCGTCGAGAAGACCACGGATCTTTCCGGACGCGGCGTGGGCATGGACGTGGTGCGTTCCAATCTTAAGAAGTTGAACGGATCGGTCGAGATTGAGAGCCATCTCGGGCAAGGGACGACGATGAAGCTTCGGCTGCCGCTCACGCTGGCCATTCTTCCGGTTTTGCTGGTGCAGGTTGAAAAAGAAGTATATGCGCTGCCCCTGCGTTCGGTGGTGGAGACGGCGCAGATCGATCCCCAGCACGTACACACCGTGGAAGGAAGCGAGGTGTTGTGGCTGCGGGATGAAACTTTGCCGCTGATGAGGCTGGATCAGATGTTTGCGGAGCCGGGCCGAGTGAGCGCAAAGCCGATAGAGATGCCGCTGGTGCCTGTCAGCAGCGATGATTCGCGGAAGGTTGTAATTCTCGGAGTAGCGGAAAAGCGATTCGCGCTTATGGTTGATCACCTGCTTGGGCAAGAGTCGACCGTCATCAAGCCGTTGGGTTCATACCTGCATGGCTGCACGAGCCTGGCAGGCGCGACGATCAGCGGGGATGGACGGGTTCGTCTAGTGCTTGATCCCAATGGCCTGCTGGAAAACCTGCGGAGTACGGGATCGGCCGTACGAAAGGCGTCGGCGTGAGCAGTGCGGCTTCGATTCGTACCGGGGCAGGCGCGGAGGCTCCCGCCGACCCGGAACTCGTGCGAATTCGCGATGTGATTTACAAAGCGGCCGGCATTTTCCATCCGGATACGAAGCTGCGGCTTCTGCAAGACCGTTGCGGGCGGAGGATGAAGGAACTGGGAATGGCGAGCCTGCGGGAGTATTCGGAACGAATCACAGCGGGGCCGAAAGCGCAGCCGGAGCTGGTTTCGTTGTTAAACGAAATCACGATCGGCGAAACATCGTTCTTTCGCAATCAGCCGCAGCTGGAGGCGCTGAGAAGAATCGTCATCCCCAACATTATTCAGGCCAAGGCACACATTCCCATTCGCCGTCTCCGGATCTGGAGCGCTGGATGCTCCACGGGGGAGGAGCCGTATACGCTGCGGATGTTGACTCTGGAAGAAGCGAGCGGCCAACTTCGGGACTGGTCGATTGAAATCCTGGCCACCGATTTGAATGAGCGGTCGCTGGCACATGCGCAAGAGGGAATGTACGGATCCTACAGCACGCGGAATCTGGCTCCCGCCTACCGCGGCAAGTATTTCACCGAGCACGGAGACAAGCTGCAGGTGAACGCCGTGACTCGCTCCAATATCAGCTTCAGCAGGCTGAACCTGTCGGACGACTCGCGCATGACATTCATGAAGAGCCTGGACGTGATTTTCTGCTGCAACGTGCTCATCTACTTCGACCTGGCTTCCAAGCAGCGAGTGATTCAGCACTTCTTCAACAACCTTCTGCCGCACGGCTATTTGTTTCTCGGGCATTCCGAGTCGCTCTATGGGGTGAATGACGATTTCCGGCTGGTGCATTTTCCCGGAGCCACAGCTTATGTGAAAGGGGACCGCGCGATTCCCGGAGGTAAGAGGTCATGACGCCCGCGACTGCCACCAAACAGGTCTTGCTGCAGCGGCTGGAAGGATTGCGGCAGATTCCGACGATTCCTGCCGTGCTGGCCCCGTTGCTGCGCTACCTGCAGCAGCCCGTGGAACAGATCGACGTGCAGAAAGTGACGGACCTGATTTCACAGGACAAATCTTTGGCGGCACAATGCCTGCAGATGGCGAATTCGCCGCTGTTTGGGCGGGCGCAGCCGGTACAGTCACTGCGCGGAGCGGTGATGAGCCTGGGATTTCATCACGTCAGCGATATTGCGATGTCGTGCGGCGTGTTGAACATGCTGCCCAGCGACAAGACAAGTTTGGATCCGGTCGTGTTTTGGGAGCATTCGCTGGGATGCGCTTTGGTGTGCCGGCATCTGGCGCGGAAGATCAATTTTTCCGATCCCGGGAAGGCTTACCTGGCAGGGCTTTTGCACGATCTGGGAATCATCGTAAACCTTTGGGTTTTGCCGAAGGAGTTTCGTGCCGCATGGGAGATAGGAAAAGCGGAAGGAATTCCGCTGCATGAGGCGGAGCTGAGAGTCCTGGGGTTTTCGCACTCCGAGAGTGGGCGACTGCTGGCGGAACGGTGGGAACTCGCTCCGGAACTGATTGAGGTGGTGAGCCACCATCACTTTCCGGAGAAAGCCAGCGAACACCAAGGATTGGTTGCGCTGGTGCAACTGGCGGATTTGCTCTGCCGCATGAGCGGGCTTAACTACGGGTATATCGAGCTGCGGCAGGTGAGTCTGATGGAGGAATCTGGATTTGCCGTGCTGGAGAAGCATTCCACGGCGCTGAAGGATTTTGACTGGGCGCGCCTGACCTTCGAACTTGATTCCTATATGGACGAGGTGCACAGCCTGGTCCGCGCCATATACCGAACGTGAACCAAAAATCACAAATACGCGTGCTAATCGTGGACGACAGCGCGTTCATGCGCACTGCACTGTCGCGGATGGTCGGTTCCGACCCAGGCCTTTGGGTTGCCGGGACGGCTAGCAGCGGAAATGAAGCGCTGCAGCGGATACCGGAACTCAATCCTGACGTGATCACGCTCGATGTGCAGATGCCGGGACTGGATGGACTGCAGACTCTTACGCGCATCATGGCGGAGTTTCCACGCCCGGTCATTATGGTCAGTTCGGTGACCGTGGATGACGCGGACACTACCTTCCAAGCGCTAGGAGCGGGGGCGTTCGATTATGTGCCGAAGCAACTCTCCGGGGCGTCGCTGGACATCCTCGATCTCAGGGAAGACCTAATCGCGAAAATCAAAGCAGCCGCGGAGTCACGGGTGGCTGCGCCGTTTCAGATTATGCCCCGCAAACCTCCGCAGGCTGTGGAGTCGAGAAGGGCGGGTTCATTCTCCACGCCCGAGATAGTCGCGGTTGGTATTTCCACCGGCGGCCCCAAAGCGCTGCAGGACATTCTTCCGACGTTTCCGGCCGATCTGCCGGTACCGATTTTAGTGGTGCAACATATGCCGGTAGGTTTTACGGCGCCGTTCGCCAAGCGGCTTAATGATTTATGCGCGGTCTCCATTCGCGAAGCCACGCATGCGGAAGTGGTGAAACCGGGGGTGGTTTATATCGCGCCCGCGGGAGTGCACCTGACGGTGGAGCGTAGTCATACGCAGACAGCAATCTGCCTGTGCGACAAAGCGGAGCGTCAACTGCACGTGCCGTCGGTCGATGTCATGATGCAATCGGTGGCTTCGGCTTTTCACTCGCATGCGATGGGAGTGATTATGACCGGGATGGGAGCGGATGGGGCGCAAGGGATGAGCGCGATTCATCGGGAGGGCGGCTTGACGCTTGGGCAGGATGAGAGAAGCTGCGCGGTATACGGGATGCCGCGGGTTTGCGCAGAAATGGGCATCCTCGACCGGGTTGTGCCGTTGGCGGAAATTCCCGGCGAAATTCTTCAAGCCGCGAGATTTCGGAAGGCGAGCGTGGGCTAAGCATGGGCTGGAAGGTTGCAAGGCTCGCTGTCGAGGATTTGCCGCACTCGCTGAAGTAGAGTGGGGATGGAAAAAGGTTTCGCCAGGTACTGGATTTCGGAACGCATCTGTTCACAACGGATGACTTGTTCCTCATACCCGCTCATCAGCAGGATTCGGGTTTCGGGCAACAAGGTTAGGAACTGCATTGCCAGGTCATAGCCGTTGACAGATGGCATGACTATGTCGGCGAGGAGCAAGTCGAGGGGATCGGTTGTGGCCTGCAGGATGGCCAGTGCCTGAGCGGCGCTGGGGGCCGGGAGTGCGTTGTATCCGGCCGCCTCGAGTGCTTCGACAATCGCTCTCCTCACGAAGTGCTCGTCTTCGACGAGCAGGATGGTCTCGGTTCCGCGCCACTCGCAAAGGGCGGGTGATCCCGCGTTTGATACGAGCAGGGATTCGGGTGCGGGAGGGTTGATTGCATTGAAGGTATCTTCGATATGGGACCGCATGAATTGCTCTCTCTCCTTCATGAGCAGATCGGTTGCCATTCGATGTCAGAGCAATCAGCAAGGATTTGCAGAGCTTAGGTGAGTTCCACGTTAGTTGGGCCTCGGATGGTTTGAGGATGGGGCTCGTTTCTGGGACTTGGTTCCGGAAGTATTTTCGATTTGGGAAAGCTCGGGTGGCCTGCGGAGGAAATCGCTGCACAGAGGCTGACCGCAGCGGCTAAAGCCGGCTCCGGCTTTTGCTGAGTTGCGGCATCGCTGAAGCGATGCCCTGATACGAATCGCGCCGTGATACGAATTGCGTCCTGATACGAATTGCGTCCTGATACGAATTGCGTCCTGATACGAATCGCGCCGTGATACGAATCGCGTCCTGATACGAATTGCGTCTTGATACTATTTTGGATTTCTTAGGATGGTTTCGTTGGGATCCAGCAGCAGTTTGTGGGTTCCGGCGGGAACGGCGATATGAAATGGAGTTTCGGCTCCGTCGGCGAAGACACGGCCTATCAGCATTGGGGGCTTGCCCGATGCTACTGCGTAAATCGGTACGGAGGTGACCAGATTTTCTTCTGCGTCCTGCTGGCGAATTACTCCGCTGGCGATCACGCTGTCGGCTTTGGCAATGAACTTAACGGATTGCAGTGACAGCTTTGGTATGGATGTGCCATTAATCCAGCCATCGAAGAACCAGTCGAGAGAAGATTTGCCTTCGTAGCGGAGGGAGGGCGGCAGGTCTTCGGCAAATACGTCGAGAATTTGTCGAGTCGTGACGGATTTTCCCTGGTAATGCTCGCGAAGTTTGCGAAGAGAGCGCACGAATGGTTCTTCCGAGTTGCCGGAGTTGGGGTTGTTCGGGGACGCGTCTTGAAGCATGGTGCGCAGCATGTGGAACAGCCACGTGCCTCTTCCGTAGCTGATGGCTTCGTAGCCCTCGGGAAAACGGGAGGACAGCAGGCGACTGCCTAAGGTTACCGGGCCGGCATCCTTCGGAAGGTTTCCGGCCTTATCTTTCTCCAGCAAGTCCTGCCGGTATTTTTCCAAGAGCTGGCGGAAGCCCTGAGGGTTGTTTTGCTGCAGCATCATCAGCGAGGAATAGTTGGCCAGGCCCTCGGAGAACCACTGATCGCGGTAGGTTTGCCAGATAACTAAGTCGCCCCACCATTGGTGGGCGGCTTCGTGTGCGGGCACCTGTTGATCGCTTAACTGGAGGGCAGGATTGGAATGGATCTGGCGGCGCTCCTCGGGAGAGAGGAATGCGTACGAGGAGAGAAAAACCAATCCTGGCCAGCCCTGACTCTCGCGGCCGGGCATCTGGGTTAGAGCGAGCTTGCTGTAGGGAAATGGGCCGAATCGCTCGGCATAGTAACGAACAGCTTGCGCGGCGAGCTCGGCCACGACAGTTGCATTGCGGGCGGGTGATGGCGCAAGCGGGGCAACGGGCTGCGGCTCCGGCATTTTGCGGCGGGATGGGACGGGTATGGTGTCGATCGATGGCGCCGGGGAGTTGGGGAAATCTTTTTCGACGCCAGCCGTAGCGTAGGTTTCGACGGAGACATCGCCGGCGCGAACTGCAACCCGGACATACTTGCCCAGATCGAAGCCAGCGACCGGGATGGGACGCTCGGAGATCCATCGGCTGACTTGATCGCCGTCGGCGCTCTGAGCCGCATTGTGCGGGAGTGATGGCGTGGCGGACTTGCCGGTGGCCAAGAGGGTCCAACCCGGTGGATAGTGAAAGGTGAGATCGAAGTCGCACATGGCGAGGCCGCGATTGGGATACCAAGTGCCTCGCGCGCCGACGTAGAGCAGACCCTTGCCGGCTTCCGCCAATACTTCTCCGCCGTAGACGAAGCGAAGAGTGAGTTTCTGTCCTTTTCGGACTGGTTGGGGAAGAATCACGGCGACCATATCATTGCCGCTACGAGCCAACCGGGTGCCTTCGACGGCAGGATTCTGGATGAATTCCACGGCGTGCCCGTCCGCTTCGACAGTTTGAAGCTTCAGAAAGCGAGACAGTTCGAATATCAGAAAACGTGAGCCATCGTGCAAGACGTCGAGATCCAATTTGACTTCGGCGTCGAGTTCCTTGGGCGGCTTCACCTGAGCGTCGATCACGTAGGCGCGAGGGAAGATGGGATCTTCAAAGGACTCGGAGTTCTCGGGAAGACTCTGGGGGACTTGCTCCTGAGGTCCTTTGCTTCGGGCTTTCTCCACGGAGAATGAGGTCCAGACGTCGTAGTAGAGGGTTCCATTTTCCGCGGTTTTGGGCTGGCCCGCCTCGATTTGTTCTTGCGCTTCCGAATCGAACAGCACGTCGAAGACTCCGAGTGTGTTTCCCTGCAAGCGAACATGCAGGAGGCGATCGTCGTCACGCGGAGCTGCAGCAGGTTTGAGGGTTGAGTCATTGTCGGCTGGGAGCATGTCGCAGAAGCTGGCTAGCAAGCGCATGGCGTCAATTTCGGCTAGATTCTGCGCGGTTTCCTTCCAATGCGCGATGAAATCGGGCGCATCGTCGGGTTCGCGGAGCGAGGGCTGCAACTCGGCAGCTGTGCTGTCATTAAAACGAATGTAGGCGGTGGAGAAACGCTCTTCGAGGATGGCCATTCCGGTAAACAGGCTCATCGACTTGCGCTCGACCTTATTCGGTGGGATGAGCAAGATTTCTCCGTCGCCTTCGAAAAATGCTCCGGTGATTCGGCCGAGAACATCCTGGGTGAAGGCGATGGTGCCGTCATCGAGGCTGATGTGGAGGGAAGGGCGATCGATGGAGCCCTCGCGCACACGGAAAACTCGCTTGGGATCGAGGCCGTTACTGCTCAGTTGCAGATAGAGGAACTCGGCTGGTCCGGGCTTGTGCGGACTTGGCTGACTGGCTTGATAGGCGCCTGCGTGCGGAAGGAAAAAGAGCGAAAAGGCGAGGGCTGCGCTGAAGCTGCGTAACGCCGCTGACACTTTCGTCACGTGGGTTCGATGGTCCACCGTTGCTAGAATGCGCTTCGATGGGCCTTCGTGTCACTATCCTTGGCGCTTTAGGAATGCTGCTGGTTTCTGCGTCCGCCCCGGCTGAGACGATCCATTTGAAGAATGGGCGAACCATTCTTGTGGATTCTGTCCGGGAAAATGGCACGCGCTATGAGTATGAGATTGGCGACGACACTTATGCCATCCCCAAGAGTTCGGTAGAGCGGATTGAAGCGGGCGGAATGCCGGCGAGCGCGAGTGGATCTGGCGGCAAGAATGCGATCGAACTGCCTGCGTTCGTTCCGGCGGATAGTGTTGCGAATCAGGGCGACCTTTTGCAGTCAGTCATAAAAGAGGGAAAAGTCGATACAGACGCGCTGGCGAAACTAGAAGGCAAAGGAAATGCCGAACTGAGCGCGACGGCCGACTTTGTGGCCGGGAAGTTTGAGTTCGATCACGGGAATGTCGACCAGGCGCGGCGTTATTTCGACAGTGCTCTGCGCTTTCAGCCGGAAAATGCGACCGTCCTTATTTATTACGCCGCATTGCTGGTGCGCACTGGGAATGCTTCGCAGGCAATGCCGTATGCCCAGCGTGCGGTGGCTGCGGCGCCGGATTCGGCCGATGCCTACACGGTGTTGGGCTACGTGCAGGAGGCTTGCGACCGAACTAAAGATGCGGTGGCTTCATGGAAGCACTCTCTGGAACTGCGGCCGGATGCTCGAGTGGAACAATATATAGCGAAGGCGCAGCGCGAGCAGAGTGCTGAGGGCGATTTTGCGCAACGGGAGAGCAGCCACTTCGTTCTGCATTACGAGGGCAAGCAGACTTCCGAGGCGTTTCGCGAACAAATTCTGGCGGCGCTCGAATCGGATTACGACGACTTGTCGCGCGATCTGGGCACGCCGCCCCGCGACAACATTTTAGTCACGCTCTATACGGAACAAGCCTTCTTTGACGTTACGCGGGCTCCTTCGTGGACGGGAGCTTTGAACGACGGCAAGCTGCGGATTCCTGTGAACGGACTTAGTTCTCTGACGCCCGAACTGGCCCGAGTTTTGAAGCACGAGTTGGCGCATTCGTTTATTAATTCGCTTTCATCGTCGCGTTGTCCGCACTGGTTGAACGAGGGAATTGCGCAGCTGGTTGAGCCTAAGTCGTTGAGCGGCGATGGGCGGCAGCTGGGCCAGCTTTTCAAAACGCAGCGCAACATTCCGCTGAATGTGCTGGAAGGAAGCTTCATGCAATTTTCGGGCGCGCAGGCTTATGTCGCGTATGCGGAATCGCTGGCGGCGGTTTCTTATATCAATGACACTTATGGAATGAGCGATATTCAGCGCATTCTGCAACGGCTTGGTGAGGGTAGTTCCACCGAGGCGGCTTTACGCGCGACGGTTCACTCCGATTACGGCCAGTTGGAGTCCGAGCTGGCTAAATACCTTAGCGACAAGTACGGCGACTAGGGTTCGCTCCCTCAGGGGCTAAAGCCGGCTTTCTTTCGGTTCAGTACGGCACGACTAAAGTCGTGCCCTTTCCCAACCCGTTTACGGCAGTTCCGTGCAGCACGACTTAAAGTCCTGCCCGAACCGAATTATGAGAAGGTACCTCGCTGCCCAACTCCATTTCAGCTTGTACAATTGGTGATCCCGAGGTGTTGGGGGATTTCGCGTCCTTGGCGGCTTGGGTGCTTTCGAACAATAATGTTCCGATATGATGTGCCCTCTTTTTAGCTCCCGCGAACCTGAGCCTGAACCTTCCGCGGAGCCTGTGACGAGTGGGTTTCCCGTGATCACAGGCGCGGAGATTGCTGCCACTACTTACGGCAAACGGGTGGCCGGAGATTTTTACGAGTCGTTGCGGGTGAGCCCCGAGCGGGTGCTGTTTGGCTTGCTCGATGTTGCAGGGCGGCGGGAAAAAAATCAAGGCATTCTGTCGGCGGCAGGACAGATGTTTCGGTCCGTGGGAGCGGAACTGTTTTCGCGGCCCGACTTCAATGAAGCCGAAGCGATGACGGAGATTTGCCATCGGCTCAACATTGGATTGATGGAAGCGGCAGGGGGCGTGATTTCGTGCCCCGGCTTCATCGGCTGCTATCACGAAATATTTGGCACGCTCTGCTATACGAACGCCGGGCACACGCCGGGTTTGCTTCGGGACAAGAGCGGCATTACGGAACTCGCTTCCACAGGGTTGCCCTTAGGATTGTTTTCGCACGCAACTTGCGATGCTCCGACCGTTGCGCTGGAGAAAGGTTCGGCGTTGCTGCTGGTTTCGCGCGGAGTGGTTGAGGGCCGATGCAAGAGCGACAGAGAAGAAGATCTGGAATACGGGTTGGAGCGGGTGAAGGAGCGTTTGCTGGGCCAGTCCTCGCAGAACGCCGAGGCGATTTGTGCGTCGGTGCTGAATGCGGTTGGCGAGTTTACTTGTGAGCCGCTGGTGCCGGATGATATGACGGCTTTGGCGTTTGTGCGGAACGAGTGAGCGGCGTCGTTTTTGAAAAGCGATTCGTATCAGGGCATGGCTTCAGCCATGCCGACAATTGGTCATCAAAGGAAGAGGGCTTCAGCCCCCTGCAGCGCCTGAAGGCGCATTCCGAAAAATTCCCGCGTGCGGCACGCCTGAAGGCGTGCCCTGATACGAATCTTCTATCTGTGTATTCTTCCCTGAGATGGATCTGTCGACGTGGCCACATTCACGTCTACATGCAGGTGCTGGAGTGCAGGAATTCCGGGCGGATAGCAGTTGCCGTCGTAGCTGTAATTCGAACAATGGGCGGCTACGTCTTTGCGCTGCGGCGATTGCGCGAACTGCCAGATTTCTGCGAAGCTCACGCCGCTTTCGGCGGGGCTTGGCGGATGCTTTGGAAACGCGCAGCCAGGGGCCGGTGGACAGGCGTCGTTGATGGCCCAGTAGACGATCTGTCTTACGCCGGCGTTCTGGCGAATGTCTTCGGCGGTCACGATGTTGCCGTCGTCTTTGGCGGGAATGCCGGAGCAGTAGATGCCGGCGCGGAACCCGGCAGCGGTGACGGCGTCGACCCAGGCGTAGATGTAGGCTTTCTGCTCGGGCAACATGCGTCCGCCTTGCTCTTGATCGAGGAAGATGATGGTGTGCGCGGGAAAGCCTTCGCGGCGCGCGTTGGTGGCGGCGGCTTGCGCGTCGGATTGGCCGAGCTTTGTTGCGTTGGCTTCGGATTTCAGTTCGGCAGATTTAAGCTCGGAATAGAGGCGGCCGTTGAAGAGAACGAGGAAGCCGAAGCCGGCGGATTCAAGGGCGGCGCGGTGGCCGGTCCAGGTGTTCGTTTTTTCGCCGGGAGGATTGTTTAGCCAGTAGCCGGTGTAGGAGAAAGTTTGGTGCAGGGCTTTCAGGTGGGCGTCGCCGGGGTAGGCGTTGCGGTCGAGGCCGAGGTAGGAGGAGGTTTGCGCGTGCACTCCAGCGGTTGTGGTGAAAGAAGCCACGAGCAACGCGGAGACGACCGTGAACATTTTCACGTACTCGATGTTACATCGACTCGGTGGCAAGCGACGGACGTCGCATTAGCGGGTAGGTGGATGAATTTGAGTTCTGAGATTAGAACGGCGCTAACGACCATACCCAAGGCTGACACAACAGCCGATGCCTGAATATCCCCGCGCATTGAGACCGTTGTATTACACCTGTCAAGGCAACGAAGAACACAACGGCGCATCTTCATAGGGGCTTCGTCCCATAAGGCACGGTCCGGTCGTCGTTCCATGTTTAGGACAGAGAGGCTCTGAGGAAGCGCGCCAGTCGTGGGTC
>Ga0116125_1000982_pt1 | contig 12872 bp, 10 predicted proteins | sample June2015DPH_16_1_2_FD_89729 | JGI IMG/M metagenome (GOLD analysis project Ga0116125, IMG submission 89729) | Peatland microbial communities from SPRUCE experiment site at the Marcell Experimental Forest, Minnesota, USA - June2015DPH_16_10 | ecosystem: Environmental > Terrestrial > Soil >...
GAAAGATGCGAGCCGGCAGCGCCCGAGGAATATTCTCATCTTGTTTTCCTCGTAGTCGTACAATCTGAAACTGAATTGACCCGGGGAAACGCGCCCTGGATAGAGCACGCGACCTTACGCCTGACATCCCCATGCACACAACCATTCTCGCAACATTCCTTGGGCTCTCTAGCATGGTGGTTTCGATGTCCAGCGCTGGCATCCTGATTTTTCTGATTGCGCTGTGGGCTGCGAAGACCGATATCGCGCGGGCCCGCGGCCTCGACAAGATCGTGGCCTTGAGCAATTTGTGTTTCGCCCTCCCCTTGGCGGTCTTTGGCGCGGAGCATTTCTCTGCCGCCAGAGGCATCATGCAGTTGGTGCCCAAGTTTATGCCCTGGCCTCTGTTCTGGACCTATTTCGTCGGCGTTGCCTTACTGGCCTCGTCTTTGAGCATCGCCACGAAAATCCAGGTCCGCTGGTCGGGCCTGCTGTTCGGGTTCATGATGTTTCTTTTCGTGGCCATGATGGATCTTCCCGGAACGCTCGCGGAGCCCCACAACCGGATTAACTGGGCCCTTCTGTTGCGCGAACTGTCGTTCGGCGGCGGTGGGTGGATCCTCGCGGGAAATGCCATGGGCGAACAAAGCCGCGGGCAGGGCAAAAGCAAGTTGGTTGCCGTCGGCCGCGTGTTGATCGCGATCGCGTCTATGTTTTACGGCGTCGAGCATTTTCTGCACCCGGCGAACGTCCCCGCAGTCCCGCTCGAAAAACTAATGCCCGCGTGGATTCCGGGGCACCTGTTCATCAGCTATTTGACGGGTGCAATTCTCGTCGTCGCCGGGGCAAGCATTCTGCTGGCCAGGAAAACGCGGATGGCGGCAACTTATCTCGGTACCTGGATTGTGCTGCTGGTCTTATTCATCTATGGGCCGATCCTGATCGCTTCGCTGTCCGACCCGAGCACCGACGTCAAAGTCGAGGGAATCAACTACTTTGCGGACACGCTGCTGTTCGCCGGGGCGATTCTCGCCCTCGCCAGCGCGGCGCCACACACGGATTAAAATGCCGCCTGCCAACCTGCGAAACGGGAACGGGTAAGCGTTCCGGTCGTTTTGATGGGCGCCATACCCTGACGCTGCGCTGGCCGACGTTGACAGTCGCATCCCTGAACGGTATGTTGAATCCTGAACTGGATGTTGCTTCCCAAACAGGGTGTCGCTAATCGTAATCTTCTTCTGGTACGTATCTACGTAAGTTGGTCGTTTCTAAAAGCGGGAGTAGTTCAGCGGTAGAACGCCAGCTTCCCAAGCTGGATGTCGCCGGTTCGATCCCGGTCTCCCGCTCCATACTTTCAACGAGCCACATCGAAGTCGGCCCTTCCTTAATTCTTACTACCTAAAAAGTCCTCACCAACCGGCACGCAACTGTACATGTCCGCCGGACCGGCAAACGGTACCGCGGTTACGTTGTTATCTGTTAATACGGAACTAAGCTCCTCTATAGTGCCGCGAACCGGCAATGGCAGCGGAGGAGCTACGCTTGATCCAGCGAACGAGAGGGACGTACCTGCGGCGGGCGCTTTTCCTCGCCTTGATGTCGGCATTCGTGCTGTCCGCGACCATTCCAATGTGCCGTGCACAGGGCGAGGACCATGACGACGATGATACCAATCTCGCCCAGCACTCAGCCTCACTAAACCTGACCTTCGACAGCAACGGCAACGCCAAAGTTCATCTTTTACTCGACCAATCCCCCAGCAACTGGCAACCGATTCAAGCTGCTCTTTCGCTGGGTCTGCATTGCCCGCCGCAAGCATTCGTGCACCCTTCAACCACGGCTTCATTCCGTGGGTGGGTGCGCATGAAGCCGGAGCAGCAGGCGCAATACGAAAAGTTTCTCGCCGAGGCCAATCAGCGGCAGCTTCAGGCAACTTGCAGCCATGTGCTCTCAGCGAGCAGTTGGACGATAAGCGGCACTCTGCCGTTGCAACCACTCGCCGATGCGCTGGCAGCGTCGGGAGAGCAGTTGCTGTTCGTCAGTGTGCAGCGCCCTCGATCAGGTTTTGAAGAACAAAGTTCTCAGGGCTTGCAATTGAATCGCTTTGCTGGCCAGCGAGAAAACGCCCAACTCCTCTTTTATAGCTTCCCTCTGGGGACTTCGACTCCGATCATGCCGCTGCGCCTGGCCTACGGTTACAGCAATTCAGACCTCCTGCGGCAATGCGCCATGTCTGCGGGATTTCTGTTGCTCCCCATCCTCCTGATTCTCTGGATGCGGCGCGCCGCGCTCAGAGACGCGCTCCAGGATCCAACCGCGGCATGGTTCAGCTATTTCAAGACCCTCCAGTGGTGCGTGAACGGCACCATGCTCCTCTGGATGGTCGCGCGTACCAGCCTCCGCCAGGGCGTGCAGGATCTCGTCGCATTCCGGCTTCCCGACGGCGGATGGCAATCCACCATCGCGCACACGCTCATCGTCATCGTTCCGCCGTGGGTCGTTTATCTACTCTGCCTTTTCCTTTCTTACAAAGTCTTCGTGCAGTTTCGCGGCAAGCAATGGACGCGGCGCCAGTTTATGCTGGAGCGTTCGCTGGAGGTGGGAGCGCAATTTCTTCCCCTCATGTTCTTTTGCTGCGCGCTGGATTTTCTCAGTACCTCTCCCAAGCTGCTGGTAGTTCTTATGCTGGCCGCCTACGTCTCGCGCGTGGTGTGCCTGCGCGCCAAAATCAAAGTATCAGGTGCCGGCCCCGAAGCTCTCACCACCGGCGAATTGCGCGACCGGGTTTTCGAGATGGCGAAGCGCGCCGGAGTCAAAATTAAACAGGTATTCGTGCTGAGCTCCGGCCGCATGCAAGTCGCCAACGCCTACGCCACCGGCGCTCAAACCGTAATGTTCACCGACTACCTGCTGCAGAGGCTCACCAAGCGAGAAGTCGATGCCATCGCGGGCCATGAACTATCTCACCTCCGTCATAGGCATCCCAAAAAACTCGGATTGACCATGCTCGGGGTCATCCTGTTTCCCTCGATCTTCCGCGGAACCTGGACCATGTTTACCGATTGGATCAGCGACCTGCTCAGGACCATTAGCGGCGGCGATCGCGACGTGCTCATGCAGTGGTATCGCTGGAGCCCGAAACTCGTGGCCTGGTCGCAACTGGACCTGGTTCTGATCGTTGCTGGCTTTGGCGTGTTTTATCTCCTGGCCCGGCGCTTCGAGCGGATTGCCGACGAGGGCTCGGTGCAGCTGTCTGGCGATCCGGAAGCCATGATCACGGCTCTGCTCAAAGTGAGCCGCCTTAATCTCACTCCCATCCAGTGGGGAAAAGTTACGGGATCGCTTTTGACGCATCCCACAACGTTGAAGCGAATTGAGCACATCGCCAAAGTGGGCAACGTGCCTGAGGCGCGGGTGCAGGAACTTCTGGCGCATCATGCGCAGGAGGAGCAGACGAGGCGTGCTGGCCTGCTCGCCACGCAAGCCTCCGATTCAAGCTTTAGCGCAAAATCGAACGAGGAGCACTACGGGGTCCCGTCCGCTGGCAAGAGCGTTGTGTCGACTATGACCGCGCTCCGTCGCGCCACCAACAATCGGTGGCTGCTAATCGGAGCAAATGTGCTGCCGCCCGCACTCATTGCGTGGCTGGTCCACCGGCTCAACCTGCAAGGGCAAATGTCTCTGATCGCATACCTGGCGGGCGCTCTGCTTATAGTCGCAGGCTACTCCCTATTAGGATTGCAACTCAGTCTGCGCGGCCGTGCGGAAATCCGCGGGCAATTCGCCGCCAAGTTCGATGCGGAAGGAATTCAGATTCGCGGCCGGAACGCCATCCTGGCGGGCTTTGCTCCCGGTGTAGCCCTGCGCATCTACCTCCTGGGTTATGACTGGGACAAGGGATTCATTTGGCTCTTGCAGGGCCGCATGGTTTACATGGGCGACAAAATCCGCTTCGCCCTCAAGCCGGAGCAGGTGCTGAACGTCCGCATTGGCGAGAGCGCCCCGGGCTGGTGGAACAGCGAGCGCGTATACATCGACTGGCGCGACGCTGAGCGCGGCCGCGAGGGCACATTCAGCCTTTATCCCAGCGAGCCGAGTTCGGCAGGAAAAATCAAGAACGAGGGCAAAGCATTATGCGAGGCCGTGCAACGCTGGCGCAGTCGGACCGGCGAATATCCGGTCGCACCCCCAGCCGCGCAATCGCTGGAGTCCCCGGTATTGGGCGAAGTCACCAGCCACGAAATCAAGGATCGCCTCAGCCGAGGCAAGCGTCTGAACTCGCTGATACTTCTCTTGCTTCTGAGTTATGGTGCGTCCCTGCTGGTGGGAGTATCCAGTTGGTACGGGTTTGCCGTGGTGCTCCTGCTGAGGGTCTACGAACGCATTCCGCACTGGCGCCATCGTGCGCCGCCAGCAACGCCCCCACTGCAGCAGCCTCAGGCGGTGAGGGCACAGGCCACAGGGGCGCGATAGCGTTCGCGACTACAGCATCCCGCCGGTCTTCACCGCCAGAATGTTCAGCGCCATCTCCAGTTTGGTAATGGCCGCCCCCAGTTCGGGATGTTTTCCAATTTTCTCTTGCAGGGTCTTCAGAATCTGGTGAGCGCTTTCCACTTGCGCTGCCGCCTGAGTCCGATCTTGTTCCGGATTGCCTTTACTCTGCGTTTCCATGGTCACTGGCTCCGTCTACCTGTCAAATTCTATACCGGAATCTCGCGCGAACTGCTGTCGGCGGGGTTGTTCTACCCGGCAACCGAATTCACCACTTGATGTGATCGGCGTCACGGCAGGGTTCGAGCAAACTTGTAACCGTAGTAGTGGACGACAAGCTGACTGCAGGGCAAGTACAGGGATCAGCTCAACTAGAGCTGATTGCTTGCCCCGCACAGCCATAAAGGAGTCGCAGATGTCGTCAACATCGCACGCTGTCGAAGTCGCCATTAGTCGGGTTCTGGTCGGAATCGATTTTTCGGACTGTTCTGAAAAAGCCCTTCATCATGCCATTGCGATCTCTCGCAGCTATGGCGCCAAATTCTACTTTGCGCACGTAGTCTCGTCGCTCGGCTTCGTGATGGCGGGCCCGGAGGTCATGGCCATGGCCGCGGAAGCAACCTCCAGGGATGTTCAAAAGCTGGAGGCCTATCTCTTGCAAACAGGCGCACTCACAGGGATTTCGTACGAAGCCATGGTTCTCCAGGGGACCGACGTCTGGCAAGAACTGGAGCGGGTCGCCGAGGAGCAAAATGTCGACCTGATCGTGGTGGGTACCCATGCTCGAACCGGGCTGCGCAAGATTGCGCTGGGCTCGGTTGCGGAAGCAGTTTTTCGGCATGCCAGGTGTCCCGTTCTTACGCTGGGCCCAGGCTCTCCGGACGACGCACCACCCAATGCAAGATTACGCCACATCCTGTGTCCATCGGATCTGTCGCCTGATTCCGCCCGCGCGGCAGCCTACGCTGCATCTCTCGCGAGACAGCACGAGGCCCGGCTGACCATCGTCCATGTCGCGGAACGCGCAGGAGACGCCAAGACCGACGATCAAGAGCGCGACTTCGAGGCGCGATTTCGAGCCTGTCTGCCCGGAGAGTTGCCGCACAACTTGACATTTCGAACTCAACTCGGTCCGATCGACCAGACCATCCTTGACCTCGCTGACGAAGGGCGAGTCGACCTGATTGTCCTGGGTGTGCGCGCCTCGCATTCCTTCGCGCATCCTCATGGCTGGCCTCATGCCTACAAGGTTGCATGTGAGGCTCGCTGTCCAGTGATGACACTGAGGTGCGGCAAAGAACTCCAGTCATGACGCAGGCCAGCCTGGTGGATCAGACATAGGGTGCTCAAGCCGTTCGCGGTGTGACTGGAGATATGCAGCTCTGTGTTTGATGTCACTGACATTTCAGCATTTTCGACCAATATTGATTTGTTGCTGATGTATGCGGGGACGAGCCTTCCGGGGGAAAGACCGCCCCCGCCCTTACTTCGATCTCGACTCCAGTTCTCTGGAAGAGCTCACGCGCGCGTCATCCATCGCCGCCAAATGGTTGTGCCCAGGCACTATATTTTGGCCGGGAGGCCGAAATCTTCATGATTTCCCTCTTCCACTCACACCCAATGGTGACCAAGATCACTGACTCAATCAGCCTGCTCAAGCGATAACCAATTGCGTCGGCCGGGATCGCTGCAAGCCGGGCGGCAAATGCTGGAGTTTTAGGTTTGTAGGTGCAGATACGAGACCGTGTCGTCGCGCATTCATGCATGGCATTCTCTTTGAATCTTAAGTAGACGGCAGCGCGCACAACATCGGCCTCCTCCTGAACCTGCCTTCCTCTTCGACTCCGCAAGATCGAATTCAATTCAGTTCGCGAGTATCGCCGGCGCTGATCCATGGGGAACGCCGAAGGCAGGAAGGGCCTATGTCCAAACATCCAACCATCGCAGAACATCTGAAGGCGAGCGGAGTCTCCCGCAGAAGCTTCCTCCAGCTGTGCGGCACGCTCATGGCAACCGCGCCCTTTGGCTTGGCGCTCACCGGCAAGAAGTCGGTCTTGCAGATTGCCGATGCCATCGGCAAGACGAAACGGCCATCCGTAATCTGGCTGCACTTCCAGGACTGCACAGGATGCACCGAGACGCTGTTGCGTACCTCTGCTCCCGATGTTGCTCATCTTGTCCTGGACGTTATCTCTCTCGATTACCACGAGACTCTGATGGCAGCATCCGGTGCGCAAGCCGAGGCTGCGTTGCATTCCGCTATAGCGGAAAACGCCGGCAAATATGTTCTGGTCGTTGAAGGCGCAATTCCTACTAAGGACGATGGCATTTACTACGAGATGGGCGGCAGGCCGGGCGTACAGGTTTTGAGGGAAGTGGCAGCCCAGGCTGCCGCGGTGATCGCTATCGGCTCCTGCGCCTCGTGGGGCGGCGTGCCATCGGCCGATCCAAATCCCACCGGCGCCATGGGCGTAAGTACGGTTGTATCCGGCAAACCGATCGTCAACCTGCCCGGTTGCCCTCCCAATCCTTACAATTTGTTGGCCGTAGTTCTGGAATACGTCACCATGGGCAAGCTTCCGGCGATGGACGAATTTGGCCGGCCGCTCTTTGCCTACGAGCGCGTGATTCATGAGAATTGCCCGCGGCGAGCGCACTTTGATGCCGGCCGCTTCGCCTACGCCTTCGGTGACGAAGGCCATCGCAAAGGCTGGTGCCTCTACAAACTCGGCTGCAAGGGTCCGGTCACTCACGCCGCCTGCTCCACGCGACACTTCAATGAGATTCCCGGCGTATGGCCGATCGGTCTTGGCATCCCCTGCGTGGGTTGCACCGAGAAGAGCGTGGTCTGGCGGATGAGTACGGTCGAAACCGTCCCCATTCACCTGGCCACTCCGCCCGACACCTATCCGCCGATTTACAGCAGCGCCGGTCAGCTGAAGGTTGGTGCGGCCGCGTTGGTCGGCGTGGTGGCTGGAGCCGTCGGTGGCGCCACCTGGGTTGCCTCTCAGCGTTTCCAAAGCAGCCAGGAAGCTGGCGTCGCCCGGGTGATTGCGGATCGCACGCACGCCGAGAAACTCAAGCTGTCGTCCGAGAACCAGACTCCAAAGAAAGAGGACTGATGTGGCCATCACTCGGCGAGAACTGTTTACCACCGTCGCCAAGGCCGGAGTGCCGGCGGCCGTAGCCCTTACCGTCGGCTCGAAAGCTCTGCAGGCGGAAGAGATTCCTGTCCCCAGCGCTGCAGTCGGATTGCTTTACGACGCCAGCATCTGCATCGGTTGTAAAGCCTGTGAGGCAGCCTGCTCCGAGGCCAACGATACTCCCGAGGACATTAGCGGCGACCAGTTGCATCAGGCGCCCACCGATCTGAACGAGCTCACCCGCAACATCATCAAGCTCTACAAGCCAGAAGACGGATCGCCCTATTCTTTTGTGAAGCGCCAGTGCATGCAATGTCTGGATCCCGCATGCGCTGCGGGTTGTCCCTTCCAGGCTCTGCATAAGAATCCGGAAACCGGCATCATCAGTTGGACGGCCGACAAGTGTATCGGCTGCCGCTACTGCACTATCACCTGCCCGTATCACATCCCGCGTTTCCAATGGCAGGGATACAACCCGCGCGTTACAAAGTGCGAGCTGTGCAGCGATCGGCTCGAAAAAGGCCTCAAGCCGGGATGCACCACCGTGTGCCCCACCGGAGCTGTAATTTTTGGTCCGCGTACGGTTCTGCTGGCGGAAGCCAAACAGCGTATCAAGAATCATCCCGGCCGCTACTATCAGGAACGCATTTATGGAGAAACCGATAACGGCGGCACACAAGCTCTGTATCTCTCCCGTGTTCCCTTCGAAAAACTAGGTCTGCCCGAACTTGGCACGGAATCAGTCCCCGCCAGAACACTCCGCTGGCAGCGGCGGCTCTATCAATACTTCGCGCTACCCGCCCTGTTGTATGCCGGCTTGGTGCAAGTGATTCGCACGAGTTTGAAGGGCCATGAGGACGAAGCTCACGAGCGGGAAAAAGAGACTGGATTGAGGGCGCAACTCTGAGGTCACAAATATGAGCAGCATAACCATCACCAACGCGTCCGCCGATCAGAGCCGCTGGGAGCGGGCCGTGCCAGTGTATGGATTTCCCGTGGTGAACCGCTTCTTTCTCGGACTGGTCGCCATGACCCTGGTGGCATTCATTTTGACTGCCTACCGCGAGCTCGCGGGCCTCGGTCCGGTTAGCGGCATGAACGACGCGTTTGGCTGGGGAATCTGGAAAACCTTCAACGTGATGGTGCTGACCGCGCTGGGTTCCGGCGCATTCGCCGTAGGAATCGCTGCTTGGGTGTTTCGCCGCAAGCGCCTGCATTCGCTGATGCGCATGGCCCTCCTCACCAGTTTTCTGGCTTACGCCTGTGGCCTTCTCCTGCTCGGTATCGACGCTGGCCGTCCCTGGAATTTCTACTGGATCGTCTTCCCGTGGAAATGGAATATGCACTCGCCGCTCGCAGAGGTTGCGATCTGCATGTCGATCTACGCCATGGTTCCGCTGGCCATCGAAAACATTCCGCCCGTCCTCGAGAGGCTCTGGTATTTCGATTCCCGCCTGCGGCCCGGAGTGGAGCGATTCGAACGCCGGCTGCACTATTTCTTCCCGTGGATCATTGCTGCCGCCTACTTGTTGCCGGGCATGCACCAATCGTCGCTGGGCGCGTTGATGCTGCTGGCCGGCGAACGGGTCCATCCTTTGTGGCAGACTCCTTGGCTGCCGTTCCTGTATCTGGGCGCGGCTACCTTCATGTCGTTCGGATGCGTCGCCGGAACCACCATGCTGTGTTGTGTGGTCTGGAAACGCGCCATGGACATGGAGGTTCTCGACGAAGCCGCTCGCATCACTGCCTGGCTGATCTTCGGCTGGATGGGATGGAGGCTTCTGGACATCCTCTTCCGGGGCGCTTTAGGAACTGCCTTCCACTTCGATCGTTTCGCCGGTGTTTTCTGGCTCGAGATGATTCTGGTCGGAATCGGCGGCTGGATGCTGCGCCGTTCGCTGCGAACCCACGAAACCCGAATGATGTTCCTGGGCTACATTTTCAGTTCGCTGGGTGGCATGATTTATCGCTTCAGCCCGACCACTCTGGCCTTCCGCCCTAACCCAGAGTCGCTCTATTTCCCGACCACTATCGAGGTCCTGGTGTCGCTAGGGTTCATCTCCATGGGCATTGCGGGATTTCTTCTGATCGTCAAGCGATTCGCCATTCTTCCGGCTCCGCTTTACGAGTGGCATGACATGGCGAGCTACTTCCGCTTCCGCCGGCCCTACATTCGCTGGACCGGATATTTCAAGTATGGACATTTCGGCGAGAACGAATCTGAAACAACAGACTCTCACTAACAGCAGGTCTTATGGCAAAACGAATCACGATCGACCCGATCACCAGAATTGAAGGTCACCTCCGCATCGATGTCGAGGTGGACAATAATGCGGTCAGCAATGCATGGGCTTCATGCACCATGTGGCGCGGGATCGAAAAGATTCTTCGCGGCCGCGACCCACGCGATGCCTGGCTCTTCACCCAGCGTTTCTGCGGCGTCTGCACCACGGTGCACGCCATGGCCAGCGTGCGCGCGGTGGAAGATGCGTTAAAGCTCGAAATTCCGCTGAACGCCCAGTACATTCGCAATCTGATCCTGATTGCCCACGCCCTGCACGATCACGTCGTCCACTTCTATCAGCTGTCGGCGCTGGATTGGGTCGACATCATGCAAATTCCCAAGGCCGATCCCGCTGCAACCCAAAAACTAGCCGAGAGCATTTCTCCCTGGACGCGTAACTCCCGCAATGAATTCAAAGCCGCGCAGGACCGCGTAAACGCCGTCGCCGCCAGCGGCCAGCTCGGAATTTTCATGAACGGATACTGGGGCCATCCTGCCATGCGCCTCTCACCGGACGTGAACTTGCTCGCCTTCACGCATTACATCCAGGCCCTTGAGTATCAGCGCAAGGCTCTGCAGGTGGTAGGCCTTCTCGGATCGAAAACACCGCACATTCAGAATCTCACCGTCGGCGGCGTGGCCAACGCCATCGACCTGGATAGCGCCAACGCCCTCAACATGGATCGTTTAGAAATGATCCGCGTTCTGCTCGACGACGTGGTGCAGTTCATCCACCAGGTCTACTTTGTCGATGTCTGCGCCGTGGCCGCCATGTATCCGGAATGGTTCAAAATCGGCAGCGGTGTCCGCAACTACCTTGCCGTTCCTGATCTGCCGCTGGATAGCGCCGGTAGCAGCTACGATCTTCCCGGCGGATACATCATGGATGGAAACATCGCCGGCACGCGCCCGTTCAAGACGGCATCCGACAAAGTGTTTCGTGATTCCGTCAGTGAAGATGTCACTCACGCCTATTATCAGGGCAAGCCCCTCCATCCATGGTCCGGAGAAACCGAGCCCCAATTCACCGGATGGGATGGAGAGCAGAAATACTCTTGGGTCAAGGCGCCACGCTTCAACGGACAGCCCATGCAGGTCGGCCCGCTGGCGCAGGTGCTGGTCGGCTTCGCACAAGGCCATCCCCTGACGGTAAAGTATGCCACCCAGGCGATCGGCAATGTCCAGGCGGTCGGCGGAGTCCGCGTGACCCCAGATATGTTGCATTCGACCCTGGGCCGTCACGCCGCGCGCGCCATTCGCGCCTCCATGTTGGCGGAGCTCGCACAAAAACATTTGCAGCTTCTCACCGACAACATCGCCAAGGGCGACTACACGGTTCATAACCAGCCGGTATTTCCCAGCCACGAAGTCGAAGGCGTCGGAACCCATGAAGCGCCCCGCGGTACCTTATCTCACTGGATCGTCATCAAAGACGAAAAAATTAAGAACTACCAGGCAGTCGTACCCTCCACCTGGAACGCCAGTCCGCGCGACGCCTCCGGCGCTCACGGCCCTTACGAAGCCTCACTGCTGCATACGCCGCTCGCGCGGCCCGAAGAGCCGCTGGAGGTTTTGCGCACAGTGCACTCTTTCGATCCCTGCATGGCCTGCGCCTGCCACGCCTTCGATCCCTCGGGCAAGCAGATCGCCAAAGCAAAGGTGCTATGAAAAAGGTGTTGATCGGCGGAATCGGCAATGTCTTGCTGGGCGACGATGGCGTAGGCCCGTACCTCGTGCAACTCCTGCTGTCGCGCTACGAGTTCGCCGATGGAGTCGAAGTTCTCGACCTGGGAACTCCGGCCCTCGATCTGATTGATCAAATCTCTGGAAAGGCTCTCGTCATCCTGATCGATTCCGTCGATACCGACGCAGCCCCGGGAACGGTGCTTCTTTATCGTAAAGACGAGATCATGAAACACCCCCCGTCGGTGCGCATGGACCCTCACTCACCCGCGCTCGTCGATACGCTGCTCAGCGCCGAACTCTTCGGAATCGCACCAGAAAATTTGCTTCTTGTAGGAATTGCCGCCGAGTCTTACGAACCATCCTGCAGCCTGAGCAAGGCAGTAGAAGCTTCTCTCGATCCGGCGATCGTCGAAATCTTGTGTGAACTGGATCGTAACGGTATCGCGTATTGTTTGCGCGAACATCCCGCCGCGCTCGAAGCCTGGTGGGCCGAGTCAAGAGTGGAATCCACACTGGTCATCTAGGCCCGTAGAAAGATTCCTCAGGTTCTTAACCAGACGACTGGGAATCCCCTAGCAGATCCGTGGCAACTGATCCCCCGCCAGCATGTCCACCACCCGCGTCGTTCCCAGAGGCGTTCGCATCGTCACCAGTCCCGGATTCTTTTTCGTCACCGTACCGATAATCTGCGCCTCGGCGCCCAGCGCATGGCGTTGCATCGTCTCCAGCAGCACCTCCGCAACTTCAGCCGGTACGATTGCAATCAGCTTGCCCTCGTTGGCTACGTAGAGCGGATCTAGTCCGAGCAATTCGCAGGCCCCGCGCACCTGCTCATGAATCGGAAGGCAACTTTCCTGCAGTTCGATTCCCACCCCCGACTGCTGCGCGATCTCATTCAATGTGCTGGAGACGCCGCCTCGTGTCGGGTCGCGCATGCAACGAATCTCGCGGGTTACGCCAAGCATCTCCGCCACTAGTCCATGCAATGCCGCACTGTCACTGACAATCTGAGTTTCGAACTCCAGTCCCTCACGTTGCGCCAGAATCGCAATCCCATGATCGCCAATCGACCCGCTCAGCAGCACCTTGTCGCCCGGCCGCGCCCGATCGGCGGAAAGCTCGACTCCCTCCGGCACAACTCCGATGCCCGTTGTGTTGATGAACAGCCCGTCCCCCTTGCCTTTTTCTACGACCTTGGTATCGCCCGTAACAATCTGCACGCCCGCCGCGGTCGTCGCTTGGCGCATCGAAGCGACCACGCGCCGGAGTTCCTCCATCGCGAAGCCTTC
>Ga0116125_1000989_pt1 | contig 12826 bp, 14 predicted proteins | sample June2015DPH_16_1_2_FD_89729 | JGI IMG/M metagenome (GOLD analysis project Ga0116125, IMG submission 89729) | Peatland microbial communities from SPRUCE experiment site at the Marcell Experimental Forest, Minnesota, USA - June2015DPH_16_10 | ecosystem: Environmental > Terrestrial > Soil >...
ACGGGTTGCGGCATTTTGCTGGAACTGGCGCGGGCTTTCAGCGTGGCGCGCGAGCGGCCGGCGCGATCATTGATTTTTGCGGCCGTTACGGCCGAGGAGCAAGGCTTGCTGGGGTCGGAGTATCTGGGCAAGCACCCGCCGGTTCCGGCAGGCAAGATCGCCCTCGATTTAAATTACGACGACGTCAAGCCCCTCGGCGCGCCCGAGGAGGTCGAGGTCACGGGAGCGGAGCGGACCACTTTTTATCCCTGGGTGCAGGCCACGGCGAGAGAATTTCGGCTGGCGATCCGTCCCGATGCGCTGCCGCAGGCGGGGCATTTTTATCGCTCCGATCATTTCAGTCTCGCTCGCGTGGGTATTCCGGCGTTCTCGATTAATCAAGGCGTGAAGTTCAAAGGCCACGACACGGCCTGGGGCGTGGAACAGAATAAGGAGTATATCGAGAAGCATTATCACCAGCCCAGCGACGAATATCATCCGGAGATGGATTTCGTGGGCGATGCCGCCATGGCGCGCTTTGGATTCGCTCTGGGCTGGGAGGCGGCTAGCCTTACGCGGCTTGTGGGCTGGCAAAAGGGCGACGAGTTCGAGGCGGCGCGGGTTAAGACTCAATAGCCAGTTGCGAATCGCGAGTCCCGAATGAAACCGGAGTGCGCATCGGGCGCACACCGATCCTGCGCGGAACCAAGACAAGCAACAATCTTGAATCCACAATCGCAATTCCTGCTCCTCGTCTCCGCGACTCCGTGGTGAAATGAACCTCCATGGCAAAGCGGGTGAGCGTCGATCGCTGGCTGTTTACCGTGACCATGCTGCTGGTGTTTGTGGGGCTGGTCATGGTGTTTTCGGCCTCGGCGGTGATGGCGCGGGAGCGCTTTGGATCTCCCTATGCGTTTTTGTTGAAGCAGTTGGTGTGCGCGGCGGCTGGACTGGTGGCGATGGTGGTCGCGATGCGGGTGGACTACCGGCGCTACAAGAATCCGGCGCTGGTGTTTTCTGTGCTGGGCGTGACCACCCTGCTGCTGATCTCCGTCTTTTTTCTCGACCGCTCACATAATACCCATCGCTGGTTTCGCTTAGGCGGATTTTCCTTTCAGCCTTCAGAGTTGGCCAAGCCGGTATTGATTCTCTTTCTCGCCTATTTTCTCGAGGGGCGCAGCAAGCTGGGGCAGGTGGCGAGTTCGATCGATGACTGGCGCAATACTCTATTGCCGGCCGCGGCGCCGGTGGTCGTGCTGCTCGGTCTGATCGTCCTGCAGCCGGACCTTGGAACCGCCATCGCCTGCGCCGGCATTGCGGCCTGCATTTTTTACGTCGCGGGCATGCGGCTGCGTTATTTCGCTTACGCCTTCGGAGCGGCGCTGCTGCCGCTTTATTTTCTGATCTTCCATGTGAGCTGGCGACGCGACCGGATTCTGGCGTTTCTCAATCCCTATGCCGACCGGCAAAAGACCGGCTTCCACATTATTCAATCGCTGATTGCGGTGGGCACGGGCGGCATAACCGGCACCGGGCTGATGGAAGGAAAACAAAAGTTGTTTTACCTGCCGGAGCCGCATACCGATTTTATTTTCGCCGTCACGGCCGAAGAGTTGGGCTTGGTCGGCGCGATGATCGTCGTGACGTTGTTCGCGATTTTTTTATGGCGCGGAATGCGGGCCTCGTGGCGCACGGGAGATATCTTCGGGCGATTTCTCACGGTCGGCATTACCAGCATGGTAGTGCTGCAGGCGTTTATTAACATCAGTGTGGTTCTAGGCATGATGCCAACCAAGGGCATTCCGCTGCCGCTGGTGTCGTATGGAGGATCGTCGTTGTTTGTCACGCTGGCTTGCGTGGGCGTGTTGCTGAATATTACCAAGCAGGCCGAGTGAAGAGCCTTGAGTCATCGGGCGATTGAGTCATTGAGTGATTGAACGCCTAAATTCAATCGCTCGATCATTCAATCGCTCAATCTCTCAATCTCTCAACGCGCAATCGTTTATAGTCAGCTCATGCGGGCTATTCTGGCGGGCGGCGGGACTGGAGGGCATGTGATCCCGGCGCTGGCTATCGCCAACGAACTCAAGAAAAGTTATGGGGCCGAGGTGCTGTTCATCGGCACGGCGCGCGGGATCGAGAATCGCCTTGTGCCCGCGGCCGGTTATCCGCTGCAACTGGTGCGGGTCGGGGCGCTGAAGAATGTCAGCTTCGTGACTCGCGCTACGACGGCGTTCGATTTGCCGCGCGCGCTTTGGGATGCCGGGAGGATGTTGGGTCAATTCGCACCTGACGTAGTGATTGGCGTGGGCGGATATGCTTCGGGACCGGCCATGCTGGCGGCCGTGGTGAAGCACATTCCTACGCTGGCCTTTGAGCCGAATGTGGTGCCGGGGTTTGCGAATCGCGTGGTCGCGCGTTTCGTCTCTGGAGCGGCCGTGCATTTTGAAGAGACGGCAAAATATTTCCGGCACGCGGAGGTTACCGGTGTGCCGGTACGTCAAGCTTTTTTTGAAATTCAGCCCAAGCGGGGCGGCGTGCCGACCTTACTCGTGTTTGGTGGTAGCCAGGGAGCGCACGCCATCAACGAGGCCATGATGCGCTGCCTGCCGGAGTTGCGGCGGCAGGCGCCGGGGATGCACATCATTCATCAGACCGGCGAGCGTGACTATAATAGCGCGCTGGCGGCGTACAAATCTTTATTTGAATCGGGCCCGGGCGAATCGGCGGAGGTTTTCAAATTTATCGAAGACATGCCGGCGGCGTTTGCGCGGGCTGATCTCGTTGTTTGCCGGTCGGGGGCGAGCACGGTCGCGGAGATCACCGCCGCGGGCAAGCCTGCGATCTTTGTACCGTTTCCGCGGGCAGCGGACGATCATCAGCGCGTGAATGCCGAGGCGCTGGCGCGCTCGGGCGCGGCTGTCCTGGTGGAGGAGTCGAAGCTCGAAGGAGTCTGGCTGGCGGAGACGATTGCGGCGTTGCTCGGCGATGCGCAGCGCTTGCGGGCGATGAGCGAGGCAGCGCGGAGTCTGGCGCATCCGAACGCGGCGCGGGATATTGCGGCAATGGCGACGCGGGTGGCTGGGATCGAGGAAAACTAGCCGCGGATTTGCGCGGATTCTCACAGATAATTCCTTTTTGCGTTCAGAAGATCTTTCCCTATGGGAACTTGGAAGCGGCGGCTGGGACGAGCGGTAACCTTGTTGATCGTGCTCGTCGCAATTCTCTACGCAGGCGACTGGATCGTGTTGCGCATGAAAGTGGCGCGGGGGACCGCTTTTGGTTCGGTGCCGGTGAATCAGTTTCTGGCTACACCGCTGAAGGGCAATAAAGTGGAGTACGACTTTACCGGGACGGTGCTGGAAACGTGCAGCCGATCTATCTTTCCGCAACAGGGGAATCCGGCCTGCTGGTGGCTGCAGCGGCATACCTCGCAGTGGGAGTGAGTGCCATTGAGTCATTGCGTGATTGAGTCAATGAGTCAATGTCTTACTTATGTTTGCCAAGATTCAGCAGATCCATTTCGTGGGCATTGGGGGGATCGGCATGAGCGGGATTGCCGAGGTGTTGCTGAATCTCGGCTACCGGGTTTCGGGATCGGACTTGAAGAGCTCCGCGGTGACGCAGCGGCTGGCTGGACTGGGGGCTGCGATTTTCGAAGGGCATCGCGCGGAGAATATTTCCGGCGCCGAAGTGGTGGTGACCAGTTCGGCCATTGCCGCGGAAAATCCAGAGGTCATCGAAGCGCACTGGCGGCATGTGCCGGTGATCCAGCGGGCGGAGATGCTGGCCGAGTTGATGCGGCTGAAATATGGCATCGCCATCGCCGGCATGCACGGCAAGACCACGACCACTTCGATGGTGGCAGCGGTGCTGGCCGGGGGCGGGCTTGACCCGACCGTGGTGGTGGGCGGGCGCGTGGATGCGATGGGGTCGAATGCGCGGCTGGGCAAGTCGCAATATCTGGTGGCCGAAGCCGATGAGAGCGATCGGTCGTTTTTGAAATTGTCCCCCATTCTTTCCGTGGTAACCAACATCGACCGCGAGCACATGGATTGCTATCGCAACATGCGCGACGTGAAGAAAACCTTTCTGGAGTTTATGGACCGAGTTCCGTTCTACGGGATCGTGGTAGTGTGCAACGACGATCCGGTCTTGCGCAAACTGCTGCCGCAGGCGCAGCGGCGCACCGTCACTTACGGCACGAAGCGGGGATCGGATTTCCTGATCACGTTGGAGAGGAACGGCGCGCCCGGAGCTTTCGACTCGCAGCCCTTGAACCGCTTTCGGGTTAGTTATCAGAAGAAAGACTTGGGAGAGTTCACGCTGCGCGTGCCCGGCTTGCACAACATTCTGAATGCCACGGCGGCCATCGCCGTGGGCGTCGGCTTGGATGTCGATGTGGAAGCGATTCGCGCGGGGCTCGACCAATTCCGCGGGGTCGACCGGCGCTTTCAGTTGCGCGGGCGCGCTGGCGGCGTGAGCGTCATCGACGATTATGGGCATCACCCCACGGAAATCAAAGCTACGCTGGCGGCGGCGCGGGAGTGCGGCTTTCGCAAGGTTCACGTGGTATTTCAGCCGCATCGCTACACGCGCACGCGCGATCTGATGGAAGATTTCATGGCTGCGTTTGGGGATGCGGATTCTCTGTTCGTGCTGGATATCTATGCGGCGAGCGAGGCGCCCATCGACGGCATCACCGGGGAAGCTTTGGCGCGAGCGATTCGCGACACGGGTGGGGTTCGCACGGAGTATGTCGGCTCCTTCGCGGATGCGGTAAGTGGGATTACGGCTGTGGCGCAAGAAGGCGACATGATTCTTACCTTGGGCGCGGGCAGCGTATCGCAGGTGGGGCCAATGGTTTTGGAAAAGCTGGGCGCGAGGGCTTGAGTGATTGTGCGACTTGGTGATTTGGCGATGGAAGAGCTTAGGCCAGATTGTTTTTCAAATTGCCGCTGCCCTGTCGTTGAATATCAATGATAGTCGTCCGCACGAAAGTGCTCACCTCAGGCCCTAAGAGCGCGCAATTCAGCGGTTTAACGGCACGACTGAGCTTCGCCCCCGTTCTTTACTATCTCTAAGGTTAAGCGTGCTGGTATTGGCCTTCGCCTTTTTTCACGTGGCTCCAGTTGAGTTCGGTGATGTAGATCAGGTTTCCATCCGGGTCTTCGAACGATGCAAACGATCCCGCCTTGCCTTCGTTCACCGGGCCGTGGAAACGGACTCCCTTGGCCTTGAGAGTTTTCACGGCTTCGTGAATCGAGCCTTCGAGTTCGAGGCCGATGGACATCGAACCTTTGCGGCCTGCCGGCATTTCCGCCGAGGCTGGGTGCAGGCCGATGGTTAGGCCTTTACCGGCTTCGACCGAGGCCCAGTGATCGTTGAAGCGATAGGCCAACTTCAGGCCAAGGGTTTCGCTGTAGAAGCGGACGGCGGCGTCCATGTTTGAAACGTAAACGGTGACGTTGCCTGATGCAAACATTCGAGCCTCCTGTGGTGGGTTGGGCGCTGGCACGCCCTTTGAAAACTTTGAAAACCGAACACTGTACAGCATGCTACAACCCGTGGCAGGATGGAAGAGCCATTTTCGGAGGGGAGTGCCACTTTGAGGCGCAAGGCTGAAGTGACGCTGCCGGCGATCCGACTGGATCGCGGCTCGGGAGTTGCGCTGGTGAGCCAACTCGCAGCGCAACTGCGCGGCGCGATTTTGCGCGGCGAATTTGCGAATGGCCGCCTGCCTTCGACTCGCGCCCTGGCGAAAAATCTTAGAGTCTCGCGCAATGTCGCCCTGGAGGCTTACGAAATTTTGGCGATGGAAGAATTGCTTTCCGGCCGCGTCGGCTCCGGCACCCGCGTACGTCGCGAAACGGGCATTGCCCTCGCGCTGCCGGGTTCAAGCGGCCTGAGCGCGCAAGCGCTGCTGCGCAATTCCCATTATCCTGATCCTGCCGGGGCGATTCCGCTGCGCGACCCTGACGGGAATTATCTCTACCTCCACCGCTGATTTGAGGAGGCCCCATCTTACGTCGATCCAGCGCTCGAGTTTTGGCGACCCTTGCTCTCCTAGGGGCTTGCCTATGTCATCCGTAACCATTGCAGCCGAAGATGCGAACCCCCGAAAAGCTGCGCCGGAGTTCGCGCTGACCTGCCAACGGCGCTTCCGTGAAATTGTCGGACTACAGAGGCAAAGTGGTCCTGCTGAATTTCTGGGCCACGTGGTGTGACAGCTGCAAGCAGGAAATTCCCTGGTTTATGCAGTTCGAAAGTAAATACAAGGAGAGTGGCCTGACCGTATTGGGAGTTTCCATGGATGACGACGGATGGAAAGCGGTGAGGCCGTTCTTGCAGGAGAAGAAGCTCAATTATCCCGTTGTCATCGGCAGTGAATCGCTGGGCAAATTGTACGGACTGAATGCAATGCCGAGGACCGTGCTGATAGACCGGGAAGGCAAGATCGCCCTTGCGTATGAAGGTGTCGTCAATCGAGAAGGTTGCGAGAAGGAGATTCAAGCGCTGCTGCAAGCCCGGTTGCAAATGAACCCCTGGCCCGAGGTGGTTTATGGTTAAGCCTGATTTCTCTTGCTAACGGATTGCGGCCGGCTCCGTCCAATCTGGCATATGGGGTTCAGGCGATGAAATCGACAGAGGCGTGGGGATGGCTGGTGGCCGGAGTGCTGGCGCTGGGATTGAATGGGATGTATCACGACGGCGGGGCGGCGTGTGCGGCGCGGAGTTGGAAACGCGCGCTGGCCCCGATTGTGAGCCGGTCGGGAGCGGTTCTCGCCCTAGCCTCCGGGCGGGCGGATTGGTTCCTGGCGAAGGCTAACGTGGCCGCGGCGCGGGAAGAAACTGCTTCCTGCCGATTGGCAACTGCCGTAGCGCGTTTCCAAACGAAGCTTGCCCGCTCGCAGAGTGGATGGGCGCGCTTTGAAGCGGTGTCGGCTCGCCAGGAAATTCAACTCGCTCGAATGGAAGCGGATCGGGCACGGATTGAAGCCCAGGCTGCGCGGGTTCGGTTCACGCCGGCTGCGTTTGAGACCAGCGTTTGCCCGCGGGTAAAGGTCAGAAATCTGCGTTAATCGGCGTCACTCCTCGCTTCGCTCGGAGGGACAGCCGAGGCGGCTGTCCCCGCGTGATTTCCACCATTCTCGCCGACATTCTTATCGACATCGGCAAACTATCGGCAGATGCGTGCTGCGGTCAGTGCTCTGCGGCTCACCTGCCTCACCTTGGGCTACAACTTAGTTCACGGGATAACCGCTCTGCTTTTCGAAAGCTGGGTCGCCTTCGATCCAAGGAAAAATTTCGTCATGCCGTCCGAGGTCGGTCTTCAAGTACGCCAGCGCCCCGCGTTTGTCGCCGAGTAACGACACATTCTCCGCTAGTAGATACGGCGAGAATCGACCCTGCTCGAACAGCTTCTTCTGCAGTGGCAGCAGGGCCCGCAGCATACCCTCGCCTCCGTTGGCGGCGAAGCCCTTATGGCCAGCATCGGCCAATGCCAGGGCGACCTCGTCATGCCGGAGCCCGCCTTCTTTTCAATAGCCTGCGCGATGAGCCTGCCTACCGGGAACTGGTCGCGCGCATGGGGTTACCGGAAACGAGACCGGATTAACTATGGGGAACCGCCGCCCCCGGCGGTCCGGCCGAGCCGAGCCCGGCGTATTCTCTAAGCCAAGTAGCGGTTTGGATTTTTGTAGACTAGGATCGGCGGGATGATAGACTGCGATATGAGTATGCATATGCTCATGTGCAAGGGTTGGAGGCAGCAGCGATGAAAACCGCGCGCATGCAGATATTGACCACCCCCGCGTTTCGGGACCGGCTGCGCAAAGAGGCGAGAAAAGCCGGGGTTAGCGTGGCCGAGCTTGTGCGTACGCGTTGCGAAGGCTCCGCCGCCGAAGAGGAACAAGTGGTGGCCGAGCTTGCCGCGGAACTTCGCAAGCAGGTGCGGGCGGCGCAGTCCTCTCTTAGAAAAAGTCTGGCGGAAGCGAATGCCACGCTGGAGGAATTGAGAACGCAACGCGAGCGCCGCCGATCGGCGGAGAGTGCGTGAGCCTGCTCGCTCAAACCATCGAGGCGATCAAGGACGCCATGCGACTGGCAGACGATGTGCGCCGCGCCAGCGACACCCTGAAAGATCTCACCGAGCAAATCCGCGACCAGGATCGCCGCATCACCCGCCTGGAGGCGCAGTGGGAAACGGCGGCTCTGCTATCGCGCCGAAGGCTGGAGTGAAAAGAGAAGTCGCCGGCGACTTATCGGGAGAGATTCTCGATTGCCACTGTTTCTGCGCGTCAACGCAAGGGCGCAAAACCGCGTTCATGCGCTAAGGGGGCCTTAGCCCTGTTTCTTAAACCATTCGAACACATCGCGGTCGACGCGCAGATGCACTGAAGTTTTGCGCCTGCGGCATCACCACCCGGGCCCGTTTCCACAAATTATCCTTAAGAGGCGCGGCTTCCGGGGCGTCGGATCGGGTCTTGCTTAAGCCACGGGAGATTTTTCTTTTGATCGAGCTAAGCGAATATTTCACGGTAGTAATCTTTCTGCGTCAGGTTGGCGCTCTCGTTTTGCGCTCAAGTCTTCGAGTCCGCGAATAGCCTGAGGAATTCAGAGGCGCGGTAAATGGAAATACCCTCGTAAGCAACCATATCCAATCGATCACTGTCTCCGGTCATGATACGAACAGCTTTTCCCGCGATGGCGAGAGATAGGAACTTGTGGTCCTTGGGATCGCGGACACCTCGAGATGTTCATTAACCATCACCACGCGCAGAATGCGGTGGATGCGCGTACTGATAGCCCTTGCCGTGAGCCTTGAGCCAATCGAGCACGTCTGTCCGCGTCGAGACGGATCGTCAGTTGTTTTTTCTGCGGGGGCCAGAATGTCAACCGCGGCAAAGCTCCGAAGCGGCTGGGCTTCACCCTCGCCGGACGGCCGAGGCGGCCGTCTCCACACGGCCAGAGGGCCTGTTCTTGCCGGCGATCGATTCTGCCTGATGACCCCGTGCTCCACCTGCGAAAAAGAACCAAGATTTTCTCTATCTCTCGTCGCGAAATAAAGTTATAGTTTGAAGGCTCAGCGATTGCTCTACGACAACTGACCTGAATTGATGGCGCGGAAATCAGGCCCCACCATCTTGCAGGAAGAGTTGTATCCACCCAGCGCCGATGCGGCGCGCGCGGGTTTCCATGACTTGGATCAAGACATGGGGACGGATGACGCGCGCCTGCTCGATCTGGATGCGGACGAGGAATCTCCCTTTCTGCGCGGGCAAAAGCGGATCTCCGCCCGGCGCAGTTCGCTGCCTAAGAAAACTGCCAATCGATTGCTATGGTCGCTCGTGGCTGCCGCCGCGTGTTGCGTCACCGGATTGTTTGCCGCCTGGCTCTACCACTACGGCGAGCGCTCCTGGCGTTTCCGCGTGGAGTCGAGCGACAACATCGAAATCGCGGGCACGCAGAATGTTTCCAAGGCACAAATCATGGAAGTCCTGGGCGCCGACATCGGGCGCAACATTTTCTTTATCCCCCTCGCTCAGCAAAAGGCGCAACTGGAGCAGATTCCCTGGGTGGAAGCGGCCAGCGTGATGCGCTTCGTGCCCAATCGCCTGAAGGTCGAGATTCAGGAGCGCACGCCGGTGGCGTTCGCGCGCGTGGGAGCGCGCATGATGTTGATCGACGCGGGCGGCACTTTGATGGAGTTGACGCCCAAGCACAAATATTCCTTCCCAGTGATTCTGGGGATGAATCCGGGCGAGCCGCTTTCGACGCGCGCTCCCCGGATGAATGCGTATGCTGCGATGGTGCGAGAGCTGGACGCGGGCGGGGCGCGCTACTCGCAGGATTTGAGCGAAGTCGATCTTACCGACCTCGAAGACGTGAAGGTGCGGGTGAACGATCCGGCCGGCGACGTGCTGGTGCACCTGGGCTCGTCGGACTATCTGCGACGCTACAAGACTTACGTGACCCATGCGCAGGGCTGGCGGCAGCAGTTTCAGAAGCTGGAGTCGGTGGATCTGCGCTATGACAATCAGATCATTGTGAATCCGGATATGCCGCGGTTTGCGAAAGCGGCTGCGTTGAGTCCGGCGGTCGCGAAAGCGGCGGCGGCTGCGGGAGTGAAGCCGGCGGCTTTGCTCACCCGCATGGGGCCGCACGACAAGCCGCTGCCGAAGCCGGCCTTTGAGTTGACCCCAAAGAAACTTGAACCCAAGGGGAATGTCGGGGGAACCGGAACGGCTGCGCCGGGAACGAAGAATAAGAAGATTGTGGCTAAGGCGAAGTCCGGTTCGAGGGCGAGAAGAGAGGCGGCGAAGAAGCCTAAGCCGGCAGCAGAAAGATCTCCGCAATCTTCCTCTTCATCTCAACCTTCGCCTTTAAAGCCGGGAAATAAACTTCCGGCCAGTTCCGCCGGACAGAAAGTGATTCCGAAGCCGAGTCCGGCGATTGCGAAGAGCGAGGCGAAAGCGGAGTCGAGGCAGTGAAGATTTTCAACGTCCTGATGGCTTACAAGATCATGGCTTAAAAGTTAACTGTGAATTGGTCGGCAAATTGATTGGAGTTTTCATAACGAATGGCGAAGCAGCACAATAATTTTTTGACGGCGATCGACGTGGGCAGCGCGAAGACCTGCGCCCTCATGGCCGAGTTGGCAGAGGGCGGCCTGCGCTATCGCGGGCACGGTTTGGCGGAGTCGAGCGGCTCGCGCAAGGGCGTGATCGTCGACTTGGATAAAGCGGTCGCGGCGATTCAAAAGGCGGTCGAGGCTTGCGAAGATGTGGCTGGCGCGCCGGTCGAGCATGCCATCGTCGGCATCGGTGGGGCTCATGTGCGTGGAGTGAACAGCCACGGCGGCATCAGCCTGGGCACGCGTCCGCACGAGATTGGGCGCGATGAGATCAAGCAGGCGGTGGAGCGGGCGCGCGCGATTCCGCTGCCTGCCGATCGCGAAGTGCTGCATCTGCTGCCGCAGGAATTTATTCTCGACGATCAAGCGGGAGTTCATGATCCGCTGGGCATGATGGCGGCGCGGCTAGAGGTGCGCGTGCATCTGGTAACGGTCGCGGCGAGCGCGGCACAAAACGTAATCACGGCGGTGAATCGTGCGGGCGTTCATGTCGATGACACCGTGTTTGAGCCGCTGGGCGCGGCCGACTCCGTACTCCGTGCCGACGAGCGCGAGCTGGGAGTTTGCCTTGCCGATATCGGCGCGGGATCGACCGAGTTGATTGTTTTCGTCCAGGGCGCGGTCGCTTATACGGGAGTGATTCCCGTAGGCGGCGACCATTTCACCAGCGACTTGTCGGTGGGCATGTGCACGGCGTTGGCCGAGGCCGAAAAAATCAAGAAAGTGTACGGCAACGCCATTGTCACGCTGATTCCGGAAGGCAACGAGGTCGAAGTGCCCTCGGTGGGCGACCGCCCTTCGCGCCTGCTGCCGCAACGGCTCGTGGCGGAAATTCTCGAGCCGCGGGCGCGCGAACTATTTGAGATGCTGCGCGAAACTCTGCGGCAGAGCGGCATGTTCGACGCGTGCCTGGCGGGCATTGTGCTCAGCGGAGGAGGTTCGCGGCTGCCGGGAATTTTCGACGTGTCGGAATCGGTGCTGCGGAGGCCGGTGCGGCTGTCGTGGCCTACTCCATTAGCGAAGATGCCAGCCACCCTAGCCGAGCCGGAATTCGCCACCGTGCTTGGCATGGTCGCATATGGGCAACGGGCGCGGGTGGCGCGCGGATTTCAGAGCGATCATTGGGGATCAAGATTGAAAGCGATGTTGGTGGGATGAAGGAGCAGGGGTGTGCATTGGTCAGTAAAAGCAGGTTCAATCGAAAGGGCCAAGGTTCCTATGTGCCCTTCGCGGATGTTCTCTGCGAGTTGGCAGAGAAAGGCCGCGGAGATCGCGGTGGAACCCTAGTTCAGATCGGGTGGAGGCTTTATGACAAACGATTCGAGCATTCGCATCAGCTTTAATGAAGAGCCGCTTAACGACGCCAAGATCAAGGTCATCGGTGTGGGCGGCGGCGGCGGCAACGCGGTCAACCGCATGATCGATGCCGGAGTCGAGGGCATCGAGTTCATCGCCGCCAACACGGACCTGCAGGCGCTGCGCATGTCGCGCGCACCGGTGAAGCTGCAGCTCGGCGTCAAGCTCACCAACGGCCTGGGCGCGGGCGCGAATCCGGAGGTGGGACGCAAGGCTGCGCTCGAGGATTCCGACAAAATTATCGAGGCGCTCGAGGGCGCCGACATGGTGTTCGTCACCACCGGCCTCGGCGGCGGCACGGGCACCGGCGCGGCGCCGATCATTGCGTCGCTGGCCAGCGAGATGGGCGCGCTTACGGTCGCCGTCGTCACCAAGCCGTTTTCGTTTGAAGGCAAACGGCGCATGACGCAGGCCGAGAAGGGCATCTCGGAGTTGATGGAGTCAGTGGACACGACCATCGTCATCCCCAACGAAAAGCTGCTCGCAGTGGCGGAGAATGCCGGATTCTTCGAGTCCTTCCGCATCGCCGACGACATTCTGCGCCAGGGCGTGCAGGGAATCTCGGACATCATTACGATTCCTGGCATCATCAATCGCGACTTCGCCGACGTGAAGACGATCATGGCCGGCATGGGCTATGCCGTGATGGGCACGGCCACGGCGGCCGGCGCCAATCGCACCATGGAAGCGGCGCAGCGGGCGATTGCCTCTCCGCTGCTTGAGGCCGGAGCGATCGACGGCGCGCGCGGCATCCTCATCAACATCACCGGTTCGACTTCGCTCAAGCTGGCCGAGGTGCAGCAGGTATGCAGCATCATCCAGGGCGCGGCGCACGAAGATGTCAACATCATTTTC
>Ga0116125_1000992_pt1 | contig 12801 bp, 9 predicted proteins | sample June2015DPH_16_1_2_FD_89729 | JGI IMG/M metagenome (GOLD analysis project Ga0116125, IMG submission 89729) | Peatland microbial communities from SPRUCE experiment site at the Marcell Experimental Forest, Minnesota, USA - June2015DPH_16_10 | ecosystem: Environmental > Terrestrial > Soil > Wetlands...
AGGCGCTTCGCATCGCACACGTCGTACGTCACAATGTAGGTCTGCCGCATCGCGGCTCACCGGGTCCGAAAGTTGGGGTACCGAGGCAACTCCCCCAGCAGCACCCGTCCCAGCAGCCGTGCTTGGACCTCGAGGGTTCGACGCCAACTGATGGCATATCCGAACAGTGGATGGGCGATTTCCGTGCTGAGCCTCCGTTCGTACGCCGATATGACGCGACGCCGTGCCGGCGGCGTCAACGCCACGCCGCCGGCACGAACGACGAAGTCGTCGGCCGCCACGACGCCGGTGCTTATGACGTGCAGGACGACCGAATCGCCAAGAAGCGGGCGCAGTTCCTCCATGACGTCTAGCGCGAGCGCCGGTCGGCCGAAACGAGGCTGATGATAAAACCCGAGCAGCGGGTCGAGGCCCGCTGAAGTGAGCGCTAGCGCAACATCCTTGGCCAGCAGACCGTACGTAAACGACAAGAGTGCGTTGATCCGATCCTTCGGCGGCCGACGATTGCGCCCATCGAGGTCGAACGCACCCAGCCTCTCGTCGTCACCTTTGAGCATCCCTGTAAACGCCCCGAAGTACGCCCTGGCCCCGGTGCCTTCGAGGCCCAGCAGCGATTCGATTCGATCGCATTGTTCTGCCTTGGTGGCCAGCTGTTCGAGATGCGCCAGGACCGTGGGATCCGCTGCCGTGTGGTTTCGCCGAAGGAGCGTACGCGCGTTCCGCAACTTGGCCGCGACGAGTGCTCGCGCGAAGCCTACACAGAAGTCTTCATCGGCAGCCGCACGATGTTGGGCGATACGAAGATCGATGTTCTTGCTGTCATGACCGACAAGACGCCCCGTGAACCAGCCGCCGTATGTGAAAAAGAAAAGAGGAATTCCGCGCTCGAGAAGGGCCCGGATAGCTTGAGTGCTCACCTGCACGTTGCCGTAAATGGCCACCTGCGACGTGTTCGAGAGCCGCGCCTCCGTCGCAGACGTCTTGCTCTTCACCAGCAGCCGCTCGCCATCGACACCGACTCGCGCGCCCTGCTCCTGCACGTAGAGCGGCAATCGCTCGTCCCTACTGGCGTGCAACCGTCGAAGGGCCCTCGGCGATGGATCCGTGCTCTCCACGGCAACGTTCGCCCTCGCGCCGTCCTCGCCCGCATCGCGGAGGGTCGCGTCATCCTCGCGAAGGGCATTCGTTTCGTCCGGCAAGCAGATCCCGACGAGCGAACATCCGTCGCACTTCGGGCTGTTCTGGAGCGGCGGGGGCGGCTCCGTTACTTCGCACAAGGCGCGAGCACGGGCGATCGCGGCAAGCGTCGTCTCGATCAGCGCGTCGTCGATGACGATCGCCACGCGTCGCTTACTCGCCGCAAAATAGAGCGCGCCTTCGTCGCAACGAAAGCCATGTTCGCGAAGCAGGAGCACTTGTGCGCAGAGTTGCGCGCGTTCGGGAAGGAACGCGCCCTCGGGCACGTCGGGCGCCGCACCCCGCTTGTATTCGATCGGAACCGCGACACCATCCGCTGACTCGACCACGTCCATCTTGGCCGTCAGCCCGAGTCTTTCAGACGTGAGCCACACGGACCGCGCGACATACGGGCGCCGGTCCTGCTCGGGAGAATCGACCGGCGCAAGCTGACCGGATTCTTCATCCGCCCGGCGATGCACCCACCGTCCCTCGTCCGTGTATTCGTTATCGGCCCACTCGCCTTGCGCCCACTCAAGGAACGCGAGCCGCTCGCAGTAGAGAACTTCGTTCACGATGCGTGCAGGGACGGCGTCCGGCGCGCCGCTCGTCATCGGCAGCCGGCGCGGCAGGATCTTCGGCCGCGCCGCGTCCCCTTCCTCCGGAGCGCGAGACGGAGGCGCCTGGGACACTTTCCTCATTCTTTGAGGATCGGGGATTGGATGCCCAAGTCAAGTACAGGCCAAGGTCCGAGTCCGCAGGCGCGCCGGCGGCGCCACCGATGCGCACGGGAAGCCCGTGCTACGCTGGCCCACGACATGCTCTACTGGCCGAACCCGGCCCATAAGGCAGAGACCACCGAGGCCGGGCCGCCGCTCTGGACCCCCGACAAGGATCTTTGCCCAACGGGCATGACGGTCGCGGAACGGCGCGACCTCCTGGCCACATCCGTTCCTGCCAACGACGAGGATCCCCGGTCCCGGCGGTTCGCCTTGCGGCGGACCGAGCACGGCTTGGAGCTCTTCGACGTGAAGTGGACGGAAGACAGCCCCGGCGGGGACCCTGTTTTCCACGGCCACCCTGCGTCTCGCGTTCCTCGAACGGTCCTCAAGCGTTGGCGCGATGACGGTGTCGTCACTGCGGCCGAGTACCGCCGCCTCTCGCGGGAGCTTCCCGGATGCTAATTGGCAACCGCGAGCGCTTTGCGATGGAGATGTCTCCCGTCGCTCCGAGCTGGCAGCGCCGGCATGGCCCCGAACGGGCGGCCTGGGCGGGGCTCGCGATCTGGGCGAGCGGCTTGAACCTGTGTCGTCACGTAAGATCCGGTGAGGAGGAGATCCGCGACGTTCTCCACATTCCCCTAGCCCCCATCGCGGATTGGATCGTGCGCAACCACGCGGCACTTGCGTTCCAGGAGCGCGCGGCGGCGTTTTCGATCGGCCGAAGGCCTCATGAGGCGTTGCGTGCGTGGGGGGAAGCGCCGCCGTTGCACGGCCTCGATGAGGACCAGTGGCTCGACGCACGGGAAGCATTCTGGCAGGGACACTTTTTGGTCGCCGGCGCCGAAGGCTCACACGTTCCGAACATCGCGTTCGTCCGTGAGGACGATGACGTCGTCGTGACGTGGCGAGCGCCCCGATTCGTCGCACCTCCCCATGCCGAGATGCTTCACGCGGACGGCTCGACGACGGCGCGATGGCACGAGGTGAACGAGGTGCTCCTCGAATTCGTTGGCCACGTCGCCGACGCATTCAAGGAAGCGAACGTTCCAGCGCCCTTTCCCTGGATGGGTCGGGGTCGTCAGGCTTGGGACAGCTTCGAACCAAAGCATGCGGTCGAGCTCTACTGCGGGCGCAGCCTGGCCGACGTCGAGGCTCTCGTTGGCCCCGTCGGTCCGATCTTCGACAGTGTCTCCGACGGCGATCCGGGCGCGAGCCCCTCCTTGCAAATCGTGAGAGATCTGCCGCCGCGGCCCTCCCCGTTGATCGGCAACGACATCCAGCGCACCGTCGAGCTGGCGCGCACCAAGGACCCGTCGCGCAGCACCGCATGGCTGGCCGGCCGTGCCATCTCGAGCGACGCCGCCCGAGCGGGCACCACGCCCGAGGAGCAAGGCTACCTTGCGGCGCGCTCGATCCGGGAAGACCTGAAGCTCGACGGACAGCCCATCGAGTCGGTATCCGATCTCGTAGCTCGCTACGGCGTGCGGCTGAGCCAGTCGACGGCGCGATCCGCGCAGGAGCGGATGGTCGTCGCTGGTCGTCTGGACGGGTCAGCGGCCGCCACCGTTCTTCTTACGAGGCGCACGGAGACACGGTGGGGGAGGAGGTTCGAGGAGGCGAGAGCTCTGGGCCATGCACTGCTCGACACGATGCGCCAGGGCGCCTTCGGAGCGGCCTCCACGACGTGGGCGCAAGATTCTCGTCGCCGTCGGTCCGGCGCGTTCGCGGCGGAGCTGCTGCTCCCGTCTTCTGCGCTCGGCGCGCTCAGCGAAGGGGCGCTCGACGGGGTCGCCGAAGGAGAGCGTTTCGCCGATATCCTCAAGCGCTATGGCATCGGCGCCCGGACCGCCGCGTACCAGCTCCACAACCACGGGTGGTTGTCGGACACCGCGATCCGGGACGACTTGATCGAGGAGTATGGGTACCGGGAGGAATGATGGGCAGCGCCCGCCGCCAAACGGCGAGGCCGAGGGACGAGACTGGGCGACCGCTCAGCGAAATCACTTTGCCGAAAGGCCCCCTAGCGCGTCGACATCGATCGCGTGTCGACCGGCTCGACTTCATCCCAGCCTATGCGCCGGTCGAAATACGGCATAGCCCTGGCCGAATTCGTGTCGTGTACTTTCGTAGATCGCGGCGACGCCCTCACGGAGCGGTCGACGGCGACGCGAAACATCGACCACCTCCGCCGCCGCAAGTAGAACGCCAAGAGCATCGACGCTCACCGGCCGTGCCGGAACCGGCCACCGGAACTGATCGAGGCGCTTCTCTTCGATCCACCCGACCGTTTGCACCACTCCCGAGACGGAAAAGCTCGGGAAGAGCGGCAGGGCCTCGAACCCGAGCCACACGGCCGCCGCGACGCACGCCGTTTTGTCCTTCGTGGGCGCTTTGAAGCGCAGGGCGTGCATGCGCTCGGTGCCTGGATCCCACCCGGCGCCCCATTCGGAGGTCGCGTATCGCCACGGACCGAAGAGAGCTTCGGTCCATGCTTCTCTTTTGCGAACGCGCTCGCGAATCCTCTTCATGGTGTCGAGAAAGCTTTGCTGTCCGGAGGCCATGTAGAATGGCGAAGGCTTCACCAGATGCTTCGTATTGTCTTCCGCGCCATCCGCTGCGAGTGCGACGAGAAACGATGCGAGTTCCTTGCCTTGCGTCGGAGCTGCGAGCGAGTCACGAACCATGTCGTGGAATCGCGAGGGAGCAACGCGCACGTCGTCGTCGCCGAACACTCGGAGAACCTCGGATGCGCCGCTCTCGGTCCACGTTTCCAAATACGCGAGGAGCTCGTCATTGGCGACAAATGTGGAATCGAGCGCGCAAATCCAGTCGTCTCGTTCGACGAAGCAAAGGCGTGCGTTCGGATCAACGCGCGACACGGCCCGTAACAAGCCGAACGATGCCAACGCGCCGAGGGGATGGCTGCCGATCAACCCAGTCAACTCGATCCGGCTCATTCGTCCGCTCCCCAAGCAGTGTGGCGTTTATCGTATTCCTCGACCTCTAGTTCAGACCGCCGGTGGTCGGCGAGGCGTAGGATCGACTCGAGGTACGCCAGCATCCACGGCCCGTACTTGCGATTCTGCGCGACAAAGAGATCGACCCACCCCGAATCGACGGCGTGCAGCGCCGGCCTGCCGTCATAGGTCAGCTCTTGCTCCTCATAGGCAACCTTGAAGGAGACCCCGGAGTCCTCGGTAACGGGATGCATTCCTCGCCCCATGCCGTGGTGCGATCCGACGAGATACCGGATTAGGTCGCGATGCTCTTCCACGCCCGCGAAGATCGCTGGGTATTTATCGAGAACGGCAAGCGAATACACTTCGTGGCGTTCGCCACGAGGGATGCTTCGATCGTAGGTCTTGCTCTTCGCGAGGAGCTGCCCTTCCGCCGCTCCGAGGCGTCTTTGAAACCGTGGATCCGCTTTGCCGAGGTCGTGTGTCGCTCCGGCCACGCGGAGCGCGTCGACCAAGGATTCTGTGAGGCCGACCCCACGGGCGAACGTTTCGGCGAGTGCACCGACGGTGCGCAGGTGCTCGTCGAGGGCAACAGGGACGGTTCTCTGTAGCTCTCGCCCTTCTACCAGATCTTCTCCGGTGACCCGGCCGTCGCGAAGGACGAGACCAAATCGCTCGTTCCCGGTCGTCAGCCACTCGGGAGTCCTGCTCCTGAGTCCGGCGAACGTCGCACGTACGTCGGGAGGAAGGGCCGGCTCGTTCTCCGTGAACCACGAGCGGAGCTCCTCTCCCGCCTCCGCAAGGGTCGCATCCGGGTTGGCGACTACGTCGAGGAGTAAACGCATGTTCGCGTCCGCCCCGGCGCCCAGCCACGTATGGGCAATCTCGGGCGTCCAAACGAGCACGAGCTCACGTCGTCGCGCCGATCGAGCACCGGGCTCCTTACTAGGATCCCCGAAGAGCCGGGGATCGCGCGCCGCGAGCGCCAGGTCCGACACGGGCGTTGTGTCCTCGGGCTTCCAGCCGTAGACGTCGGCGCCTCCACGGGTAGCCGGCACCACGATCAGAGCGCCAGGACGCACCCGATCCGCCCGGATGCACTGGACGCCACTCCCCGTGACGAGCAACACCTCACCGGCGATCTTCTCGCGTTCGTCCTCGTCGCGGTTGGAACGGTCACCCTCAAGATCGCCGCTGTCGACGATCTTGCGAGTAGTCCCCGCATCCCATCGGGACGCCCACTGCCTGAAGACCGAGTACGGGAGGCTCATCGCCTCGACGCTCAAGGGCGGCAGAACATCGAGAATCTCACGAGCTTGCCCTTCATTGAGCGCACCGGAGCCGTCCGTCAGCCCTTCGCGCCAGACGACCGAAACGTCGGGGACCTGCATCGCGAAGCCGTGCAGATACTCGGCGACGTCCGGCTCGACCGCAGGCCTCGGGTTCGTCTGTATCAGCAGAGAGAGCAACGACGGCGAGAGCTCCGGGGTGATCGGCCTGGGAACCGCCGTTTCCTTGGTCGGCGCGGGCGCGTGGGTGATCCCGAGGTCAACGACGCCGTCCTGCGCGTGGCGTTCAAGAAGAGTCCACGCAGCGTCTATAGTCTCCCCATAAAGGGCGTCGGCCTTCGAGTCAGCGCGCACGAGGACGATGGCCCCGCGTGCTGCTGCGCGAACGCCGAGCCGGTTCAGCCGGCCGACGCGCTGCTTGATCGCGGCGTAGCTGGCCGCCTCGACGAACAACGCATGGAAGTCGAAGTCCGCCCCGACCTCGATCGTCTGCGTCGCGACCACCACGATGGGCTTCGCCCCCGCCCGCGCTTCCGAACTGGACTTGAGCTTCGGGATCAGGGCAGAGAGATACCGGTCGCGATCGAGCGGGCGAACACGTCCGATCAGGAGCTCGATTTCCGCCGTGTCTTTGAGGCCCTTTCGTAGCGCGTCATGTAGTGCTCTCGCCGTTGCGACGCGATTGACGACGATCCCGATACGCGGCTCTTCTTTATCGCTCAGCCGCGGCATCGCGAGCTCGGCCTTCACGAGCTCGGCCAGTTTCGCCGGAAGATCCTCCCGCTTCGCCACCTCGACGAGCTGTAAGGGTTTCGAGGCGGCGAGCCGGCGCAAGAGAACGGGGTGGACGAGATCCTCTTCCGACAGGGAGAAGACACGGGCCTGTCGCTGCTCGTCGCTCGGAGTGGCCGAGAGCTGGGCCCACCGGAGGGGCTTCGGACCGAGGGCGTCCGCCTTCGCGCGCGCCTGCTCGCGAACCACCGCCTCAAGCGTTTGTTTGAACGGCTCTGCGATGTGGGCTTCGTCTAGCAGGAGTAGTGTGTCGGTGCCGAAGATGCCGGCGTGCAGAGGCCGCATTCCATCGCTCACGCCGTATCCGCGAAACAAAATCCGTGAGCCTACTTGATCGACTGTCGAGAGGACCACGGTGACGCGCCGTGGATCACGAACAAGGTTTCGCTCGCGAGCAACGCCGCCGCGCAGCGTGAAGACGCCGATGGTGGCGTCTGCCGCGGTCGCCACCAGGACTCGGCGGGCCTCTTCGAGGACACCAGCGGTGGCCCTGGCGATCGCGTCGCCGATCTTTCTCGCGCGCTCCGTCGCCTCGTCGACAATGATGCGGCGATCCACGACGAACGCGATGCGTCGCGCCGCTTCAGAGGGGCTTCCTCGGCTCGCACTGACCAGCCAGTGAAAGAGGGCTATGTCGATGCACGCGGTCTTGCCGGATCCAGTGGGCAGATCAAGTACGGCGGGCCAGACGTTCGTCGTACACAGTTCCTGCGCCAGTCGTGACTGCCAAGGGAAAGGCTCATTATTGTGAACTTCTTTGAAGAACGCGTCGAACTCGGAAGCCTTCACGACGGTTCCCACTTGGGCAAGAGTAGTCCGAAGCCCGCGTGAGCCCCCGCGCCGACTACGAGTGGGCCAGCGACTCGCTCAGCGAAGCGAATGACCGCGTGTCGAAGGCGCCGGCCCACGAGCGCACGGACGTTGCCTCTGTGAAACGTTCGCGCTGGCGGCGCTCCCCACAGCTCCGACACGTCGCGCAGACGAATCCCGATCGGCTCCGGCAATCCGAGCTCCTTCAGATGACGAACGACGATGTCTTCCTCGGTAAGACCTTTCGCCGGCTTCGGATGAAGCCCGAGCACGACCGGCGTGACGCTGGCCCAGGTTGTGGCGCTCTTCGAGTAGCGCCGGGTATCCAGCGAATGGAGGCGTCCTTTTGTCGCCAGTCCCACCCAGTCGGTCTCGCGGCGCGCCCGAACGTGCAAGGCGCCGCGCTGGCCGAATACCAGTTGCTCGATGCTCGCCAGCGCCGTGTCGAGGAGGATGAGCGCGTCCTTATTCAAGTCACGAGGGAGGAGCACCGCGAGTCCTTTGATCGAGCCATTGGCAAACTTTCCTTCCGTCGGTGCAACGTTGGCGAGGGGAGCGAATGCAAGGTGAGATCGCGTCGAGGGCTTCCCGTCGGGCCCGTGACCCGAGAGACTTTCGGGTGTCGCGCGGCCGTCCGGAAGCTTCGCGAGCAAGGCGGCGCGAAAGCGCGCGGTGACCCATGCCATTTCTTCAAGTCCGAAGGAGGTGCCGTCGAAAGCCATCACGCGCATCGCACCGTGCGGTCCGTGAACGGCAGCCTCTTCTCCAATCCTCGCGTACGGGACCTCCCGGCCCCTCGGGGGTTGCGCGTAGGTGTCAGTCTTGCGAAGCTCGTGGATCGCGTTCAGTCGGTCGAGGCGTCCCGGCCCGGGTACGCGCAGCAGGTACTCCCCAGCAAGCACAGGCCCGAGCGTACATGCGGGCGCCTCGCGTGCACACGACATGCGCACGAGCGAGCTCGAATGCCCGAGATATGGCACGCGCTCCGTGAGCTCGGACAGAGCCAACATGTGCTCCGCGAGCGGTTCACTATTGGGCCACGCAAAGACGACGCTTGGATCTCCGGGAATGACCGCAGGAAAGTACCGCTCCTGCCGCGTGCGTAGCTCTATGAGCGGCGCCGGCCGCGCGTTCTTCGAGTCCGCTACTTCGTCGTTGATGGGAACGAAGTGCTTCACCACGGTGCGAAGACTCATGTCTTCGTCGAGGCTCGCGGCGATATCCGGCGGCGGCTCGCCTTCGAGCCAACGGAGCGCGGATTCTGCGCGTGCTCGAGCTCCCGCGTCGGATACGTCGCCCAGCGCGTCCACAAGCGCGGAGAACAGGCGTGTTGGATGCGGCGGCCACTCGGCCCGATCGCGCTGGCTCGGATCCGTAGCGACCGAACGTCCCAGCAGGTATTCGACTTCGATGGCGAACATCGTTTACTCCACGCCCGCCTCGCGGCTCAACGACACGAGCTTGACGAGCTTGAGCTGAGGCTTCATCAATTTAGGCGCGGGTTCCCACGGCAGACCGGCCTTCTTGGCCTCGGCAACGGCCTCCGTGTACAGACCGATGGCCCTCTTGGAGTCGATCTCATGCTCCTTGGACGACCCGTCTTGACCAAGAACCTCGAACGGTGCGATTCCATCGGCGACGAGGTCGCACCTCGAACGAAGCGCGTATCCGCGCTCTCGCGCCGCCGTCAATGCGACCAACCCGAGTGCCGCTAGCACTGCGCGCGCAGCATCGTCGACTCGGGGGTCCACCTTTCCGTTGAGGGGAAACCGCAGGCGACGAAGGCCTGCGAGTGTGATGACGCTCTGCTGGAGCGCGTAGTCGCAGGTGATGCCGCCCTTCAACGAATGACGGGTATCTCCGATACGCTCGTATTCGACTTTCACGAGGACGTTTCCGTGGTTCACTTCAGAGGGCCGGGTACCTTTCGCTCGGTCGTCCTTCTTGCCGCTTTTGTCGGCGAGTCCCTTGGGCTTCCAGTCCTTGCTCTTGTCGATCTCGATCTCTACGTGGCTGCTGATCGCGAGCGGGTCCTGTCGGATCCCGCCGCGCGTTTCGCCGCGCTCCACCTGCACGCCGATGAGCTCCGTGACGATGGCTCGGGCGAACTTGTTGCCCAGGCCGCCGGCTGACCCGGTAGAATCCCAAGCGCCGAAGAGGAGCGCTGTCGGCGCGTGGGCAAAGAGAGGCGTCGCGTTCTGCGCGTTTGCGCGCGACAGCTCCGCGTAAAGGGGATGCTTCGGGAAGGCTTTTCCGTCGAGCTCCGAGTCCCGGAAGATCGCATCGAACGCGCGGTGCGGCGCGGTCAGCGTCGTCACCTCACCTACCTCCGGAAACTCGGAGAAGACGGTTCGAAAATGCGGAACCTCTATAAGGCTCCGCGCAATCAGGTCCGACAGGGCATCCTCCTGACGGTTGGCGCTCGACGCGACACCATCGAGGAGTACGCATGGCACCGCCGCTCCTCCGATACGCCGAGTCTCGTAGCAGTAAACGCCTCCCTCGAAAGTCGGCGGAAAGATCTTGGAGCCGTCTCCGGCAGACGACTTCAGTCGCTGGGTGAGACGAATGGCGGCGTGCGGCCCGGAGAAAAGTTCAGCGAGATTCATAGTCGGCTTTCCTTCATTGATGGTCGATCTGAGTTTTTAGAGAGGAGCGGCTGCCGTCAGCGCAGCTCGGCGAACGAATTCGACGTCAAATTGCTTTCCGAAACATTCATTGAGGGAGTTCCATCCAGCTGAGAGCGACGGCACGTCGCGTTTGCCGTTCCGCAGTCTTAGTCCCATGCGCCCCCACAAAAGACCCCCGTCGATAGCCGGCACTGCGCCGCCGTTCACTCTCCCGCCGCGGGGGCCTTCAGGCCTTTCGCGCGTGCCTCGTGGACCCGTCTCTTCCCTACCGATTCGAGCGCTCCGCTCGCCAGCTCTCGCACACGAAGTGCGAGCTCGGGGGTCTCGACGTGCGCCGCACTGCCAAGACCCACCACGAACCTCGCAACGCGAACAACGGCGGGAGTCGTGCAGCGCACCCGAATACCGCCAGCGACGTCCTCGTCGGCGTCGATGTGCATCCTGGATAGCAAGTTTCGGGCGACCCAGCGCGCCTCGGGATCGCGAACGAAGAACGCACATTCGACCTGCAAGCCCTCGCCGAGATACCCGTCGACGCTCTCTCGTATAAGGGCTGCCACCGCCTTCGGCGATGCCTGACGGTAAGGAATGCCAGAGTCGAGTCGGGCCAACGCGATCCCTTCGACGCGAAATCGTTTCAGGGTTCCCGATCGATGGCAGATTGCAAGAAATCGCGACGGCGGTCCTACCTCGACGTTCTGAACGGAGACGTAGCGCCATTCGGCTGCGCCACGTTGGGTGCCCGTGTATCTCATGCCGAGCGTCGTTCCCTTGGCGGCGTCTTCGACAATGGAGAGCCATGACTCCTCGATCTCCGTCAGTTGTGGCGCTTCGATCCGTGAAGAGTGATCGGAGACGCGCGCTGACTTCGAGGCGTGCGCCAGGAGAGCGTCGCGCTCGCGACTGCGGGGCGCACGCGCGAGCGTGCGCAGCAGCGCCGGAGTGTCCCGACCGGCGAAGAGCACGCCGCTTGGAGCCCAATCCTTCGGTACGCGCCACCAAACTTGGGGCTTGTCCGAGTCGTCGCGGATGAGAGGCATGCCCCCAGCGCTGAGACTGCGAAGCGTGCCGGTGACGGTTTCGACGCTCACTCCGAGCTCACGCGCGAGCTCGGCTTGACGCCATTGACGCTTACGGAAGAAAGCCAGCAGGACTCCGGCCGGCGTTTCGGAAGCGCTTACTCTTCCCATGAAGGTGGTTGCCTGACAATGGCAGGGGACAATGCCAACCTTGCATGTCGTGCGCGGGCTCCGTAATGGCGCGAACCTTGGCTTCCTGCGAAGTCATGACGAGATCGAGCGGAGATAGAGACACCTGCAGCACGGCTCACGGTGTCCATCATGTCATCCGCCCGAGGAAGCCACACCGACCGCACGGATCGAGTCGGTACCGACCACCACGTAAAGCAGCAAGAGGTCCGTTCCGGGAATTGCCCGGGCACGCACCAGCCAACCCGGCGGGATGATATGCGCTTGGTCTGTTGCGAGAGGGGCCCTGCCGGAGTGACGCGAGAGCCACCCGCAGCGTGGCCGCGGCCTCCGTGCCCGACGGCGCCCGAACACGCGCCGAGAAGTGGAAACGCTCAGCACAGGTAAATCCCCACGGCACGAGAGGTGGTTAGCAGATGTCGGCGCCATTCGCAAGACCCCCATTGCACCCCCAAACATTATGAACATTGTTCGCCAGCACCGGAGCCGCGGTGCGACGATCAGTGTATGGTCTAAGTGGGTTCGCTGACTCGCCCCGCCATCCTTGGCGGCTTCGTTGAAGCATCCTCTTTGGAGGGGCCAACCGTTTTCGCCTCTCATCGCCCCGGGTCGGCGAACCCTCCTTGCTCTGACGCCGGGCGAATCGAACGCGATGCTCACCGACCACCTCCATCCACAAGCACCACCTCCACCATTCCGCCGCCGACGGGAAGATGCACCCACGCGGCAGCCACCTTCTTCTCCCCAACCGCATCGAGCAGAATCGCATACGCGGCGAGTTGCGGAATGAACCCCGCGCACTTCGCCCGCCAGGCGGACGCGGCCTTCGCGGGGAATGTCTTGTGGTCGATGATCACGTAGGCCGTCGGTGTCTCGAGCAGAAGATCAAGCACACCGCTCACACGACGTTCTCCTTGGTCCGAGGTAATCGTCCGCTCGATGGGGATTTCGCGATGCCAGAGCGCGTCTGGCCATCTCGCGCTCACCCAGGAGCGCAGGGCGTCGCCTGCAACGAGGAGCGACTCAGCGCGCACGACGCCCTCGATCCCCGCGCCGTGAGTGAGCTCACGCGCGCGGGCGAGACGTAGTTCGTCGTCGAGGCCTTCGACATCCGCGGCCAGAAAGGCATGTACGGCGTTGCCGAGCACATCGTCCTCGTACTTGCCTGCGTCGAAAGTGATCGCGCTCGGCAGGTGTTCGATCGCGCCGAGGCACGA
>Ga0116125_1000994_pt1 | contig 12770 bp, 9 predicted proteins | sample June2015DPH_16_1_2_FD_89729 | JGI IMG/M metagenome (GOLD analysis project Ga0116125, IMG submission 89729) | Peatland microbial communities from SPRUCE experiment site at the Marcell Experimental Forest, Minnesota, USA - June2015DPH_16_10 | ecosystem: Environmental > Terrestrial > Soil > Wetlands...
GTTTTGATTGTGGGAGTGGTTTCCGCCGATGCGGGCGCAGCTTTTACTGTTTCGGATGACAAGTCCAATAGCTGGACACTTGTAGACAGCGTTATTGACAACAACGGGGCTTACGTCGCGGTTTACGTTGCTACGAATGTAGCAGCGAACACCAGGCTCATCACTCTCCAGCGGTCTAATTCCAACGCCGATGACGTAGCACTCTCTGCCAGCGAATATTACAATGTTGCCACCTCTTCAGCCGTGGACGGTTCCAACTGCAATGGAGCGGATTCTAACAGCGCGACCATTACAGCCGGTAGTATCACTCCGACGCTCTCCGGGGACTTGATTTGGCAGTGGGCGGTCAATACCGGCGGAGGCGGCGGTTTACCCAACTCGGTGAGTTCGTTTACTGCAGGTTCGCATTCCAATATTACTTGGCAATTAAACGGGACGGATCTTTATGACGGGGATGCGGTGCAAGCTGGCGTGTATGGTTCTACTACTGCGATCAATCCGACCTTCACCAGTGGAACTTCTGAGCAGTTCACTTCTTGTGCAGTGGCTCTGAAGGCTGCCAGTGCCGGCAACGCCCCAACAAGTTCTTTCCGTATAGTTCATATGCTGCATCAGCAGGTTCCGGCGTCGGCGGCAAATCCCACTCCGATTCAGTTTCCTACCTCGGGAAACCTGATTGTCGATTCTTTTATTGCAGGCGGGAGCACCATCAGCAGCATCTCTAGCAGCCCCTCAAATACTTGGTCCAGCACCGGTACTGCCGCTGGAACCGCAGGCAATACCGCCACATCCCAGATTTACTACGCCGGGAATGCGACGCCAGCGAACAACTTGACCATTTCGATCACGCACACCCCTTCGAGCAATGATACTCACATGCTATACGACATCATTGGCGCAGCCACCAGTCCGTTCGATGTGGATTCCGGAGCCCAGAGCGGGAATCAGACCAGCACTGTGAACAGCTGGATGACTTGCAGCAATTGCGTCACGCCAACTGTTGCCAACGATATTGTCATTGGTAATGTGGCGCAGAATTGGTGCACTTCCACTAATGTTACGGCTCCCAGCGGCGGCTTGTTTGACGCGGCGACCGACACAGGAAATGCCGTCAATGGCCCGGAATCGGTGGATCAGAATAATGGTTGGTTCCACTATTACGATTCAGGGACGAGCGCCCTCTCGGTGACCTGGACCGAAACGTGCGGCTCCAATGCGGAAGGCGAATGGGCCGGCCGTGTAGCGGCGTTCAAGTCGGGGGATGCGGCCGGGGAAAGCACGCTTGCCACGCCAACATTCTCGCCGGCTGCTGGCAGTTATTCTGGCACGCAATCGGTTACGATTTCAGGGCCGTCCGGTGCCACCATCTGCTACAACACCACCGGAAGCCCAAGCGCGCCCACAGCGGGCACTTGTGGTAACGGATCCACCACTTATACGGCCCCGGTCAGCGTGGCGTCTTCCGAAACCCTCTACGCCATCGCTACGGAGCTGGGCTACATCAATAGCTCGGCCGGAAGCGCGACATATACGATTACCAGTTCACCCGTCATTAGCGGTCTGGCGCCGACTTCTGGTCCTGTTGGCACCAGCGTGACAATCACGGGGACCAATTTTGGAGCGACTCAGGGTAGCAGCACGGTCACATTCAATGGAACTACGGCCGTGTCCATCACCAGTTGGAGCGCTACCAGTATCGTCGCGGTGGTGCCGGCGGGTGCGACCACAGGCGGCGTCGTGGTGAAGGTGGGCAGTGCAGCAAGTAGTGGTGTCAGTTTCACGGTATCAGCAGGAACCACTAGTTCCGCGTGCGACCTCAATCAGGATGGCGTGGTGAACGTCTTGGACGTTCAGCTGGCCATTAACATGGACCTCGGCCTACTTTCTTGCCCAGCCAACCTAGATGGCGGAGCATGCAATTCAACTCTTGTTCAGCAGGTCGTAAATGCGGCCTTAGGCGAAGGATGCGTAGCCACTATCAGTTATTCCGTAGCCCTGACCTGGACCGCAAGCACCTCTCCGAACATCGCCGGCTATAACGTCTACCGGGCCACTACGTCCGGAGGGCCTTATACCCTACTGAATTCGTCCTTGGTGACCACGAACTCCTACACCGACACCAGCGTAGCGCTTGGTCAAATCTACTATTACGTCACCACCGCGGTGGACACGAGCAATGACCAGAGCTCGTATTCGAATCAGGCCCAGGCAACTATTCCGTCGTCCTGACGGCGTTGGCAGACATCTGATTCTCGAAGACGTTCCTGGTATCGAAGGCAGTCTCCGGCGAATCTGCGACGAACTCGTAGCGGGTTCGTCGAACAGCGAGATATCCTCTCGAACCCCGCACCACGGCGCCTTCCATGATTAGTGCGACATCGGATTTGTTTCCCTTGGAGTTCGGCCAGTCGGTGATTCTCACTTTTACCCGCCTGCCTACTTTGACTGAATCGTGGGAACACTTCAGCAGCAACCCGCCACTGCTTATGTTGACAGTTGTTCCGCTAAAGCGCATCTGACGAATGCAAAGTTCGGCGGGTAGTTCAATCGGAAATCTCCGCGTCGTCCTACGGTCCCGGCCCACCAGTTTCGGCAGCAGCCCGATACCGTTTTTATAGCCGAAGTCGGTTTCGGTTTCGACTAGAGTGCCGCTGACGTGGCGGTAGGCCGCTGGCGTCGTCATTCTTTTGACCATCCCTTTTGGCTCCTTGGCCGTGCCTGCTGAGAACGCTCGAGCACTCACATGGTTGCTGCAAGCTGTGTTGAGATTTCTTGTCCGATCGCGAGCGAAGCGGTCGCGCCCGGACTGGGAGCATTCAGCACATGGAGTGATTGCTCCCCCTTCGCAAAGCTGAAGTCTTGTACTGTCTCGCCGTTGATTGAGATCGCCTGCGCGCGGACCCCGGCTCCGCCAGGCTCTAGATCCTCGGGGCGGACATCGGGTACCAATGCGTTCAGGGACCGGCAAAATAACGTCTTGCTGAACGACCGCCGCAGCTCGCTAAAGCATAACCGCGGGTATTTCTGAACGAAGCGCCAGAAGCCAACATAGGTTAACGTGTCCAGCAGATCCCGGGCAGACAAATCCGTCTTTCGATAACCTTCTCGGGCGAAGGCTAATACTGCATTGGGTCCTGCCTCGATGCCGCCGTGAATCAATCGCGTGAAATGAACTCCGAGAAATGGAAACTTTGGATCAGGCACCGGATAAATCAGATGGCGCACCAAGTGTTGGCGTTCCACCCTCAGTTTGTAGTATTCGCCGCGGAATGGCACGATTCTCAACTTGCGCTTTTCGCCGGCAAGTGCGCTGACACGATCGCAATGTAGACCCGTGCAGTTCACAATGTAGTCGGACTCATATTCGCCGCCGGTGGTTTTTGTGATCCAACGCCCTCTTTGCCGTTCAAGTTTGGTAACTCGAGCATTCGTTGCGACGCTGCCGCCCCTTTCAGTAATGCATCGAGCCAGAGACTCACACACCGCCGCATAATCGACGATGCCTTCTTCGGGAACGCGAATGGCAGCGACTCCGCCGACGTGCGGCTCGATCTCACGCATCTCGCTCGGCCCTAACATTTGCAACCCTTTGAGGCCATTCATGCGTCCCCGTTCGAACAAGTCCTTCAGTCGTGGAACCTCTTCTGCTTTCGATGCAACCACCAGCTTTCCACAGATCTCGTGAGGAATCGCATGCTCCTGACAAAACGCAACCATCTGGCGAATACCCGTTACCGCGAGGCGCGCCTTCATGGAACCAGGCTTGTAATATAAGCCGCAGTGCAGAACGCCGCTGTTGTGACCACTCTGGTGTAGCCCGACTGCTCGTTCTTTCTCGAGGACCGTGATGGAGGCGTTAGGAAAGTCTTGACCGAGACGGTAAGCTGCTGCCAGGCCGACGATCCCGCCGCCTAAAATTACGACGCGCATAAAGCCATCCCGTGGAGATGCATCAGCGAAGACCCGCTGTAATTCGCGCAATGGCGGGAATGCGATTCAGTGTATCGGCAACGAGCGATGGTTTCCAACGGTAAAGCATAACCCCGAGACAAGTTCCGAAAGTATTAGTGATCAGGTCCGTCGTTCCAGAATCCCGCGTTGGAAGATACGATTGCAATACCTCAATCGTGAGGCTGATAGCCAAGCCCAGAGCCACGGTTGTCAAGGCTGCTCGGTTGACTGGTTTAGTCAGCGACAGGTAAGCACAGCAGACGAATCCGAATGGGACGAAGCCGCCAACATTGATGAGAGCGCTCTTCCAATAACCCCAGCGTAAGTGGAATTCTTTCCATGCCGGCTCCAGGAACTTCTCATGCAGAATCGTATATTTTTCGGGAATGGACAGTACAACAGTAGAGCTCCCGTGGTTGTGCACAACGTTCCCAGAGTGTTCGTCAAAGAGGTAGAGTGAGACAGCCTGTTCATTTTCCGAGGTGTACGGTCGACCATTTGACCCCCAAGTTTGATAGTGTTGGAGCACGTCAGCAGCTGTGAGTTCCCGCCCGTAGATCGCAAGCCCCCGCAACTGACCAGAGAAGCTATCCGGCTGAACTGGGGAGGTGCCGACGACCAGTTGACCCGTCAAGTCCGCGCGATTCATCCTTAACCCCGGAACTGACTGAATGATTGAGCCGTCAAGATATACCACGGTTCCCAGTGATCCTGAAGTAATGGTGACCAAAGCTCCCGTCCCCTGACGGAAAACGTTTTTGGTGGTGATCTCTGATGTTATGATCCGACGTTGCGCGTCACGTCGTTCCACTTGGAGCACGAGATCGGCTCTATCCTGCCGTATCGATAACCCCTGGATGTTGTCCGAGGAATAAAAAGCGAGCACAGTACCAGTGTCACGTATGTCGTAGGGATACAACCAGATTTCCAGGCTGCAGCGAGCTTGCGCCTCCAAATCATACAAGCCGAAGGTGCTAGCACTGAGAAGAGTTCCGTGAGATCCCAAGCTCACTCCATGCGTATATGCAACCCAAGTCACATCATTATGCGGTTGATGGAATGGCCAAAGTCCAGCGACCAGCATAATGACGACGATGCATGCACAGAGGGTTCCGAGGGTCCTGGCAGGCAGGGGCCGGCAAGCGTTGACTGACGTTTGCGTTTCAAAGGTGCTCACAACTCGAAGCCGAGTAAACCAAGCATCATGTGGATGCCGCTTGGTAGACGCGAATCCATTACTGATCCGAATCCTTATTCGCGCCCAAACCGTTCGGAGTGGTTACTTGAAGGCAATCGACTCGGATCTCAAACGGTCTCACCGAAGTCGAATCATGTCCGTTTGCCCCTGCATCTCCCCTTGGCCGCTCGCTGGTAGAAGTCTCTCCCTTTTGCAGCGCGAATAGTAACGGCACCAGGATCGCCAACGATAGGAGGGAGAACGGTAGGCCTCCATACCGGTGCAACTTACCCTCGAGAAAAGCCGGGTTCACGTAGACTCCCAGACAAGAAATAGTGACAATCCGCACGGCGTTCTTGAATATAACTACCGGCACGGTGAACAGGATCAAGAGAACTCTCCTCCAGGTTGACTGAAGAAACACGTGCCCAGCGAGGATGCTCGTTATGAATAGAGCCAAGCTCGATCGTATGCCGCTGCACTCCTTCGCGATCTCGATCTCCACACCTGGGAGTGAGAACTTGAAGTGCTGCCAAAGAACAGGCACACCCAACAGTTTAAACAGGCCATACGTCATGACAGCCGATCCCTCTTGCAAGGCCACAACCGTCTTGTCCAACGCGATAGTCGGGACGGGTATCATCATTAGAAGAAAGAGCAACGGAAAGAGAGCGGCGCGAAAGGACTGCATGCCATAACAAAGTACGAAGCCCGCCATCCACACCAGAACAATTGCCAGCACGACTCCCGACAAGCGGTCAATTGGGCTAAGCGTGGCGAACCGAGATTGGGTCAGCCAAAGCAGGGCCATACCAACCACCAGGAGAGACCCGCCTTCAGAGATGCTATATCGTGGAAATGCGAAGATTCGATCCCTTTGCAAGTAAATTAAGGACGTGGCCATGAGCGGTATCAAAACGATGTGTGAGTATCTGTCGTCGTGTAGCGAGAGGGTTATCAGCCCCATTAGAGGCGTCCCAAAAGGCACTAACGAAACGATCAAGAAGAGTACGAACCACAGATGATGCGCGGTCAACCGTTTCGATATAGTGTGCAGGCCTTCCATGACGATGGGTGCGTTCAACCACATTGGAGGATGTGATAGACCGCGTTGGTCTAGAGGTCGTCGTCTGACTGTAGCGTCTGCAGAGAATTACTCATAAGGTGGTGATTGACTGCGAAGAGTGCTAACTGCAGGCGGCTGGAGACACCGACCTTGCTAAAGATATTTGTGAGGTGATGCTTAACTGTGCGCTCGCTGATAGCGAACACTTCCCCGACCTCCTTGTTCGAACTACCGCTGGCGATCTTTGTCATGATATCGACTTCGCGCCGCGTCAGTCCATAATCTTTGGTTGATTTTGTGCCGTTAGTTTGAACCAGGGACTCGCGGAGCGCCTCGACCAAAACTGGAACGCTGGCAGTTTCCAGCCAGTACTGGCCGGCCATTACACTTCGGAGGCTGTTCAGCAATACCCCGGAGGTTGAGGTTTTCAGCACTATGCCATGCGCTCCAAACCGAATGGCTTCCACAAGGTGAGCCTTCTCGATAGCAGTCGCCATCACAACTATCCGGACCTGGTGAGAATGACTCGTGGAGTCATTCAATGCTTGGAGTTCGAACCGTTGAGATAGCGCTAAGTCGATGAGAAGAATGTCGGGTTTGACCTGGCGAGCCAGCCGGTTCGCGCTACAAGCGTCGGACGCTTCGCCAACCACAAAGAGGCCCGGCTCGGACTCTAGCAATCGGCGCACGTCCTCCCGACGGACGGAATGCTCGTCAGCAATTACAATTCGAATAGAAATGTACTCCTTGGTCATAGGGTCTTTCCTTAGGTCGGTGATTCCCACCGTCGCGAACGGCCTAGCGCTTTAAACTGAATCCTATCGGCGCGCGCTATTTGTGGGTCTTCTTTGGGGACAACTGTGCAAGATACGCCTGACCAACGTCTTGGCGCTTTGTTCGATTGCTGGGTGCGGGGTCGGCCTTCGAGCCGTTATTCCTGGAATACGCGCCATAACCGTAATATCCGTTATAAAGCCGATCGAGCCCTTCCATGCCATTGAGGACAATTCCAAGCACGCGCTGCCGTCCGAGAAGCGCGATAGCCTTTTCAACAAGCTCGCGCGGCGTGCGCCTCTCCCTGGCCACCAACAAAGTGGCGTTGGTTTGACGCGCCAACAATAAAGCATCCGTAAGAGGTGTTACCGGTGGGGCGTCGATCAGAACCCAATCGAATTGAGTGCACAACTTTTGAATCACGCCAGCCAGCACTTCGCTATGTAACAACTCCGTGGGATTGCTGCGCGGGTCTCCAGCGGATAATAAATACCAACTTAGCGGCTCCACCCGCCGAATCACCGAGACAGCATCCAAACCATCTTCAATGCAATCCGCCAACCCCAGCCCGCAGTCAAGGCCCAGTCGCTCAGTTATGGTGGGATGATGCAGGTCGGCCTCGATCAGTAGAACCGAGTACTTTCCTTTTTCCGACAGCGCCGTTGCAAGATTCAGTGCGATTGTGGATTTTCCGTCCTGCGGCAACGCGCTGGTGATCAGGAGACTCTTTAGCTTTCCCGCCTTCCAAAGTTCACGCAGACGCATTCGCAAGAGTCTGAAGCGGTCCGCGCCGGCACTCCGTGGATCAGTGTACATGACAATGCGGCTGTCAGGGAGCACCTCCACCTGTGTTGTTGGTATCTGTTGAAGCGAAAGAGGTTTCTCGAGGTTCTCGGAGGCTCCGAGGGAGACTGGAGAAGAATCGCCTGTTATTTCAGCAAACTTCTTCGGAAGGTCAAAGAGGTGACTCATAGGGTTGACTCGCGATGCAGTTTCAAGTTCTTCATCATCGCGTGACCCCGAAAAGCAAGCTCCGATAAGAGCTTGGGCGTGTATGCCTTCCAAAGGAGATGCGCCGTTTGTCATAGCATCGGATTTTCGTTGACCTGCCGCTGGCTTGCCAGTTGATCGATATCTGATCTTGACTCTGATTTGCATCCTCCCGTAAATCAGGATCAAATTGCAATAGATGCCCCAAACAATTGCCTAGAATCGCTTCCGTCATGACCACTGATCCGTTAACCGTGCCGATAGAGGTAGAACTCGTAAAACTCAACGGCGAATACCGCGAGAGTTAGAGCGGATCCGGCCACCCACTCCATCGCTCTCTTCCGTGTGCGTGCGCGTTCTTCCCATTCCGTCCGGATCAACGGCACACCGACTACGAACGGGAATGCAAGACTCTTACTGAGTTCGTCCTCGGAGTGGAAAGAGCGATCCCTCATATCCATCAACAGTGCGAGCGCCAGTCCCAGGCCGATACCTCCGGCCGCGCCACCAAGGCTGATTTTGACACGATTGGGACTGGTAGGCACGGTGGGTAGGCTGGGTCGATCGATGAGGCGGAACTGCTGCCCCTCCTGCCGCTTTTCCAAATTGCCCGCCATCTGCGACTCCATTTCCTTATTGAGTTTCTCGGCGTAATCCTGCTTCAGTAGTTCATAGTTGCGGAGGATTCCCGCCAACTCCTGCTCCCGCACGGGCGTCTGGTTCAGACGCACTTGATATTGCTGGATGGAGGCTTTCAGTTGTTTTTCTTCCTTAGCCAGATTCTCGATCTCCAGCCGGTTCGATTCCAGTTGGCTTCTAAGCTGCGCAATCGTCAGGTCCTCTTTCGGCGCGGCCGACGGCCTGTTCGGCACGTCCAGCGCGGGGTTCTCGGTTACAACTGGCGATGTACTTGCCGGCGTCAGCATCTTGATCAAAGCTTCCGTCTGGGCGATTTTCTCGTCGATCTTGATAACGGCCGGATACTTGGCCGTATAAAGATTCAACAGATTCGCCCGTTCAGACTGGAGCCGATTCAATTCGCTCTGCGCCATGAGTGCCCGATAGCCGCTCAGCGATTCCAGATATTGCCGCTGCTCCTGGGCCCGGCTCAAGCTCAGGATCGTGTTCTGAAGTTGCGCTTGAAGACCATTCAGGAGGGCTAGATTACCCTGCTGCTGCTCCGGCAGCTCGCCCAGATGATGCATCTTAAAGTTTCGAACCTGTTCTTCGGCTTCTGCGAGCTTGGCTTTGGTCGCTTCCGTTTGTTCATTCAGGAAATTCGTTGTCGTGGTGGCTTGGTGCTCTCGTGTTTCTGTGTTCTGTTGAATGAAGAGCGAGGTCAATTTACTGGTGACCTCTTGGGCTAGCTGCGGGTTGTCTGCCACGAACGAGATCTTAAAGGAATTGACATCCTTTTGGACCGAGTGACTCTCGAATGGCTTAATCTCAATATCATGGCCTATTTTTTCGACAAGCGCCTCCGGAGACAGACGTTTCCTTTCCTTCGCGTAGAGATTGAACTCGTCGATTATCCCAAGCAGACGGGTGCGAGAAAGGACTTCCTGCTTGGTAGCTTCAAGAGCCTCGCTGATGTCTGTAGTTGTTGTAGGAAGGACATAGCGCTGAGGAACCTGCTGTTGCACCACGAGAAGGATGGCTTCCGAGCTATATCGGTTGGGAAGGAGCGACAGAACAACTAAGGTGGCGAAAACCGTGGCGCTCGCTGGCACTAACACCAACCAACGGTGCCTCGTGAGGACGCCCAGCAGACGCTCCAGACCTGCGTTCAGATTTGCTTCTTCGACTTCAGGCACAGTAATTGACCTTTTGGCGCCGCCAGAACCCCTGACCTCTCAAGGCAACTCCGGCCATGGTCTTTAAGGTGGCAGTTTGGCTGCCATTCGAGTTCGGGGGGGATAACATATGTGTTTTCAATTGAATCCGTACCGACACCAGTGCCGGGGGCGCTGATCTGAATGTGAACAAGATTGCACCTAAGTCCGATTTATGAGACTAAAGTCCCATACTGCTCCTTTGAGAACCGCTCTAAGGAGATTCCGCTTTCCCCGCCCTCAATTCGAAAAGGAGTTTGATCAACTCTCGTTTCCGGCAGATGCTTCACAACCGCTCCCCACCGTATACTCGATATCGTCGTTCTGGATGGAGGCAAACCCGATTCTTGCGCGCTCTCGCCCCGGTCCCTCGATCCGCCACTTGCCTTTGTCCAATACCAGCTTCATTGAATTCCGTTGTCGCCACCAGCGGTTAATGTCGCCGGGACGGGCGATCCAGACGTTTCTCTCCGATCTTAGTTGCGACAAATAGGTCAGTAAAGTCTTGTACACGGCAAGCGTTTTCTGGTCGATAAGGTAGTCGGGATGGGTAATGAAACTGATCATACCGTGCTTCTTCATGATCAGTTCGGCTTGCTTTTTCCACAGATCTATCGAATACTCGCCAAGAATGTGAAACAATGAGTAGTCCTGGACCGTTGTCAGCGGCAATTCCAGGATTCTTCCGATGAAGTAGGGAAATACTGTGCAGCAACCACCACTCTGGGGCTCCAAATGCGCTACGTTGGGCACGGACATATCGTAGGAAATGTTAAGATCCTCATACCAATCCACATTTCGATACATGCAGGCCGACCTAAACCCTTCCGCTCCGTAATCCTGAACATATTGGTTGATCAACCTAGCTTGCTTCAAGAACGTTTTCCGATCTCTAAAGAGGTTCCCATCGTGATTAAGCCCGTGAACGTTGACTTCGCATTGCCGCTTGCGAATGGATCCGATCAGATCTCTCGATACATCGTATCGGTCCTCGGGTACGAGCTGAAATGCCGTCTGGATGTTAGATGCCTCATCTACGTCCATTAGACGGGGAACAAAATTGACACCGGCGTTGGTTTCAACGTCGTGCGTAACGATGGCAGAGCTAGCAGCTCCGTCCGGCCAGAACCAGATGAAGGGAACGCTCTTCACTTTTCTGGCCTTCATTGACAAAAGCAAAATCCTTTCCAACGTTTGCTCAACACTCGTATCCACCGGCCAGGAAGGGAATGCCAGCCTGTCCCAATCTCGAAGGTAAAGCTTTTGCAGCGTCTTCCGGAAGGAACCAGGCAATATCGGTCTGAAGGTGTAATAAGCTCGACGGACTGCTTCGCTTGACAGCAGCGTTCTCGTGCCTGTGTGTCCGTTAGTGGGGTAGCGCTCTAACCTTAGGTTATCAACAATTGTCGACGCATTAAACGGCAATCGAAGAGTTGATCCCTGGGATGCCGTATATTCCGCCAGGTCCGGAAGATCCACTCCATTAAGTTTGGACGGAGAGCTGAAAGTAGATTGCCCATAACAGACGGCTTTGGGGCCGAAGTTAAAATAGCCTGATTGTAGACGCAATTCTTCCGGCGAACAGAAGGCCGTCAATGCTTCGGGGCACCGATAAAAGTCAACTAGGACATTACTCATAGACTTTAACGACGCCACCTGGTCGCCAGTCAGGCCCCGGACATGAAACATGCGGTCAGGGCAAGAAGTACGCGCAGAACGTAACTACTCTTCAGTCAGTCGGTTTTCTGGAGTCGGGCTTGGAAACGGGTTGGGACGGTTCGCCAGCTCTCATCATGCCTTGCGGCGGTCGGCGACGAAAATAGACTTCGTCGAGCGCTGGAGTCGCGGAGCCCTGGATGGCGCGCATTTCGTCCTGCATACGCTGAGAACGCAGAGTCACCTTGATTTCATCCCGAGCCTGATCCAAGGGCAGCACGTCTTTGGTCTTCACCTTGTAAATAACATAGCCGGCTGGGTCTGTAAGAACTGAGGAAACCTCGCCGGGTTTCAAATCCATAGCGGAAACCTGGTTTGGCGGCAATGAGCTGCGCCTAATCACCATGCTAGTGTTGGGGACGCTATTCTTAATTCCGGCTACTTGGTAAGCATCCGCCTGGAGCGTGGCGAATTCCTCTCCAGCAACCGCGCGGGCAAGTAGACTCTCAGCCTCTTTTTTCATCGTTCGTTCCGACTCCTGCGAGCGCTCTTGCATATCGGCGTCGCTCAGAGTTGTGTCAGAGGGGGCGGCTAGCTGTCGAGCTTTCGGCACAAAAATCCGATCCATTTCCGCCTTCTCGAATCTGGCTTTGTTGTTGTAGTAGTACTCTTCGATATCCTTATCGGAAATCTGTGAGGCCTTCTCCTGGATCGCTTTATTTAGCTCTCTGAACAAGACCTGGATGCGAGCGAATTTCATTTGCTCTTCGTAATTCGCGCCTTTGTCCAGCCCCAGTTGCTCGGCCTTCTTGGCCATCACAAGTGCATCGGAGTAGCGCAGGGCAAACTCCCGCCGGGCGCGTGCCGACATATTGGGCTGGATGGCGTCAATCACTTTTTCGAATTGAGCCCTGGTGATCACGGTTTTGCAGTTGGAAGCTGCGGTTACGTCGGCCGGCGGATTGTCACAGAAACCACTGATCGTGATTACCGGAGCGTCGGGTGCAAGGTTTGAGATTTTCACCTGCTGATTATCGTCAGAAGCGATGATTGTGGAGGTTGGAATGGCCGGCGCGGCAGACGTCTGTGCCGCTGTTCCAAATTGTGAACCCGTCGCCTGGCCCCAAGATAGAGACCCAAGCAGGAAAACTAGACTGTATCGCATCATATTCAATTGAATCTCCACCGTATCTATGCCGCTAGGTCTCTGGCCGCTTGATTTGTTCCCCTTGCTCACGCGTGGGGCTACAACCCGGCTCGTGGTAGCCCCGCGCGTAAGCAAGGGGACGACCCCGTTTTTGGAATGAAATCAGCGGGTCACAGA
>Ga0116125_1000996_pt1 | contig 12762 bp, 12 predicted proteins | sample June2015DPH_16_1_2_FD_89729 | JGI IMG/M metagenome (GOLD analysis project Ga0116125, IMG submission 89729) | Peatland microbial communities from SPRUCE experiment site at the Marcell Experimental Forest, Minnesota, USA - June2015DPH_16_10 | ecosystem: Environmental > Terrestrial > Soil >...
CACACCCTGGGACCGATCCACGTGCTCGATAACCCGAATTTTACACTCGCCCACAAGAACAAGTACGGAGAAGACTACGTCCCGCCGCCCACCGAGGGCTACCAGCATCCTTGAAACGGAGCATATCAATCCAGACGGTTAGGCAGCGAGTCAGCTTCTGCTTGAGCTGGCAAGCCTAATCACGATCTTGCGCGGCGATTGGATCGTCGGATTGCAAGAACTGACAACATCCACGCAGGCTGTAGGTTTGCTACAATCCGGTCACAGCGTGTGCCTCCGAAGTCAAAGGAGAAGCCTATGAAAAACCTAAACGACGGAAGAGCTGGATTTGACCGCCGGTCCTTTTGCAAAGCTCTCGGAGCAGCAACCGCTGGAGGAGCACTGCAGGCAAGCCTAGGAAGCGTGCTGACTCGTGCAGACCTCACCAAGGAGCAGCGTGACAAGATGACCGCGGACGAAATCATCCAGCAGATGAAAGCTGGCAATGAACGCTTCCGCACGGGCAAGCCTCTCCATCGCGACCTCATGCGCGAAGCTCACGCGACCGCGAAGGGACAATATCCCGCAGCGATTGTTTTCAGCTGCGTTGACTCGCGAGCACCTGCCGAGCTGATTCTCGATTTCGGTATCGGCGACATCTTCAGCGGTCGAATTGCAGGCAACGTTGCTGACGAGGACGCGATGGGCAGCATGGAGTTCGCTTGCAAGGTGGCAGGCTCGAAAGTCGTGCTCGTCATGGGTCACACCAGCTGCGGCGCCATCAAGGGTGCCATAGACAATGTGCAGCTGGGCAATCTCACGGCATTGCTCGAGAAGATTCGTCCAGCCGTGGAAGCCACTCACTTCACGGGAGAGCGTTCGGCCAAAAACTACGAGTTCGTGGACGCTGTGGCACGGCAAAACGTGTTACTGACTATCGCCAACATTCGAGAGAAGAGCCTGGTGCTTCGTGAACTGGAATCCAGCGGCAGCATAAAGATTGCAGGTTCGATGTACAACCTCGAAACGGGAACCGTTGAGTTTCTCGCATAGCTATCGTGTACGCTTGCTTGGCCCACGATTCTCGGTGTGCAGGACGGTAGCCGCGCGCCTATTTTCTCCATAGCAGTTGATTTGTCTCGAAATCGAAAGCAACCTGCTTCGCGTTGAGCGATGCCAGTCCCAAGTATCCCGAAACGCCGCTTAGTCTCTTCGCTCCCGGAGCGCTAATTAGGACAACTTCCCTGTCAAGATCCTGGCCGCCCAGACGAAGGCGTGGCATGATCGCCATGCGGTTTTCCAGAGGTCCGCCCAGGCTCATCCCACCGGCTCGCCCTTCCACATGATAATTCGCCAGCAGGTCCTTGGCGGTGTCTTCGTAGAGAACTATTCCGCGTGCGCCACTGTCAGCGACCATCCAGACCGGCCGCGCGTCGAGCTCTACTGCCACCTGGACCGACTTGCCGTCCACACGCATGGGCACACCGCGCATCCCGCCCGCCGCGGTGGGGCCGAACACCACGCGTTCTCTCGCGTAATCAACAAGGAAACTCTGCCGGCGCAGCTGGTCGAGGCCGATCACGCCGTCCACATGTACTCCGCTTGAGCGCAAGTAGCCAAGGTCTTCGATCATGACCCGAACATTGGAAACGCGCTCTGGCCCGATCGTCATTTCCTGCGCTTCCGTCCATTCCAGCTGCACAGTTTTGTCGAAGCTGACTACCTCCGCCGATTGGCCGTGAAGTCCAAGTCTCTCCGCCACTCGGCGGTCGATAGCAGTGTTGCTTGCCCCTGTATCAAGCAAAAACCGCAAATTGTCGGCATTGTTCACGCTCCCGCGGGCCACAATCATGTAGCCGCCGTAGACTGCAATGGCCATTTCGGCGCTAGCTGATTGAGTCCCGCTGCCTTCGATGGCCGCGCCACATACGACTGATAGCAGCAGCGTTCCCAGCAGCGTGACGATCCTTGTTCGATCCATGGCGGCACCCGCTTAGAACCACGGTGATGCGAGCGCCTAAATTGGCTTGAGTGCAGCAACAGCTCCATGGTGGCCCTCTGACTTCTCTCTGGAACTCGTCTGACATCACAAAGCAGTCGCGGACATACACTTACAACGAGTTATGACATAACCTCCGTATAACGTTCTGCTCATTGGTTCGTCTATAATGGCGACCGAAAATCACCGTGTTATTGAATTCACAGACCGTCTCGTCGCCAGCTCTGCCGCGCTATCGTTTCGGCAACTTCGAATTGAATGTCCAGTCGGGTGAGCTTAGAAGAAACGGCGCGAAGCTGCGTCTTCAGGATCAGCCCTTCCTTGTTCTGCGAAAGTTGCTGGAGAGCGCCGGCACGGTTGTTGCGCGCGAAGATATTCATGCAGCGCTTTGGCCGGCGGACACTTTTGTCGACTTCGATACCAGCCTGAACACAGCCATCAAGCGTCTGCGTGAAGTACTGGGGGACTCTGCGGATAATCCCGTTTTCATCGAGACGGTTCCCCGCCGTGGCTACCGTTTCCTCGCTCCGGTTCAAGTGATTCAGAATGGCAGTCACTCGCCGGTTCAATATGCCGTTAACCTTTCGCCGACTCCCTTTGCACGCTTTCGATCCAGGCTCGTTGCGGCTAGCCTATTTGTCACCGCCGTCGTCGCCGGCTTGCTGATTTTCGTTCGTTCGCCGGTAGCCGTACCGCGCGTTCTGGACTCGACTCAGATTACGTTTGACGAAATCGGCAAAGGCAATCTTCATCTCCACGATGGGAAAATCTACTTCAATGAACAGGCATCCGATCGCGTCACGCTACTGGAAATTCCTGCGGTGGGCGGCGCACCCGTTCTGCTGGCCTCCTCCTATCCCGGCCTGCTTCTTGGCGGAGTCTCTGCTGATGGGTCGAAGCTTCTGGTCGCTCCGGCAGACACAAAAAAAGGGCCCTTTCCCCTCACGATCATGGATTTGCCATCGGGTTCCCTGCAGAGTGTCAATGGGATTGAGTGTAATGACATCTCGTGGACGCCCGACGGCAGAATCATCTTCGCCAGGGATCGAGATATTTTCCTTTCCGATGCGGACGGGTCTCATCAGCACAAAATTCTTTCCGCACCGGGTCCGGTCTACCACATGCGTTTCTCTCCGGATGGCGCTCGGCTGCGTTTCTCTGTCGGCGACAGGATGACCAGCCAAAGCACGATTTGGGAGGCACAAGCCAGCGGCACAGGTCTGCATCAGATACTTACGGAAATGACGGAATTCCCAGATCTCTGTTGTGGCGAATGGTCACCCGACGGCCGCTATTTCCTTTTCCAGACCCAACGCAATGGCCAGAGCAGGATTTGGGCTCTGCCCGAGCGTCACGCCTTCTGGACCAGGAGCCCTGCGCCAGTTCCCCTCACCACGGTTCCGCCCAACTTCTACATGGGGGCGCTGAGCGCCGACGGAAAAAAACTATTTGTCACGGCCGCGGAACCGCGCGCTGTACTGGAGCGCTACGATTCTTCGTCGCGGCAATTTGTGCCCTTTGTATCAGGGATTTCGGCTGGCGATGTTGAGGCTTCACGCGATGGCCGCACGCTCACCTACGTCCGTTACCCAGAACAAACTCTTTGGCGTTCCAAAGCCGACGGCTCGGAGGCTGCACAACTCACTGGGCCTTCTCTTCGCGCTACGCTGTCGCATTGGTCGCCAGACGGCTCGCGCATTGCTTTTTCCGGCTCTCGGCCGGGCCGACCATGGAACATCTTCCTGGTTTCTGCCGGTGGCGGACCAGCCGACCAATTGACCTCCGGCGCAGTCTCCGATCTTGATCCCACTTGGTCTCCAGACGGTTCGACAATCGCCTACGGTCAGACCCGAGTCGAAGGCGGTAAGCAAACCGTATCAATCCAATTGCTGGATCTGGCGTCTCGACGCAGTACCACTCTTGCCGGCACGGATGGTATCTGTTGTCCCCGCTGGTCTCCCGATGGCCGCTATCTGCTCGCTTCGCACGCGGACTACGAAGATATTCTCCTGTACGAATTTGCTACCCGAAAGTGGAGCGTCATCGCCAAAGACCTTGGTCCCATTGGCTATATGGAATGGACGAACGACAGCAAGAGCGTCCTTTTCGATACGCTTCTGGTTCAGGAGCCTGGCTTCTATCGCCTCCGCGTGTCGGATGTGCACCTTGATACGATCGTGAAGATCGGTGATGTCCGTCGCTACTACGGTCCATTTGGTCCTTGGACCGGCATTGCGCCTGACGGCTCTCCCCTACTCGTTCGCGACATCAGCAACGAAGAAATTTACTCCCTCGACCTGCAGCTACCTTAAATCAATTCGAAGACAGGCCTACTCCCGAACGGTGTGCTGGACGGAAGTTAACCTGTGACGGCGTTCGAGAACTAATCGAGGCGAACCTCCGCGGCATCTGGATCATTGATGCCGTCGTCGGAAACCTACCCAGCACCATAATTTACAAGTTTTTGACATTTGGTAAACGCTGTGATGACAACGCAGCAGGCCACCCCTCCCAAACTACATGCCTTAGGATCGCGGCCTGAAGTTGGCGTTACAATATGGGGTGGCGTATGCCCCTGCGTTAGCGTGGAATTCGGCAATCGGGAGTGCGATTCTGAGCGCTAACAATGGGTTCGCTATAACGGATTGATATTGCTCGGCGGATTTTGCACTCAAAGGAAGGTTCTGTGGACACGATATTGGTGGTGGAAGACAGCCGGCCGATGCAGCGCACTTTGCAGCGGCTTTTTGAAGCGGACGGGTTACGCGTGCAGATTGCTTCGGACGGGATTGCGGGACTGGAAAGTTTTCGTAAGCAGACGCCGAACGTGGTGGTGCTCGACCTGAAGCTGCCGCGGTTGCCGGGAAAGGAAGTTTGCCGCGCGTTCAAGGCGCACGCTGCCGGGGTGCCGATCGTGGTGTTGAGCGCGAACTGCGAAGTGGAAGATAAGGTTCTGCTGCTGGAATTGGGCGCGGATGATTATGTGACAAAACCCTTCAGCCCCAGAGAATTGCTGGCGCGTGTGCGGCGGGCAATGCGTCGCGGTGGACTCGCGGCAGCGGATGCGGCCGCGGCCGTCAGCGCTCCCCCCGCACATGAGCTGCTCAGCTTTGGGGACACTAGGATTGATTTCACCAGCATGGTGGTGACGCGCGGCGGAAAGACGCTGGCATTTACCGCGCAGGAATTTAAGCTTCTGAAGTACTTCGCGCGTTGCCCCGCTCGGGTGATTTCGCGGCAGGAATTGCTGAATGAAGTGTGGGGATACGAAAACTATCCGACGACGCGGACGGTGGACAATCACATATTGCGGATCCGACAAAAACTGGAGCCCGACCCGGCTCGCCCGCGGTATTTTTTGACGATGCATGGCACAGGCTACAAATTCACACCGGGTGATGGCGTAGCTTCATTGGAGATGTAGCGCCGCTGGTCGAGGAGCCTCTTGGCACGTTTGCGATTGCGCACGCAACTTCTGATCGCCACGCTGGTGATTATTTGCGCGCTTCTGGGTTCGCTGCTGCTGATCGTGCGGCACACAGTGCGCACCGAAATTGACGAAGGTGTGCAGCAGAGCACGAATGACTCGCTGCGTGCATTCGAAAATGTGCAGCAGGAGCGCGAGCGGCAACTCTCTCGCACTGCTGCCATGCTGGCCGAACTCCCCACACTGAAAGCGTTGATGACGACCGAGCATGCCCTGACGATTCAGGACGCGTCGGAACCGCTATGGAAACTGGCGGGCAGCCAACTTTTTCTGCTCGCCGGGCCCGACGGACACGTGCTGGGCTTTCACGGCACCAGCCCGCGCTGGAGGACGACTCTAGCGGAAGAAAACCTGGCGAGATCCATAGAGCAGGGCGAGGACGCCAGCTGGTGGTACGGCGAAGGCCAACTCTATCGCGTTTTTTTGCGGCCGATCACTTCCGGCACGGAGGCGGAGCGCAGGCAGCTGGGGATTCTGGCGGTCGGCTACCAGATTGATGCGACGGTCGCGGAGCAACTCGCGCTGGTCGCGGGCGGCCCGATCGCGCTTACCACCGGCGACAAGATCATCGCGTCCACACTTTCGCCCGCGGATCAACGGGAGCTGGAGCAACTGATTCAGAAGAGTGCTGGTGCGAAGGACGGAACGCGAGAGATGGATTTGAGTTCCGATCAATACCAGACCGCTTCGGTGGTGATACACAGCGGACCGCCGGTTTCGGTGAAGTGTTACGTGCTGATGTCCTTGCAGCCGACGAACGCCTATCTGCGGCGGCTGAATCGCACGATTCTCCTGTTGGGCATCTCGGCGTTGGCGCTTGCTGCCGTGCTGCTGGGATTCGTTTCCTCAACGATCACCCATCCGCTGGATAATCTGGTGGCAGGCGTGCGGGCTTTGGCCGTGGGCAACTACACGTACTCGATCACGCCGCGTGGAAGCAGCGAAGTGGCGGAATTGGGCGAAGCGTTTTCAAAAATGCGCGGCGAGCTACTTGCACACCAGCAGCGGCGGTTTGCGACGGAGCGGGTCGCGGCCGTGGGCCGAGCCGCCAACTCGATTTCGCACGATTTGCGGCACTATCTGGCGGCGGTGGTTGCGAATGCGGAATTCCTTTACGAAGCCGAAAAGCTGAAGCTGAACCGCGACGAAATCTACGAGGAGATCAAGACGGCTTCGGAGCAGATGGTGGATTTGCTGGACTCGTTGCGCGAATTAGCGAGAGAAGAAAGTTTGATCGCGCCGATACCTGCGTCATTGAATTTGACCATTCGTCGCGCGGTGGATGCCGTTCGGGCGAGGCCGGAATTACGGAATTTGGAAATATCGATCAGCACGGCGGGCGAGATGGATGGAGTGTTCGACCCCAAGAAGATCGAGCGGGCATTTTTCAACCTGGTGCTGAACGCCTGCGAGGCCACGGTGCCGTCGCAGGGCTACGTGAAGATCGAGATTAGTTCGCTCGGTGAGGCCTTCGAGGTGCGTGTTGCTGATAATGGCACGGGAGTGCCGGCGGCGATCGCCGCGACGTTGTTTGATCCATTTGTGAGCTTGGGAAAACCTAACGGGACGGGGCTGGGGCTCGCGATCGTGAATAAGATAGTGCAGGATCACGGGGGTTCGGTGAGCGTGGAGCGAACGTCGGAGAGCGGGACTACTTTCCTGGTGAAGTTGCCGCGGGCGGCGCGGCTGGAAACGGTAGCGGCACAGGCAGTGATTTCCTAGAAGTTGTGAGGATCACGGCAACGAACAGTTCGCAGATCAGCGGTCGCGGGAGAAAGGCAAAGGCGCCTGCCTGAAGGCGGCCGCTACAACGTCGAATCCTGAGCCCGAATTTTGCAGCACGTGGAACAACCTGTTTCGATCTGAGGGGTCAGTTGGGCCGGTCGGTTTTGGGGCGTGGCGTTTCTCTGACGAAGCAGGAATCGCAGACGCGCGTCCCGTCTTTTAGAGTGAAGTCCACTCTGCGATTCGATTCAATCGCGGCACCGCATTTTCCACAAACATCGCCGGGCATCTCGCTCATAGCGTATGTCTCATTCTAGCGCACAACGTTGCGCGTGTGTTTCGTTTTACGTTCAGGCAGCCGACTTCTTCGGCGATGCCGCCGGGTCAAAATGAGAGAACGCATAGAAACGCGCGCTGCAATCGTCGCAGCGGTAAACGCGCACATGAATCGCGCGCAGGAGATGTTTCTCGATAGGGCCGCGGCGATGGGAACGAGCGGTCTCGACACTTTGGCAATCAGGGCACAGGCGCCTGCCGGCGGCAGCGACCGACTGGCGGGCCGTGCCGTGGGGTTGAAGCCAGAACTGCTCAATCTCGGGCATAGCGGTCATGCGGTCGAGAAGCGCGTCCATCCAGTATGCCGAAAAGCTCGATCACCAATCTGCCGAAAAAATGAAGGGCGGCAACGGCCAAGCAAACCAATAGGGCGAAAGATAGCAACACCTTAAAGAACGTGATGATGGTGGCGCCGGGCACCGCGAAATTCGCCGACAGTGCCAGCCGCAGAACAATCGTCGCGCAGTAACCCACGCAACCTCCAAACAGCCCGAATCAGCGGCGACAGACACGCTCCAAAAAAGAGGCGGCGAACGCGCCCAACCCCGGAAACCGCGTCGCGCACTACGTGCACTCCAGATGATCATGTGGCAGAGACCAGCCGGCCGGAATACAGTAATTACTGTAAATGCTTTGGCGATGGACCGTAATCAAAGAGGGGGTAGTAACACCGGGGACGAGGCACGTCGCGGGCGTCGGGTTCCGGGATTAAAGGGTGCGGCGAGCCGCTGTGGACGTTCGTCGGGGGCCGATGATAAGCTTGCCGCCCGAAAGCTAGGTGCGAGGCGCGCTCCTCAGTACTGAACGATATTCGGCGCCCGCCGTCAGGATCAGAATCGATGGAATCCAACCCCAAGAGCGGTACGAATGCTGCCGAGGGAGTGCGCGCTTTGGCGCAGCCCATCGCCGCAGCGCTGTCGCGCGCCGCGATTTTTCTGGTATTGACGCTAAATCCAGGCGCGGAGAATCGCGCGACGCTGCGCTCGTTCTGCGCGGACCTCTCCGCGCTTATTCGCGCGGTGGAATTTCGCGACATCGAAGCGGGGCTTTCCTGCGTAATGGGATTTGGATCCGAGGCGTGGGACCGGCTTTTTGGGACGCCGCGGCCAGCGGAGTTGCATCCATTTCGGGAGATACGGTCCGGAGGGCGCCAGGCGGTGGCGACGCCGGGCGATTTGCTATTTCACATTCGCGCGAAGCGCATGGATTTGTGCTTCGAGCTGGCGACGCAAATCATGGCGCGGCTGGGCGATGCGGTTGAGCCAGTCGATGAAGTGCAGGGCTTCCGTTATTTTGACGATCGCGACTTGATTGGATTTGTAGATGGCACAGAAAATCCGCGCGGGCAGGAAGCGATTGACGTCGTGACCATCGGCGCGGAGGATGCCGAGTTCGCAGGCGGGACCTACGTGATCGTGCAGAAATATTTGCACGATATGGCGGGGTGGGAAGCGCTTTCGACGGAAGCGCAGGAGCGAATCATCGGGCGCAAGAAACTTTCGGACATCGAACTGGATGAATCCGTGAAGCCGACTTGCTCGCACAGCTCGCTGACCACAATCGAAGAGAACGGCAAAGAGATTAAAATTTTACGCGACAACATGCCTTTTGGCCGGCCGACGGAGGGAGAATTCGGGACGTATTTCATCGGCTACAGCAAATCGCCGAGCACGATCGAGCTGATGCTGCAGAATATGTTTGTCGGGCGGCCGCCGGGAAATTACGACCGCCTGCTGGATTTCAGCCGCGCCGTCACTGGGAATTTATTTTTCGTCCCGTCGGCGACATTCTTGGAAGATGTAAGCGACGAAGCTGCAGCGGATACGGCGTCTGCAGGCGACGCGGCTTCCGACAAGCCTTGCGACACACCGGGCGCGGACGAAACGGGAACATCCGCGGCGCCAACTAAGGATGGTTCGCTCGGCATCGGGTCACTTAAAGGAGAAAGCGGTCATGAATAATTTGCATCGCGAGCTTGCCCCTATTTCGGACGCGGCATGGGCTTCGATCCAAGACGAAACGACGCGCACGCTGAAGCGCTATCTGGCGGGACGGCGCGTGGTTGATGTGCAGGGGCCGGGCGGCAGCGCCCTCTCCGCCGTCGGGACTGGCCACTTGCGCAAGATCGCGGCTCCTGCCGATGGCATCCTCGCGAGGCAACGCGAGGTGAAGGCGCTGGTGGAACTGCGCGTGGCGTTTGAGTTGGATCGTCAGGGGATCGACGATGTGGAACGCGGCGCGAATGACTCGAACTGGCAACCGGCGAAGGACGCGGCGCGGGAAATTGCGTTCGCTGAGGACCGCGCGATTTTTGACGGCTATGCCGCCGCCGGCATCGCAGGAGTTCGACAAGGCACGAGCAATCCGATCAAGACTCTGCCCGCTGATGTGCTCGCGTACCCCGATGCGATCGCGGAAGGGTTGAGCCAGTTGCGGCTGGTGGGCGTGAACGGACCGTACGCCGTGCTGCTGGGCGCGGATGCCTACACGGCGCTGGCGGAAACCAGCGACCACGGATACCCGGTACTGGAACACGTGAAGCGGCTGGTGAAAGATGAAATTATTTGGGCGCCGGCGATTGCGGGAGCTTTTGTACTGACCACGCGCGGCGGCGACTTCGATTTGCATATCGGGCAGGATGTTTCGATCGGCTACCTCAGCCATACGGATACCACGGTCCGCTTGTATCTGCAGGAGTCTTTCACGTTCTTGCTGCTGACGAGCGAGGCTTCGGTGGCGCTGGTTCCTCCTGGGAAAGCGAAGAAAGGCTGAAAGAGGAAGTGGCTAGTGACGGGGGATCAATGATTCGTGATTAGTGATCGGTGGCGAGATACAGCGGCGCGGTCAGAGAATGCCGGCCAGAAAGTCGACCATGCGCCTTGCGACGCGGTCCTTCTGTTGTTCAATCCGCTTTTGCACAGCGTAGTTCGGGTTGGGAAAGGTTTGCAACGCATTCCATTCCAATTTCAGCTTGGACGCTTGGGCGGCTGCTTCAGGTAAATACGCGCCGGGGTTGTCGGCGACTCGCTGGCACATGGCCGCGAGTTGGGCAGGACTGGTTCGCTCGAGTTCCTGCATTGAAGGCATGAGTTGATTCTACGCTTAATTTCTGATGCGTGCCGGCTCGCGCAAGCCGGGTGGTCTGAGCGATTTGCGCTACCAGTCCGGGCGGTCTTTGTGAAAGCGCATGCGAATCGGGGTGATTCTTTCCGGCAGCCACCCATGTACGGGACATTCGAGGCGCTGCGGGTATTTCAACGCGCCCGGTACCGGCTTTGGGACGAGCGGCGCGTTGCACTTGGGACAGGTCATAAGCTTTTTTCGATTTGTGAAGTAGCATCGCGGAGAAACTTGTCTGGCCAAACACCCCGCCAGTTGTCGTCGGACCGATTCGGCGGCCTTTCAAATAGCGTTGCTCCGATTCTAGCTATCGGCACAGGGTTTGCGATTTTCTCCAGCCAGCATTATTACTCGCCAGATGCGCGCTCCATTGGTGACTGTCGTGATCGAGGCCATGCCCCACAAGGCTTCCCCGAATTCTTGCAAGGCCTCTTCAGCCACGATCAACGAGCCTTCCCGAATTTTCACTCAGCCTCTCAAGCCGCGAATTCCAACGTCAATCGAAGCTCCACGGTAGGCCTGAAGGTGGTCGCTATGCAAATTGTGCCGAAACGCAGCGGAGGTCGGGGTTTAGCGGCGGTAGATTACGGCGCCGTGGCGGATAGGGAAATTTCTGGCGACGACCCCGCCGACCAGGGCGCCTAGACCGCCGACGAGCAGGGCCGAACCGCCTCGAGAGTAGGTTTGTCCTCCGCCGATGGCGCCCAGGACCGCGCCGACGCCGCCGCCAACGATAGCGCCCAGGACTCCGTTTTCGCTATCGCTAAATTCCAGACGGACTTCGCGGACTTTCGTGCGCTTGAAACGAAGTGGAATTGGATTGGTGATTGCGGTGCCAAGGAGCGCAGGTTCACAGACCAGGGTGGTGTCGGTGGCAGATTCGAAGACGCAGAGGTCGCGGAACTTGGACTTCACGGAGATGCGCGTTCCGGGCGCGAGGTTTTTTACGATTTGCCAGTCGCCGCCGGGTTTGCGGGCTTGGGCCGGAGTGGCGAGGATGAAGAGCGCGAGGATGCATAGAGTGATTGGGGTTTGGCGACTTGTTAGTGAAGTTTGCATGGGCGAGATATTAGCGGCGTCTTTGCAGGGGGGACTTTGGAATGTGACAGTTTCAATAGTGTCACAGCGGGTTGATGAAGGTGCGCAATTCAATCAGGACAAAACCAGTAGCTAAGCGGCAGAAGCAGGGCTGACTTTGCTGCAATGATGTCGTGGCTGAAACCACGAGGCAAAGATATTCGCGAGTTCTTTCGCGCACACCTCTTGCGACGGTCTTGCGAGCGCCACAGAAAGGACGGAAGCGCAGTTCACGATTGGGGAATTACGGGATTGCGGATGAAGTCCTGGTAGTGGCGCAATTCTTTTAGCGAGGAATCTGCGAGCAGGGGGAAGATTACGGCGCGGTGGGATTTGGGGAGGGCGGCGGCTGTGAGGGTGTCGCATACTACTGCGGCGGCTTGTTTCAGGCCGCGTTGCCAAGTGGGTTTGCGTGCGTCGCGGAAGAGGAGGCTTTCTGAATGGAAGCCGGCGGCAATCAGCATCGTGCGGGCCAATTTTAGAAAATCGGGCCATCGGGAGGCGATTGCGACCAGCGCGGAGGTAGGAGCGGGAAGCCACGCGGCGAGAGATTCGGGAACGGAACGAGTTTGCAGCGTGAGAATTTCGGCACTGGCAGGAAGAAGTTGGCGCGCGGCCTTGGCTCGGCTGGAAAGCGCGGCGAGGATTGCGCCCTCGAGAACGCGCGGTTGATGGGAATCTTGCGGGGCGCAACTTTTTACTGGAAACGCGACGGCGTTTTGCATTTCGAGGACGAGGATGCGACGAAGTTCTTCGTCGGGTTCGAGCAGCAGGAAATGGTCGGGGGGCTGGAGGTCGAGCCACTGGCGAAGGCGGGCACGTAGAGCGGGTAGCGGCACGCTGAATTCGCGCGCGGAACGGAGCAGGTTGGCGATGAGTTGATCGAGCGCGAGAGATGGAGAGAGCGGCGCGGCGGGATGAGCGCGGCGGACATAAACGCCGCTGCCGCGGCGGAATTCGAGCCATTGGTCGCGGGCGAGTTGGCGGTAACCGGCGCTGATGGTGTTGGCATGAAGACGAAACCGTCGGGCAAGTTCGC
>Ga0116125_1001001_pt1 | contig 12748 bp, 12 predicted proteins | sample June2015DPH_16_1_2_FD_89729 | JGI IMG/M metagenome (GOLD analysis project Ga0116125, IMG submission 89729) | Peatland microbial communities from SPRUCE experiment site at the Marcell Experimental Forest, Minnesota, USA - June2015DPH_16_10 | ecosystem: Environmental > Terrestrial > Soil >...
AGCCGCGTGTTGGGCCAGATCCGCGCATCCGGCTGGTCGCTCACGCCGGGCAAGAATCCGTCGCAAGGGTTCGGCCCCTGGCTCGCGGGCGTGGTGCTGTCACTTTGGACACTGCTTCTGTACGGACGCTGGATTTCAGACACGTTGACGGCTTACAAGCTGTATCCGGCCAAAGTGCTAAAGCAGACGAAAATCGAGACCCACGGATTCGAAACGGATCACGAGATCACGGCCAAGCTGATCCGCGGCGGTTACCGGATTGCCGAAGTGCCTATTTCTTATCGCCCGCGCTCGCTCGCGGAAGGCAAGAAAATTAAGCCGCGCGATGGTTTGATCGCCGTCTGGACGTTGCTGAAGTTCCGATTCAAGGGGGCCAACTAGGGTACATCCCTTATCCGATGGTGGACTCTTTCTGCCGATAAGTCATCAGCATGAGTCCGCAGCCCACCGTCAACTATTACGATCTGTTCCAGATCAATCCACGGGCGGAGCTCGAGACCATCGAGCGAGTCTATCGGCTGCTGGCGGCCCGTTATCATCCCGACAACCAGAATACCGGCGACCCGGAAAGATTCCGCATCCTGAGCGAAGCTTACACGGTCCTGCGCGATCCGGTGAAGCGGAAAGAATACGACCGGCAATTCGAAGTTCACCAGGCGCAGCCTCTGCCGATTTTTCTCGGAAAGGAATTTACGGAGGGCATCGATTCCGAGGCCAAGATCCGCATCGGCGTGCTGTGCCTGCTCTACAGCAAACGGCGCGCTAACCCGGACTACGCTGCGCTCTCCCTGCTCGACATGGAAAATATCATGGCGTTCCCGCGCGAGCGATTGCTGTTTGCGCTATGGTATCTCCGCGCCAAACGCCTGGTTTTGCAGGACGACCGTAGCAGCTTCATCATCAGCGCAGAAGGCGTGGATTATCTCGAAAGCCAACTGCCCACCAACCAGATCCTGTACAAGATTTTCCGCGCCTCTGAAAACGGCGTAATGGTCTACCCCAAAGCTCTAACCTCGAAGACCCCATAACCCGTCCCCGTGGGGCAAGCCTCCCGGCTTGCTATTCTTCAATTTCGCCATGTTACTTCGCTCGCTTTTCGCGCTAGCCTTCCTTGCGCCACTCATCCAAGCACAATCGCCCAGCATCATCATCGACACCGACGCCGGCTCAGACGATTTCCTGGCCATCGCCTTTCTGCTCTCGCACCCGAGCGTCCACATTGATGCCATCACCATCGCCAACGGGCTCGCCCACGTAGATGCCGGAGCGCGCAATCTAACCCGGCTGGTGGAAGTGAGCGGCCGCACCAATCTCCCGGTCTTCGCCGGCAGACCTACGCCGTTGAAAGGCAGCGCCGAATTTCCGCGCGAGTGGCGCAAGACTTCCGACGACCTTCCCGGAGTCGCCCTGCCGCTCAGCCCGCACAAGCCAGAACGGAAAAGCGCGGCGGATTTCTTGATCGAATATCTCATGGATCAGAAACACCACGTGCGCATCCTGGCGCTCGGACCTTTGACCAACCTGGCTGAGGCGCTGGAACGCGAGCCTTCCATCGCTGGGAGCATCCAGGAAATCGTAATCATGGGCGGCGCAATTCAAGTGCCCGGCAACCTCGGCGATGGCGGTGTGTTCCAAACCAAGAACAAGACCGCCGAGTGGAACATTTTCGTCGATCCCTACGCCGCCCGCATCGTTTTCCGTTCGCGCATTCCGATTTTGCTGGTCCCGCTGGACGCTACCAACAAGGTGCCCATCGATCTCGCGTTTCTGCACGAATTCCAGGCACATGCGGTCTCGCCGCTCGGGCGCATCGCCGCGCAGGTTTTAGAGACCGATCGCGAATCGATCCAAGGAAAGTACTTCTATGCCTGGGATCCGCTAGCCGCGGTCGCCCTGCTCCACCCGGAAGTCGTCAAATCCCGCCGCCTTCACATCGACATTGCGCAGGATCCGCCGGAGGAAGGCAGGACCGTTCAAACGCCCGGCAGCCCGAATGCCGAAGTCGCAATGGATGCCGACGCGGCGAGATTCCGCAAGATTTTCCTCGAGGCCTTTGAGAAGTGAGCGTCACTTCGACGACAGCGCAAAAAGATTCCCATCCTGATCCTTGAAAACCGACGACGTTCCCCAGGATGCCTTCACGGGCGGCTGTTCAAACTCCACGCCGCGCGCGGTGAGTTCGTTGTAGGTCTTCTCCACATCGTCGGTCACGAACACTACGTTCGAGACGGTTCCGATACGGTCCTGATGGCCATCCGGCGTGAAGAGAACCACCTTGGTGTCGCCGCCGTTCACGCCGAGCTCGATCCAGCGCTGCTTGCCGTCGAAGGGCTGATCCGTCATTATCTTGAAACCCAGTTTCTTCGTGTAAAAGTCGAGCGCTTGGTCCTGATCTTTTACGGGGATACTTACGAACTTCACTGCTTTAATCATGTGTGTCCTCCAGACCAGATCAGATTACCCGAAGGACGCCGAAATTTGCAATCCTATTGTTATTTCTATAGTTTCTAATACTATAGTAACTATGACCATTGACGACTATATTTTGGAGGTCCTCATGCGGGACCTGGTGGGACATGACCATTCTCCCGCAGCTTTCCTGGTTTATCTGCACCTGTGGGGCCAGACGGTAGGGCGCAAGGTCAAGAGCACCAAGCTGAGCCATCAAATGGTGGCCGATGCCACCGGCCTGTCGAAGAGCGCCGTTCAGAACGGCATGCGCTCCCTGCTGCGCCGTCATCTGGTGCGGGTGCAACGAACATCCGTAACGGCCATCCCGGAATATCGCATCCTGCGCCCCTGGAACCGAAAACCCTAAAGTCCCGAGCCCCGAGCCCCCAGTCCCTTGCTTTTTATTCGTACCGCAGCGCCGACAGCGGATCCACCCGCGTAGCCCGTAGCGCCGGCAAGTAACCCGCGAGCAGCGCCACCAAAGCGAGACCTCCGGTAGCGCAGATCATCACCAGCGGATCGTGCCCGCTCACTCCCAGCAGCTGCGACTGCACAGCGCGGCCCAGGGCAAACGACGCCAATAACGCGATGGCAATCCCCGCGCCCGCCAGGATCAACACCTCCCGCATCACCAACCCCAGCACGCTGCGCCGATCCGCGCCCAGCGCCATGCGGATGCCGATCTCGCGCGTCCGCCGCACTACCATAAACGCCATTACGCCATACAGACCAATCGCCGCCAGCAGCGTCGCGAGCGTGCCGAAGGCCGCCGAAAGCATCGCCACTAACCGGTCCATAAATAACGATTCGTCGATTTGCATATCGAGCGTTTTGACGTTGAAGATGGGCATGTTCGCGTCCTGCCTTCTCACTTCAGCGCGCAGCGCCTGCGCCATCGCCAACGGGTCCTGCACCGTTCGGGCGTAGAACGTCAACTGATTCATCGGCCGTTGCGAATAGGAGCCGTACAGGAATTGCTGCGTTTTTTCTTTCGGGTCGGACGCCTTGCCGTTCTTCACCAGCCCCACGATTTCCATTCGATCGTTGCCCCGCCCAAATGCAACATGGCGCCCGAGCGGATTTTCTTTTCCAAAGAAGTGCTCGGCCATCTTCTGATTAATGACGGCCACATGCGGTGCTCCGGGCCCGTCCGCCTTCGTGAAGTCGCGGCCAGCCAGAAGAGGAATGCCCATGGTGGCAAGGTACCCCGGTCCGACGTAGTTCTCATACACGGTCAGGTCTTCGTCTTCTTTAGACTGGTAACCCTCCACCTTGACCGTCCCCGCCAACATATCGCCCGCCAGCACCGGCTCTTCCGCCATCGAAACAGCGTGGACGCCGGGAAACTTCGAAATGTCGTCGTGCAGGCGCTCAAACAAAGCCAGCATGCGCGTCTGGCTGTAGCCGTTCAACGACGGCTGAATCGTAAATTGGATCAGATGATCGGTACGCATGCCGACGTCGATATTCTTGACGTTATACAGGCTCCTGGTAAAGAGACCCGCAGCGATCAGCAGCACCAGCGAGAGCGCCACTTGCGTCACCACCAACCCTTTTCGAAAACGAATGTGCCCAAAGCCGCCCACCACACCACTGGCTTGATCCTTCAGCGTCGCCGCCAATTCCGCGTGGGTTCCCTGGATAGCGGGCGCTAATCCGAACAGCAGGCCCGTGATCAGGGACAGCCCCAGCGCGAACAGGAACACACGCGTATCGGGATGGCTTGTCAAACCGTGCACCGAAGGGTCATCCGGCAGGGTATTGAGCAACCCCCCGCCAGTCCAATCCGCGACCAATAATCCCAGCAAGCCGCCGCCTACAGCCAGCACCAGGCTCTCGGTCAGCAACTGGCGGATCAATTGTCCCCGGCTCGCGCCCATCGCCAGGCGAATGCTAACTTCACGCTGCCGGGCGCTGGCCCGTGCGATCAGCAGGTTCGCCACATTCGCGCACGCGATCAACAACAGCAATCCCACCATGCCCATCAGCACCGCGAACATCGCGCTGAACTCCGGAGGTGCGCCCGAAACTCCTTGCCCGCCTTCCTCGAGCGAGAGATGACGATTCAAGAATCTCGTCCGCACATTTTGCGACATGTTTGGAATGTCTTTCGCTTCCGATTCGAGCAGCGGCTTCCAGAAGACATTCATCGCCGCCTCGGCCTGCTGGCGCGAGACACCTGGCTTCAATCGCGCAAAAACATTCAGCCACATAGAGCGCCTGTTTTCCAGATCGTTCCCGCGCAGCGGCATCATCAGGCCCTGCATCATCATCGGCACGAACACGTCCTGTGCCTCGCCCACGCCTACACTTTTGAAGCTCGCCTGCGCCACTCCAACAATAGTCATCGGATGCGAATTCAAAACCACAGTTTGATTCAACACTCCCGGATCCGCTGCGAAGCGCCGCTTCCAATATCCGTAGCTCAACACGACAACCGGCTCTGCTCCCGGTTTCCGATCGTCATCCTCGGTAAACGTTCTCCCGATCGCGGCATGCACTCCCAATACGTCGAAATAGTTGCCGGATACCAGGTCGCCGGACACGCGCTCGGTCTGATCGTGCCAGCTCATGCTGAAGCTGATCGGAAACCGCGCCATCACGCCGCTGAACACCGTATTGCCATCCCGGAATTCGCGGTACATCGGGTAGGAGAACGCAACCTGGTCGTTGTAATTGCTGTTGATAGTTCCACTCCGCGGCCCAGGCGCGCTGAACAGCACCAATTGCTCGGGATGCTGCACCGGAAGCGACCGCAGCAGCGCTTGATCCATCAAGCTGAAGACCGCCGTGTTAGCCCCGATCCCGATCGCCAGCGATCCTAAAGCCACGCAGGTGAACAGTGGGCTCTTTCGAAGCCCCCGCAGAGCATAGCCGATGTCTCCGAGCAAGGTGATCATCTAATACCTTAGTGCAATTGGAAGACCGTCAAAAGTCGCTGAAATGAAAGGAGCTTTTCAGCCTGTAGTGTCCGAAACCGAACACTAAATTCTCTCACGCAGGCCGAGTACCTCCCACGCTGGTAGTGCGACAAATCGGATTCGCTACCACTGCGAATACGCCGTACCATCTCCGGCGGTCGCATTCGAGGCGCTTCTTACGTCGAAAACGCCAGGGCCCTCGGACGGACGGTGAACGGCTTTCCAGTCTGCGCGGTTCGTGAACGGATCAGCGGGGATTTGACTGATATAGCCTTCGCTAACCAAGCTCCCAAGCTTTCTTGGATACCGCTTCTTCTCGGCGTGATACTTGTCGATGGCTTGACGTATTTGGAAGAGATCATACTTCAGCACAGTCTCTTTTACCGCAACAAACGAAGACGGATCGGAAACGCGCTGTTCTGATTGGGCCTGCAAGGTGACCGTGCCCACGGCGCTAAATCCCGCGAGCGCCAAAATCATCCAAAAACGGAAAGTTGCTTCGCATGGGTTCATGAGCATCTTCCTCCACGGTGCATCGAAACACCTGACGCCGGATGGCATCAGTCCGTTGAGTGGTTTCATTCTTTCTTCTTCCACTGAAGGGGAAACCGTTGGGCTATCCTCATACTGGATGTTGGTCGAAAACAAACGAGGCAACTATTCATTTCTGAAGGGCATCGCCCCTTACTCCGCGGGCGTCGTGGCAGAGCCGGGTTTCGAGGTCGTCCACGTTCGGTTCCAGCGCTATATTCCGCTTCGGGCAGGTTTTGACGCCGTCGAGGCACACATCAAAAGCGCCGGACTCCCACTACAGGCGATGTGCGGCATGGAGTTGCGATCGCCAAAGCCATTCAGCTTCACCGGCTTCAATGAGTTCAACGCAGGCTATATTGATGTCCTCAAGAAGTGGGACATTCTGTTGGAGGGTCTCAACCCTGTTGCGCGTACGAACATTGCGCCTGAGGTGAACCCGCCTAAAGAGCCCTCGCTCTACGGCTTCTCCTACACCGTTCCATCGAAGGCGAGCCGGAAGACCTTTGTGGTTGCGGGAGCAGGCGAGCTGCCGGAAGGTTCGCTTGATCCGCATGATGTAGTACGGCGGGGAGAATCCAGCGCGGCCGCAATTCTTGAGAAAGCGCACTTCGTGATGGGACTGATGGAAGCGAGATTGAGCGGACTCGGCGTGGGCTGGAACGATGTCACTGTAACCGAAATTTACACGGTGCATGACATTCGTCCGTTTCTCGAGGAAGAACTGCTGAAGCGCTTGGAAGAAGGCGGAGCCCACGGGCTGACGTGGCACTACTCGCGGCCGCCTATTGAGAGCATCGAATACGAGATGGATCTCCGCGGATGCGTTACCGAATTTGTGATTTGATCGGTGGCGGCCGGAAGATTCGCAGAATTCAAAGCCCCGTGCGGCGGACCAAGTCCGCAAATCGAGGATCGCCGCGGATCGGGTCAAAATAGGGATGCACCTTCAGGAACTGCAGAATATTCGATTGCTCTTTATAGGCTTGCTCCAGCCAGACAAAAGCTTGGTCGTTTTCACCGAGTCCCAGATAAGCGTTTACAAAAGCGCCGGCGGGAACATAACCGGCCTTCCGGCGTTGATGCAGTTCCTCGAGTAGCCGGAGAGCATCCTTTCGCCGCCCGGCGTGGGAATACGCCCTGATGAGCACCCCGGTCGCAGCCGGGCTACGGTGCGAAACGGAGATGGCTTTCTCGAGGACGGGGATCGCATCCGCAGGTTGATTGTTTGCCACCAGCGTGAATCCAAGTGTCAAAAGGGCAAATGCGTGATCCGGGTGCACCGCTAGTACGCTGTGCAACTCGCGTATAGCCTCATCGTAGCGATGAGACTGAAACAGAATCCACGCTATGAAATCGCCGGAAACCGCCAGGGGGTCGAGTTCCCGGCCACGCTGAGCCCAGGCAACAGCCTCGTCTGTACGTCCCCGGCACAGCAGCCACAAGGCCAGCCCGGCATGAGCGTCGGCGTCATTGGGGTTCAATTCCAGGGCGCGTCTGTATTCGGCCTCGGCGTCGGCCCAGTGCCACTGTTCCTGCAAAACTCTTGCGAGGAGGACATGCGCTTCCGCAAGGTCCGGATCGAGTTCCAGCGCTTTGCGGGCTGCGCTGATTACTTTCGGGCGCATCTCGTCCGGAGAAGCGCCGATAAAAACGGTGCCGAGACTGTTGGAAGCAGCTGCCAGACCAACGTAAGCCGGCGCGAACGTCGGGTCCATCTTTACGGCGCGCTCGAAATAGGCGATGCTTTCTTCTACGGCAGCCCGGCTGTTGCTTTGGTTGAAAGCAAAACGTCCCTTTAGGTAACTTTCATATACTTCAGGCGCTACGGGACGCGCCGCGGTCAGCCTGGCGTGTTCGGCGCCGGTGACTGTCACTTGGACCTTTTGAGCAATGGATCGCGCCAACTCGCTCTGGACAGCAAACACGTCTCCGAACTCCCGATCGTAGGTTTCCGACCAGAAATGTTCGTCGGTTGAGCCGCGAATCAATTGAGCCGTGACGCGAATCCGATTGTCCTCGCGCATGACAGACCCTTCCACAACGGCATCTACGTGCAGCAATCTGGCAATCTGGGGCACCGAGAGCTGGGAATTTTTGAACTGCATCACCGATGTGCGGGAAATCACGCGCAGATCGTGCATTCCGGACAGGCGCGCAATCAGTGCTTCGGTCATGCCGTCGCCCAGGTATTCTTGCGTTTGATCTCCGGACAGGTTTTTCATGGGCAGCACCGCCAAAGACCTGATTTTCGGTTGCGCCGTATTCTCAGAGCGGCCCCGGGACATTAGACGGGACACTAGATATGTTGCAGCCAACAGGCCCAGGACACCGGCCGCTGCCAGCGCTATCCAGCGGCGCGCCCCGAGTGTCGCTCTACGTCCTTGGCCGGCATCCGCGTCCACGGCTGCCTCGGATTCTTGCTCTTCGGCATCCTGCTTATCGGCCGACTGCTGCCTGCGGCTTCTCACCCATGCATCCAGCTCGGGCGCCAGGGCGTAAACGGAGCCGCGCTTGTCGTGCACGTGGCGGTGGACCGGCATGCTCTCGCGCTTCTCCCAGCGCTGAACCGTTGTTACATCCCGGCCGAGGTATGCAGCGATTTCCTTCCACGAATCCAGCCGGGCTTCGGAGGGCTTTTCGGACGTCGGCATGTTTGGGGAAGGTTCGCCCATCGCGTCGATTGTAACGTCCTTGCTCGGAGGACTGCAAAAGACGGCATTTCACGGTAAAGGGCGGTTCCGCGCATTGCTGTTTGACGCTAACTGCCAATCAGATCAATCCTGTACCTACGTTTCAGCGTCACATCGGATTCGACGCAGGCACGATTCTCAATTTTGGAGGTTCCGCAATGAAAGGCAAAACATCTACGGGGATGGTCCTGGCGCTGGCCATAACAACCGGCGTTCTGGCACAAACTAACACGCCGACGCAGTTCACTGGGGTGATCAACGACTATTCGCCCTCGACGACCGTCACTCCGATGGGTCCCTGGGAAATGCGTGGTCCGTGGACTTTGACGTTGAACCAAGACGCTAGCCAAGCCGATTTTTCGGCGACCTTGACGATGGAACTGTCCGACTACACGCGAAACTCATCGAATATCGACACTACGTCGGGTGCGAGCGGCCGAATGCAGCATACTCACCACATCGCGATCGAGGCCGGCACAGTCACGCAAATTGCCAGTGGCGGATTTGAACTGAGCGGACCGGTAACTATTACGAAAGATGGCAGTCCCGCGCCACTCAAAGCGTCTACATTATTTGTTGACATCATCGGAGGAACAAGCGTCGGATTTTCGAACATCACTTTGCAATTCCAGGGTGGTGCAACGGTTCATTTCGGGCCGCAATTGATCCATGGCGTGGTTAGCAGCCCGATCACGGCCGGACCAGGCGCGGGCCCCACCCCAGGCACTACAACTGCCGTCGTGACCCCGCTCAGTTTGACCACCAATCAGGCCTCGGTGGTGCTGGACGGCAGCGGCTCGACCAGCGCTTCCGGAAAATTGCAGTATCTGTTCGAGGTGGTATCAGGCGGGAAGGTGCCGGCCTTACTGCAGTCGCCAACCAACCCGAAAGCCACGGTGGATTTTGTAAGCGGAGCGGGAACGTACATGATTCAGCTGGTGGTGACCGACGCCAGCGGCAAGACTTCCACGAGTCCCGTGAGTATGTTGAACTACCAGCCATAGCGAACAACGTCGGTAAGTTCGGAGCGTGGCACGGCGTCGGAGCACTGCACTATCCAGACCGTGCCACGGCGTAAGCGTGGGATAAGCCCCCACGATCCGGAGGCTTGCGCTACGCCGAATATGATACATTTCGTTCGATGCCCAGCGTCTTCCGCGATCGCCTGCTCACCGGAAAGAACGCATTCGTAACGGGCGGTGGAAGCGGAATCGGCCAACGCATGGCAGAGCGTTTTGCCGAGCATGGCGCCAGCGTCACACTAGCCGGCCGCAAGCAGGAGAAGCTGGACGACGCTGCGGCAGCCATCCGTTCTTCCGGCGGTACCGCCGCCACCTGCGCCCTGGACGTTCGAGACTACGCCGCTGTGGATGCAGCTTTCCAGAAAACGCGCGACCAATTTGGAGAAATCGACATCCTGGTTTGCGGCGCGGCAGGGAATTTTCCAGCGCCCGTCGTGGGTATGTCGGCGAACGCATTCAAGAGCGTCATCGATATCGATCTGCTCGGTACATTCAACACCTGCCGCGCGGCCTACGCGCATCTGCGCAAGCCGGGAGCCAGCGTGATCAGTATCTCGGCCAGCCACGCGTCAATCCCCATAGCCTACCAAGCCCACGTTTGTGCGGCGAAAGCCGGCGTCGATCTTCTCACCAGAACGCTAGCCATCGAGTGGGGGCCAGAGGGAATCCGCGCCAACTGCATCACCCCTGGCCCAACCGACGAGACTGAAGGGATGCGGCGGCTCGCGCCCACTCCCGAGGCCCGCCATCGAGTGGAACAGGGGGTTCCGCTTCGCCGCTTCGGCACCAAAGATGAGCTGGCCGATCTGGCGTTGTTCCTTTGCTCGAACGCAGCGGCATACATTACGGGCGCCGTTTATGTGTGCGACGGCGGCCAGTCCCTGGTTCGCTCCAGCCTGTCATTGACGGAAACCCATTGACCACGCGCGGCGCAACTCTTCTCCGTCAGCTCGGCATTGTCAGCGCTACCGCGTTGGTCATCTCGAACATGATCGGGAGCGGAATCCTCACCACTACCGGCTATCTGGCCGGTGACCTGGGTTCGGCAAATCTGGTGTTGCTCATCTGGGCGGTGGGCGCGGTGTGCGCGCTGGCCGGTGCATTCTGTTACTCAGAGCTCGGCGTCAATTTCCCGAGTTCCGGTGGCGAATACGTCTATCTAACACAAGCCTTCGGTCCCACCTGGGGATTCATGAGCGGTTGGGTCTCATTCTTCGCGGGATTCTCGGCGCCCATCGCAGCCTCGGCGCTGGCCTTCTCCGATTATTTCGGACATTTTGTTCCAGCCCTGAAGCTTGAAAATTCGCAGCACCTCGCGGGCTCCGGTGCATGGGAATTCAAGTTCGGCGCAGCGCAGCTTTTGGCTTGCGGCCTCGTTGCGGCTTTCACCGTCCTCAACTGCCTGGGTGTCCAGCGTACCGCGCGCGTGCAAAACGTACTGACGTCTATGAAGGTGCTCGTGATTCTGGTTTTCATCGCCGCTGGATTGGCGTTTGGAGACGGAAGTTGGGATAATTTCGCCCACCCCGCCGTCCGCGTGTCTACCACACCCATCTACTCGCAGTTTTTCGTGAGCCTGTTGTTCATTTATTTCGCCTATAGCGGCTGGAACGCCGCTACATATGTCGCCGAGGAGCTGAAGCAGCCCGCGCGTACCTTGCCGCTCTCGCTCGCGTGGGGAACGTTCTTGGTCGCCGGGTTGTTCATTGGATTGAATGTAATTTTCATCTATGCCGTGCCCATGGAATCGATGAAGGGAGTGGTTGCAATCGGCGCTCTGGCCGCCACGCATTTGTTCGGTCCAGCCGTGGCTGGAGTTTTCAGCGCCGCAATGTTACTCTCTCTGCTCGCGACCATCAACGCTATGGTCACCATCGGACCACGCGTGTACTACGCCATGGCGAAGAACGGAGCTTTTTTCTCCGCTGCAGCGAAAGTGGATCCGCGGTGGCACACGCCCGTCGTGGCGATTATCGCCCAGGGCGTGTGCACCATGCTGATGACCGTCAGCCCATTCGTTAATTTGCTTCTGTACATCGGGCTGTTGCTGAATTTCTTCGCGGTGCTGTCAGTGGCTTCCTTATTTATCTTTCGACGTCGACCCGGTTGGCAAAAGCTGGGCGTGGTAAGTTTCGCCTATCCGTTGGTGCCTGGGTTTTTCGTTGCCATGGGAATCTGGATCACCATTCGCGCTATTCAGCTCCGTCCAGTCGTCTCCGCCGTGGCTGCGCTGACGGTTGCAGCCGGCGCCCTGGTTTATCATTTCCGAATTAAGAAAGGGAGAAACGCATGAAATTTCTCGTGCTCTGGCATCTGGATACGGGACGCCCAGGCCCGGATGTCATCAAGGCCGTCGCCGAAACGCCTGCCTATGCCAAGAAACTGGAAGCCGATGGAAAGTTGGAGTGCCGCTATCATCTAATCGGCCGGCACGGCGGCGCCTGGATCTACAATGTCAAATCCAATGAGGAGCTGGACCTGCTGCTCGCAATGTCGCCCGTCTACAACTACGCGCATTACGAAGTGCTGGCGCTGGCCGACATGTCCGATCCGGCTACGGTAGTCGGCAAGGCGCGCTAGTTGGATGCTCCCAGAGCGCGCGGTAACAGTCGTGATCCCGGCCTACAACGAAGAAGGCGGGATCGCGGCAGGCCTGCATGCCGTCGAGCATGCGCTCAAATCGTCCGGCTGGAAATACGAAATCATCGTTGTGGATGACGGATCCACCGACGCTACAGCCGAGCTCGCCTCCGGGCACGGCGCAGAAGTGATTCGCCTGGGAGCAAATCGAGGTTATGGAGCCGCGCTAAAAGCGGGCATCGCGCGCGCGAAGTTCCATTGGGTAGCCATCATTGATGCCGATGGCACGTACCCAGCCGCAGCGCTTCCGGAGTTGCTGGAACAGACGCAGTCCAAGGACATGGTAGTTGGCGCACGAATCGGCAACCAGGTGCAAGATCCGCTGGCTCGCCGCCCCGCCAAATGGCTGCTTCGCAAATTTGCTGGATTCTTAACCGGCGAAGCGATTCCAGACTTGAATTCCGGCCTGCGTGTGATTCGGAAATCGTGGGTCGAGCAGTTTGCCGGCATTCTGCCGTCCGGATTCTCCTTCACCACCACCATCACCCTC
>Ga0116125_1001002_pt1 | contig 12737 bp, 8 predicted proteins | sample June2015DPH_16_1_2_FD_89729 | JGI IMG/M metagenome (GOLD analysis project Ga0116125, IMG submission 89729) | Peatland microbial communities from SPRUCE experiment site at the Marcell Experimental Forest, Minnesota, USA - June2015DPH_16_10 | ecosystem: Environmental > Terrestrial > Soil > Wetlands...
CAGCGCGTTCACTTCGAACGCCTTCAGCGCGTAGTCATCGTATGCAGTGGTGAAGATGACCAGCGGCACGCGATCCAACTGCTCCAGCAGCTCGAATCCGTTGGCGCCGGGCATTTGAATATCCAAAAATAAAAGCTCCGGCTCCACGCGGCCGATCTGGCTCAACGCATCCTCGGCGTCGCGGGCCTCGCCCACAATTTCCACTTCCGGATGTTTTTCGAGCAACCGCCGCAGCTCCGCCCGGGCCAGCCGCTCGTCATCGATTATTAACGCCTTCATGCCGGACTTTTTACCAGCGGAATAGACACCTCCGCGATTACAAACTCCGCGTCCTGATTCCGCAATACCAGCGAGGCCGCGTCACCATACAAAAGATGTAGCCGCTGCCGGATATTCTCGAGGCCCATTCGCGTGGACCCGGTGGTCTCCGCCAGTTGCCCGCTGTTCTGCACCCTAATCTTTAACGCGCCGCTCTGCATCTCGGATGCAACCCGGATCTCGCCGCCCTGCGCCAACCGCGCCACGCCATGCTTCACTCCGTTCTCAACTAGAGTTTGCAGTAGCATGGGTGGAATCCGGGTCTCTAGCGAATTCGGGTCCATGTCGATCTTGATGCGCAGCCGTTCCTCCAACCGGATCGCTTCCAATTTCAAATACGCCGTGACCGCTTCCAGTTCCGTCTCGAGCGAAACCGCTTCCGTTTTGCCCGACTGCAGCGAGTAGCGCAGCATGCTGGCCAATTCCGTCACCATGCTCTGCGCGCGCGGCGGGTCTTCAATGATCAACGCGCGCAGGCTATTCAGGCAATTGAAAATGAAATGCGGATTCACTTGCGCCAGCAAAACTCGCAGCTGAGCGTCCTTCGCAATCACGGCCAGCCGCAACATTTCCACTTCAGATGTTTTATAGCTCTCGAAGTAGTGGACGCCGAAGTAAATCACCGCCCACAGGAAAATGGTTACGCTCCAAATGAAGATGGCCGGGAAGACCCAACCAAATCCGCTGGCGCGAAGTGCCGCCATGCCGAATACCAGCGGCCAACCCGCCGTCACCAGCGCCGTAATCACCACACCCACCACGACGCTCGCCACGAACACCCGTGGCAACATCTGGAACGGTGAAAGCGTCAGCCAGTTCCGCCGCTTGATCCAGGCACGAAAGATGTGCGAGCAAAGAATGGCGCTGCCCGCGCCCCACGCGGCAATGGCGGCCGAGCGCGAGACCGGAAGACTCGCCAAGCGTGAGAAGGCGAAGTTCACCAAACCATGCGCCGACCATCCTAGAACTTGGCAGAGCCAGTAAACTTGTGACCGTTTCATCTACTTGTCACGCAGCAGGAAAGCATCTGTCGCGGCGAAGAAGCCTTCCGGATCGTCCAGCATAACAAAGTGCCGCGCCTTGTCATTCAACACCAGTTGAAAGTTTTTCAACTTCGCGTATTGATCGCGAAAGTTCTTTTCCACCTGTTCTCGCGTCGCGTACTGCTTGAGGCCGATCCAGGTTCCAATCACGATGCTCCGCGAAGTGATTTTATCTAAATCGTCCCGCAAATCGGTGGTCATCATATCGTACATGGCGTTGCCTTCCGCAACCCGGTCCGAAATTTTGCTCCAACCCAAGATCATTTCGTAATCCTCGGGTTTGGTGACCATGGCTTTGATGGAAGCCTGGGACTGCTTCTCAGTCTCTTCAGTCGGAGGGCCGCCGAACATCTTGCGCATGCTCTCCGCCATGGGCTTCACGCTTTCGGCGGTGGCGCCCGGTTGAAACACAGCGGCCAGAAACGGTAACGAATCTACAATCACTAGTGGTCCCACCAAGTCCGGCTCATTTTCAGCCAGCCACAGCGCCATAAAGCCGCCCAAACTGTGGCCCACGATCACCGGCTTATCCATTTTGTTTTTCCGGATGTAAACTGCCAGATCCTTGCGCACGGTTTCGAGAAATGGCGCTTCGATGCGTGGCTCGCCCGCGAAACCGGCCAGCGTCAGGACGTGGCATTCGTACCTGTCTTTGTAGCGCGCCACGGTGGAATCCCAAGTCTTCCCGGAAGAGGCGAATCCGGGAATGAGAATCATCGGCTTGCCTTTTCCGACGATGTCTACATGGAAGGAGGGCGCAGGCGTTTGCGCGAACGCCGCAGCGCCGATTAGAAAGAGAGTGAGTTTAATCATGGGAGCACTGTAAGCCCCACAGCGCGAATCCAGTGGGAAAACGGTTGAACGGCGGAAAGCCAGGATGACCGGTCAGCAGGTTGACAAGGCTGTTACTTGTTCGATCATGCTGCCCACCAGGATGCGCTGGCCGCGGCTTTCGCCGGGCGCAATCCGATGAATGGCGCTGCCGTTCGAGTAAATGATGGCGCCGTCTCGGGCGATATCAAATGACAAGACGCTCGAAGCGAGCACGTCCGTGGCACCTTCGGATGACCGCCGCACCAGTTGCCACGATGCAGGCACCAGATTGGGCGCGTCCGTATCGCCCAGACCGTTTTCGCGCGCGGCTCGATCGGCATCGATCAGATTTCCCCACACCAGCATTTGTTTAAGATCAGGCTGGCGCTGCATTGCGCCTTTGGATGTCGCAAGCGGCTTGCCCGTGTAGCGCATCGAAAAGAAATTGAAGAACTGGAAAATCGCGAATCCCATGCGGAACGGGAACAGCGCCGTGTCCTTGAGCGCAGATACCGGGCTCCCTTTACGCTGCAGGCTCTCGTGGGGACGGCGGATATAATATAGCGCGCCTTCCTCATTCCGCTGCGGTCCCAGCAGATCGTGCCCAGGCTCTTCGACGAGGCATTCCATCTCTCCTGAGTCCAGATCAAGTTGCTGGACAGCGAAGGGCCCGAGGCCGCAGAAGCGTCCATTGCCATCGCGTCCCAAGCCCGCGCTCTGGAATACCAGGCGGCGTTGCGGACCCGGCACCCAGCGCGGCGCAATATCGAAAGAGTCCCCATCGGTGGCTTCAGAGAAATCCGTGCCTTCCACCTGCATTACAGCCAGATTCGACGTAAAGTTGTTCCGGAAAATGGACGCCGCGATAGTGGAACCACCAGGGTCCAGCGCGATGTGCCTCACGCGGAAATCTGCGGTGTGAAAAAGCCGTTGCTCCACACCTTGGGCATCCACGCGGAAGATGCCACTCACGTCTTCGGTCTCGAGCGAATAAAGCAGCTCACCGGGCTCGCGTCCGCTGGCGACGCTGGTGATCGCGATTCGAAACTCGCCTGGATCGCGCCCTTGTTGCGGCCACAGAGCGCCAGTCATGAATTGCGCGCCGCGCCCCTGCGTTTTCCAGGCATGCCGATGCTGGATCTGGGCCGCGCGTTCCCGAAGCGAGCGTCCAAACGCGCTCTCGATCGTTCCGGCGCCCTTGTCGCGCCGCAAATGCAGCTTGCCTTGCGCGAGATAAGCCAGGTGTTGATCGGGCATCGCCACTCCGAAATTCCAGTGTGCGGCAGAAAGCCGATCTTTCGACTAAGCAGTTATCCCGAGATTGGTTAAGCAAATGAACTGACGTGGTGCAGGCGCTTTCGCCCAATGCCACTTAGTTTTTGTGCCACCCCGATAAAGTGTTGAATCCATTGTGGCGCACGCACTCTTGCGTGCCGCGTCGGCACTCCTGCCGACGCCTGGCTTGCCCGTTGGCGAGGGCTACGGCGAAACATCGGGCGGTTCCTCAAAAAACATAAGTCCTTTAAAATGTTTGAGGCATCAAAAACTAAGTGGCATTGGGCGCTTTCGCCTGCCAACTGACTCAGTGGTTCTCCGCCGGCGCCCCGGAAACTTGTGCGCACGCCAAAACGGCGGCGCCAATCAACACGAGTGCGGCGCGATATATTGGATTCCTGCCCGTGATGGCGACGCGGGCGCCTTCCTTGAGAAACTCGCGCGCGGCTTCGAGTCACTCCTGCCGGAGCGCGACCACCGGATTCACGGCTGATGCGCGCCGTGCCGGGAAATAACTGGCCGCGACCGCCACCAGAGCAATCGCGATCGCGGCTATCGCCAGTGTCCATAGATCATTCGGTCCCACGCCAAACAAAAATGTCCCGGCGGAACGCCCGGCAGCCAACGACAAAACGATCCCGGCGCTCAAACCAGCACCAAGAAACACCGCGGTTTCGCGAAATATGAGCGCGATCACTTCCCACCGATCGGCACCCAGCGCAATGCGGATCCCGATTTCGCTCGTCCGCCGCGCTACCGTATACGAAATGACGCCGTAGAGTCCCACCGCGGTCAGCAGCACGGCGAGCGCGCCGAACAGGCCAGCGAGCGTAGCCATCAGCCGCTCCCGCAACAGAGATTCCTGAATCCACCCTTCTAAGAAGTGGAATGAATATTGGATGTTCAGGCTGATTCCCGCTACCGTGTTTCGCACCGAAGAAACAAGCGCGTTGGGGCTGGCGCCTGACCGGATCAGGAAGCGGCCGCCCGACCTCTTGAGGGCAGCGTCACTCAACGGCGTGAACGCCACGGGCCGGAAGTCCTCACGCATATCGTGGTATTTCGCATTTCTCACCACGCCGACAATCTCGTAAGCCAGCTCAGGAAAATAGGGAGTTGCCTCAATCCAGAATCGCCTGCCGATCACGTTCGCGCCGCCGCCGAAATCGCGCGCGAATTTCTCATTGACCACAGCCACGCTCGCAAACGACGCGAGATCATGAGCGTCCAACTCGCGGCCGGCAACAAGCGGCGTTTCGAGCGTATGAAAATAACCGGCGCCGATCATGCTGCGCCAGACCACCACTCCGTGGCTCGAATCCTGGCCGTCCATCCACATTCGATTGTTCCAATCGGCGCCGTTCACTGGGACAACGGTTGCTTCAGCAGCTGACTCGACACCTGGAATGGCGCGTAAGCGTTCGAGGATCTCCTGCCGGAAGGATAGGGCGCGTCCAGGTGGAAGATGCATGCCAAAGAAATCTATATCGGCGATAAGAATCCCGCGCGGCTGAAATCCCGGATCAAGCGTAACCAAATTCCGCAGGCTTCGGACAAATAGGAGAGCGCCCACCAACAGCACCATTGAGAAGGCGATTTGCGAGGCCGCGAAAACGCGACGTTGGCTCAGGCCTTCGGGGCCGGCAGTCATTCCTCGGCTTCCCGACTTCAAGGCGATGCCAAACCCGGCTCCGGCGGCGCGCTGCGCGGGAGCCAACGCAAACAGAAGGCAGGTGAGAATCGCGAGCGAAGCCGTAAAGGCAAAGATCCGCCAATCCAGGTGCAGATCTACAAATATGGGATCGTCGGCGGTGAGCAGGAACGAAACCAAAAATCGGCTCAGCACTTGTGCGGCCAGCAGGCCCAAACTCGCGCCGGCGACGGCCAGCAGCAGCCCTTCGGTCATCAATTGCTGGATCAGTCGCCAACGCGATGCACCCACCGCCAGCCGGACCGCTATCTCGCGCTGTCTGGCGCTGGCGCGCGCCAGCATCAAGTTCGCGAGATTTGCGCAAGCAATCAACAACACGAATCCGGCGATCGCCATCAGCAAACCGAGGGGCTCTGAATACTGGTCGCGCAGGCGCGAAATGCCGCCGCCCGCTGGAATCGCCAGCAGCTTCATCGCGAGGTAGGGCTTCACGCTCACGGGCGGGTAATCCACGGGAAGCGACGCTTCAAAAATTCCCGGCGAAATCGATCGGAAGTACGCGGCTGCTTGCTCTATCGATACGCCAGGTTTTAGACGCCCCATCACCGTCAGCCACCAGGTTGTTCCTGAATCCAGCCGCGGGTCATTTCCTTGAAAGCTGGGTATGGAGCAGATCGGCAGGGCAATGTCGAACGTCCGGCCTACTTCCAGGCCGAAGAAGCTGGGCGGTGTCACGCCGATCACTTGAATGCGATTTTCGCCGATCGCGATTTTCCTGCCGATAGCCGATGCATCGCCCCCGAGCTCCCGCCGCCAGAATCCGTAGCTGACCACTGCGGGTGGCACCTGGCCGCAGCCCCGCTGATCATCCGCGAGCGTAAAGACGCGGCCGAGGATCGGCTGGACACCCAGTACGCGAAAGAAATCGCCACTCACCCACAACCCGGCGGCGGCACGGAACTCACCATTCGTCGACAGATTAAAGGCCTCGTCGGCCCAGGCGAACATTCCCTGGAATACATTCTGACGCACGCGAATCTGCTCCCACAAAGGATTGGTCAGCGCGTTGTCGCGCAGCCACGATCCACGGGCGTGGGTCATATCGTCAATGCGAAGCTCCACCAATTCCTGTGGCGACTTCACGGGAAGCGTACGCAGGGAAATCGCGTCGAGCAATTGAAAGATGGCTGAATTGGCTCCAGCGCCCAGCGCGATCGATACGATTGCGACGACCGCGAAACCAGGATTGAGACGAAGCAAGCGCAGTGCGTAGCGGGTATCGTGCCACAGCGCGTCGAGCATCTTTCAATTATTGCTGAAGAGCCCGTGAGGAAGGCGCAGGATGCCATCCCGATGTCACTTAGTTTTTGGTCCCGCTCAGCAAAATATCGAATCCATTTGTGGCGCACGCACTCTTGCGTGCCGCGTCGGCACTCCTGCCGACGCCTGGCTTGCCCGTTGGCGAGGCTTTGGCAAAATCTACCGCCGCCCTGTTAACACCATAAGCCCTTTAAAATGTTTGTGCCATCAAAAACCAAGTGACATTGGGATGCCATCCTGCCCTACATTATTCGTACCGTAGCGCCACCGTCGGATCAATCCCCGCCGCCCGCCGCGCAGGAATGTAGCACGCCGCGAATGCCACACCGGCCAAAATAGCGCCCACCGCGATCAGCGTCCCAGGGTCGCGCGGCGAAATGCCAAACAGCAACGTGCTGAGCAGCCGCGTGAGCGCGAGAGAACCGGCGGCGCCTAGCACGAGGCCAGCAAACGCCAGAGTCATGCCATGGCGAATCACCAACCCGAGCAATCCACTCTGGCTTGCCCCCAATGCCGCGCGAATGCCCAGCTCGTGGGTTCGCTGCGTCACAGAGTAACTGATTACGCCATAAATTCCTACCGCCGAAAGCAGCAGAGCCAGCGCGGCGAAAGTTGCCAACAGCATGGTCTGCAGACGATCGTTCGCCACGGTCCCGAACTTGATCTGATCCAGGGTTCGCAAATCGGCCAGCGGCTGGTTCTTATCCACCTCGTGGACCGCCGCGCTAATCGCAGTAGTGAGCAGCGCAGGATCGGCCGATGCGCTCAAAACCATATTCACATCGTTGGTCGGGCTCTGGTCGTACGTAACGTAAACGCCCGGGCTCTTGGTATCTCCCAGGTCGCCGGTCTGTTCGTCGCCGACGATGCCCACTACCTCCCACGCAATTTCCGGACCGAGCCCGGGTTGACCGTACAGCAGCTCCTGAATGAGAATTCGTTTGCCGATGGGATCTTCGCCCTTGAAGTACCGTTTCGCCATGCTCTCGTTGATCATCAGAACCGGTGGAGCGCCAAAACGATCCCGGTCCGTCAATGTGCGGCCGCGCAGCAGAGGAATCTCGAGCGTCCGGAAATACGAAACACTAATTCGTTTGTAGAAACACGCCGTGCGATGCGCCATATCCACCGCTTCGTGTCCCGCGACAAGGAACGGCATTCCATCGCCCCAGCCCTGCATGGGCAGCGCATTGGTGAAGGCCACATCGCGTACGCCGGGCACCGCGCCCACGCGTCCCCTGATTTGCTGCAAGTATTGCAACAATTGAGCCGGCTGAGCGAATCTGGCGCGCGGGACCGGAATCCCGGCGGTGATGACGTTGTTGCTATTGAAACCCGTATCGTTTTGCTGGAGCCGATAAAAACTCCCGATCAACAATCCCGCGCCACTCAGCAGAATAAAGGCCAGCGCCACCTCGCTCACGATCAGCGCACTGCGAAGCCGCGCGCGTCCGCTTCCGCTGGTGGACGAGCGTCCGCCTTCCTTCATGGAAGCCGCCAGATCCACGCGCGTAGCGTGCAACGCGGGCGCCAGTCCGAAAAGAATCGCTGTGAAAATGGAAATCGCGAGCGTGAACGAAAGGATGTTGAGGTCGATGCTGATGTCGGATTCAGACGGTAGATATCCAGCAGGGATTAGCACCTTGAGACCGCGCATCATGCCGTAACCCAGCGCCAATCCGAATGATCCTCCGGCTAAAGCTACAACCAAGTTTTCCGCCAGTAACTGTTGGATCAGCCGCCAGCGTCCGGCTCCAAGCGCAGCTCGCACCGCGATCTCACGTTCGCGAGCCGCTCCACGTGCCAGCGTAAGATTCGCAAGATTCGCGCAGCCGATCAGCAGAATCGCGCCCACCGCGGCCAACAGAACATACAGCGAGCTGCGAAGCTGCCGCCCCACCAGTTGATCCTCGAATCGCTCCACCGTGACGCCCCAGCCCTTGTTCGATTGCGGATACGCATCCGCGATCCTTGCCCCGATGGTGTTCATCTCGGCTTGCGCTTTCTCCAGCGTGACCCCGGGCTTGAGGCGTGCGTACGACAAAAGCCAGTGATAGTCGCGCGTCATGTCGCGCGGTTCGAAAGCCAAGGGCGTCCAAAGCTGGGCGTAGGACCGATCGAAAGGTCCGTGCGCCGGAAGCACACCGATAACGGTGCATGGTTTGCCATTCAACGTAAGCGTTCGGCCCAGAATGTTGGGATCGGCACCGAAACGCGACTGCCACAGCCGATGGCTCAAGATCACTACTTGAGATTTTCCCGATTGATCCTCGTCCGACGCGAAGGTGCGCCCCAGCGCCGCGCGCACTTTGAAAATATCGAAGTAAGGCGCCGAAACGCCGGTAGCCGCCAACTCCACCGGTTCGCCCGCGCCCGTCAGCGTGACCGAGCCCCCGAATCGGACTGCGGCCATCGCCTCGAAGACGTTGTTTTGTTTCTTCCAGTCCAGAAAATTGAGCGTGGAAATGCCGTTCCGATAGCCCTCCGGCGGTTTCTCCCAAACCAGCACAATGCTGTGCGGGTCCTCATAAGGAAGGGGTTTCAGTAACACTCCGTTCACAAAACTGAAGATGGCGGTGTTGGCTCCAATGCCGAGCGCTAGTGTAAGGAGCGCAACAGTTGTAAACCCCGGAGATCGTAACAGAGTGCGGATGGCATAACGCATATATTTGTATCCTTTAGACTTCGCACCGGCATGGGCGGTTAGGCGCAGCTACCCATCCATACCGCAACAAGTAGGAAAGGTTACAACGAGCCACTAATCCTCAAGGAGTGTACGGCCGATACCTTAGTACGGAGGGCATATGAAGTGCCTCTATTGTGACCGCCACTTGGGGTTCTTCCGTAGTGGTAAAGGTGCTTTTTGTACGGAACTGCATGAGGAGCTTTATCGCGGCGCCGCACAGCGCCGGCTGGAGGCGCCCTATGCATCGTCAGCCGGGACGCCGGATGAGACAGTGCAAGCGGAAGATCTCGCGCAGCTGCTTAAAGCTACGCAGACTGACCGCGGAGTCAGTGTCGAGGCGCCCGTGGAAATCGCCATGTCTGCCGATTCGCTGCAGGCGGTCGCGGTTGTGAATAAGGGTGCGGCCGACTCCGTGAACGCCTCAAGTGCTAGCGCGTTCTCCGACGGCGCCTCCGTCAGCAATCCACCGCCTGCATATCCACACGCCGGCGTTCGCACGGAAGAAGCACGCCCGCTTTCCGATGCTTCCTCACCTCTTGGATTTCCATTTACGGCTGCGCCGGCCCCAACCCCGGAAGAAACGGAGCGCCGAAGCGAACCTCGTGTGAAAGCCATCCAGATGGTCAAGCTAGCCACCCTGCGCGATCCGGAGCGTGAGTCGACATGCGCTCTGGTGAACAAATCCGACGCCGGCATTCAGTTCACCGCCGATGCCGATTTTGCGATTGGAGAAATCCTTATCGCCGATCTTCCGGACCAACTGGTTTTAGCCGAAGTGAAACATTCGGACTCGAAGGACGGCCGGTATGCGATTGGCGCCGAGCGAGTGCAGACCCTTGCCAAAGAGAAGGCGCCCACGCCAAACTCGGGAGCGGACCGCGCCGAGTTTCTAATCAAGACACTCTGCGAACGCGTACGAACCGGATTCGCGGATGAACCGGGTCAACGCCAACAGGCTCTGGACAGAGTCGCAAAAATACTCGAGATCTGGCAGCGTACGAAATCCCACCGCGCAGCGGAACCCACTGTCGAGCAAACCGGCGACGTCGATCAGCCCGCTGTTCCAGCAGAGGAACAGCACTCTAGCGGCGCCGGCCGCACATTCGCAGCCGTGGCCGCGAGCTTAGTGATTGTCGCTTTGTTGATGGTATGCGTAGTGGAATACCGCAAGAGCCACGCCGCCATGGCAACGCCAGTTTCTACGCCGCCGCCCGTTGCGCAACAAGTCGCGCCGCCGCAGCCGGCCGTGCCCCAAGCCGAGCCCAAGGTCGAACCACCCCCTCAGGCGCCTCCAGCCGCGCCAGTGCTGCATCGTGCGCAGATCAAAGCGATCGAAACCACCTGGGTGGGCGTGAGTACCGACGGGAACAAAATCTTCGGCGGGATGCTTGCGAAAGGATCCACGAAGGACCTGGAGTACTCGAAGTTTGCCTTTCTACACACCGGCAACGCCGCAGGAGTAGAAGTCATTGTAGACGGGCAACCAGTCCCGATGGGCAAACAGCCGCGCCTGCGCCTGGTGGAACTGAACACCTCCGGTTTTCGCTTCCTCCGCTGGAGCAACGATGATCCCGCGCAGCCGTAGCATCAGGCCAGCTTCAGAACGCGATTCACTGCCGAAGTCACCACCTGCCAGCGCGACTCCTCTGTAGCCAACTGCTTTTTGCCAGCGGCCGTCAACTGATAGATCCGCGCCCGCCGTCCAGTATCTTTGGTGATCCACTCCGCCAGAATCCAGCCGGCTTCTTCCATACGATGCAGCGCCGGATAGAGCGACCCTTCTTCAGCGCGCAGCACTTCGCCCGAAATATCCTGGATGGCCGTCATCAGCGCGTAGCCGTGCAGGCCAGGCCTGCGCGAAAGAATCTTCAGCACCAGCAAATCCAGCGAGCCTTGCAGTGAATCCGGTTTTGGCATACTCTGACTTCTTAGTATACAGACGTCTAAGCATGAGATTGGTTAGATCTGCAATCATTGCCAGATGTTCACCGAGTTCTTGAATCCCCGCGATGCCGAGCGCGCGTCGCTATCGATAGAGAAGCTATCGGCCCATGGCTTCGAAGGAGCACTGACGGGCAGCCTGGCGGCGGAGGCTCACCTGCTCTCGCGGCGATTAAAGACCGAACAGCGCCCACTAAACGATCTGGATTTTGTCGTCGAGAGCTTCGCCTCAATTCCAGGCTCGCTGGCAAAGGAGTTTCTAGTCCATCATGTCCACCCAAACGCGCCAGAAGGAAAAACGCTGCTTCAATTGATCGATCCCGAACAAGCGCTCCGCATCGATGTGTTCCGCCAATTCGGCACCACGCTGACGCGCGCTGAGCGCCTGAACGGACTCACGGTGATTTCGCTCGATGATCTCATCGCAAGAACCGCGGCGCTCGTCGTAGGACATCTTCGCAGAGGCGCAGCCATCGACCCGAAGCACGCACGTGCGTTTCGACGATTAGCCGGCCTCGCCGATCCCGCCAAAATCGAAGCCACTCAGCTCGCGCATCAACTCCTCGACCGTCACCCCGAGCTACTCATCCGCGAGCAATACTCGACGGAGATAACCCCCTGTCCCAAATGCCAGGATCAAGCCCCATTCCAGCGCGCCAGCCCAAACATCATCGTGAAAACCCTCGGCTACTGGTGACCCTGGACCCTATCCCTATGCCTCCGCCAACGCCTGATGCACCAAATGAATGCTAATCGCCCCCTCACCCACTGCCGACGCCACCCGCTTCACATTTCCCGCCCGCACATCTCCAACCGCAAAAATCGCGGGCAAACTGGTCTCCAGCATTTGCGGCCTCCGCGCCAGCGGCCAGCTAGCATTCTGATCCAGATCGCGCCCCGTGAGGATGAACCCCTTCGAGTCCAGCGCCAGGCAACCGCGCAGCCACTCCGTTCCAGGCGACGCGCCGGCCATGATGAACAAGTGCTGGATGGGGTGCGTTGAAACTTCGCCCGTCTTCTTGTCCTTCCACGTCACGCGCTCCAGGTGTCCGTCACCCTCCAGCGCCACGATCTCTGTATTAAGACGCAAATCGATCTTCGGATTTTCCGTCAGCCGCTGGATCAGATATCGCGACATGGTGCTCGACAAGTCCGAGGACCGCACCAGCATGTGCACCCTGCGCGCGGTCTGCGACAGAAATACCGCCGCCTGGCCAGCCGAGTTTCCACCGCCCACTACGATGGCCTCCTCACCCCCGCACAATTGCGACTCGATATAAGTCGCGCCATAGTAGATGCCCTCGCCCTCGAACTTCTCCAGATTCGCGAGCTCCGGCTTGTTGTATTGCGCTCCAGTGGCGATCACAATGGCGCGCGCAGGCGGCGCGTCTCCGGAATCCAGCACCACCTGGTACGGACGCCGGCTGCAATCTAGCTTCACCACGCTGCGCGCGATCAGCATATTGGCGCCGAACTTCTGCGCCTGCGTGGTGGCGCGCGCCGCCAGCTCCAGGCCCGAAACGCCTGTCGGGAAGCCCAAGTAATTCTCGATCTTCGAACTCGATCCCGCCTGTCCACCAGGAGCGCGCGTCTCAATCACCAAAACGTCCAGTCCCTCCGACGCTGCATAAACGGCCGCTGCCAGACCCGCCGGCCCCGCCCCGATAACGATCACGTCGCGCACGTGCAG
>Ga0116125_1001011_pt1 | contig 12659 bp, 9 predicted proteins | sample June2015DPH_16_1_2_FD_89729 | JGI IMG/M metagenome (GOLD analysis project Ga0116125, IMG submission 89729) | Peatland microbial communities from SPRUCE experiment site at the Marcell Experimental Forest, Minnesota, USA - June2015DPH_16_10 | ecosystem: Environmental > Terrestrial > Soil > Wetlands...
GAAGCCGCGAAGTGTTTTCCGACCCGGATGCGCAGATTACATTGCACGTCGAAATGACAAAACCGGCCGTGGCTGAGGCAGATGCTGCGATTCTGGCGAATCCGAAACCGCAACTCAGCTGGGAGTTCTGGAACGGACAAGAGTGGGCAACGCTGGGCCATAGCGGACGCCTATCGCGCGTGGGCGACTCGGGCAGCAACGATGCCGCAACCGAGTTCGCTGACGGAACCCAGTCGCTTACCAGCGACGGAGATGTGAAATTCCGGTTCAACAGTCCTCCGCAGGAATTGAACGTTAACGGGCAAAAGGGGTACTGGGTTCGGGTGCGGATCGCATCGGGAAACTATGGCGAGGAAGTACATTTTCAATCGGATCCGGCGGCGCCGTCAGGGTTGGTGGCGAAGCCTTCGACGCTGGCGCCGCCGTCCATCAAGTCGATCAAGATCGACTATGTAGTGAAGAAAGAAGCGCCGCCGACTGCTGTTCTCACCTATAACGATTTTGCGTATGCTCGAGCAGATTCTCAAACCTCCCTCGCTCCATTTATCCCTCTCGCTCCAGAAGATGCTTCAACCTCTCTCCATTTCGGATTTGCCGTGGACAGGCCACCGGGAGCGAAGCCGCCGAATACTTCTGGGGCCTCTTCGGAAGTTGCTAAGAGACAGGCGAAGTTTCCCAGCCAAGCTGTCACGGTGTATGTGGTTGCAGGGAACTCGGCGTCGGAAAAGAGCGGTGACGTTCAAGCTAGCGCGGCAGTCGCAGCTTGGGACTACTGGAACGGATTTGCGTGGAAGAAGCTCTCGCTTCGAGACGAGACCCAAAGTTTCCGGCGAAGCGGATTGATTCAATTCATCGCTCCACTGGACTTCGTCATCAAGCGCGAATTTGGCCGTGAAAGGTATTGGCTGCGAATGCGCCCGAGCGCTGCGGATTGTGCGGCGACGATTCGGCAAATCCTGCTGAACACAACGATCGCGGTTCAGGGCATGTCGGTGTCGAACGACGTTCTCGGTACCAGCAACGGCAAGCCGGGGCAGAAGTTCCAAACCATTCAACCGATGGTTCTGGCGGGGCAGAAGCTGGAAGTCCGTGAGCCCACGCTGCCCCCGCACCACGAGCGGCAGACGGTGAAATCTGACGAAGGCGAGGATGCCATACAGACAGTTAAGGACCCAAAGAGCAACTCCGATCACTTTTGGGTGACATGGCATGAAGTCCCAAACTTTTACCAGTCGGAAGCGCGCGATCGCCATTACGTTCTTGACCGACTCAAAGGCGAGGTTACGTTCGGTGATGGCACTCGCGGGCTGATACCGCCGGTACTTCCCGGAAATATCCGCATGACTCGCTATCGCAGCGGAGGCGGAGTTAGCGGGAACAAACCGGCGCAGGCGGTTACAAAACTTTCCAGCGCGGTGCCTTACATCCAAAAAGTAGTGAATTACCTCCCGGCAGAAGGTGGCAGCGACGCGGAAGCGAACCCAACTCTAGTGGAGCGCGGATCGCGGCAGTTGCGCCATCGCGGGCGCGCGGTGACGTTCGAAGATTTTGAGGATTTGGCGATGCTCGCATCGCGTAACGTGGCACGCGCCAAATGCGTGCCTCTATACGATCTGTCGCTCGATGTTGAAAAGCGGCGGCGGACGCCGGGTCTCGTGAGCTTGATTGTCGTACCACGTTCGTCCGATCCGGAACCGCTGCCGACTCAGGAACTGCTCGACGAGGTGAGCGGGTACGTGGATGCGTGGCGCTTGCCTACCGTTGAGATGGTCGCGCTGGGTCCGGAATACATTCGCGTGGATGTAGACGTGGAAGTCGCGGTGGATGATCCGGGGAAGGCGAACGAGGTCGAGCTTGCCGTGAGACGGGAGCTTGAACGTTATCTTCACCCGATCAGCGGAGGACCGGATGGCGCGGGATGGGAGTTTGGGAGGCTTCCGCGGAAATTCGATTTGAGCTCGCTGATCGAAAAGATTCCGGGAGTGAGTCACGTCCGCGAGTTTCGCGTGGTTACGTCTGGCCGCGCAGGAGTCGAGAAGACAGGATACTTCTTGATTTGCTGCGGCGAGTTCAAGGTTGCGCTGACGCTGGAGGACCAACTTGCCGTTGAGCTTGCCTAATCTCGACGATCTTAGCTGGGAAGATCTGCTGGAAGAAGGACGGGCGCTGATTCCGGCGTGGGCTCCGGAGTGGACCAATCACAATCCGGCCGATCCTGGGATCACATTGATGGAGCTGTTCGCTTACTTCAGCGAAAAGCTGATGTACCGGCTCAACCGGATCAGCGACGAGAATGTCCGGGAATATCTGAAGCTGATCAACGGCCCGGATTGGGATGCGCAGGGCGCCTTGGCGGACAAAAAACGGGAGATGTTGAATTCGTTGCGGGAGTCGAGACGGGCGGTTGCGCCGGAGGATTTTGAAAAGCTGGCGGTGTCCGTTCCGAATGTTGTGCGCTCGAAGTGCATCGCGCGAAGAAATCTGGAGAGCATAGAACCGGATGCAAAAACGGCGGACGCGCCAGGACACGTGAGTGTTGTGGTTCTCCCTAACAAGCGCCTCCGTCCCAGCCGTGAATTGCTGGCCAGTGTTAAGCAAAAGCTCGAACCTGCACGAATGCTCACCACGCGGGTCCACGCGGTTGGCCCGCGGTATTTAAGCCTGCGGTGCAGGTTCACGGTTGTGCCTCAGCGCGGAACACATGCGGAATCTTTGCGGAAAGCTGCGATCAAGCGACTGGAAGGCTTTTTCGATCCGATCGAGGGCGGAACCGATGAAAAGGGCTGGCCGTTCGGCGGGAACATTTACCTGTCTGAACTGTACCGGATTCTGAGCGAGTTGCCGGGGATCGAGAATGTGACGCCAGCCAAAGATTCGCACGGTGCGCGTTTGGATGAATTGATGGTTGAGCCGGGCGACACGGCGCGACTCCGGCGAAATAGCCGCGGCGAAGTCGAGGCCGTTATCCTTCAGCCCGACGAATTGGTCGAGGCGAAGGTCGACTCCGCCGACATTACGTTGCCTCCACACGTTTGATCGCGGGATGAGCAGGGCGGTCTAAGTACTCAGGATTTTTATGCCGGACGAGACAAACACGGAAGCAACGATATTCCTGGCGAACCTGCCGGCAATTTATCAGGAAGAAGAAACGCCTGGTAAGCCGTTGCGCCGATTTCTTTCGGCGTTTGAACAAGTTTTGCTGGGAGATGGAGACGAACCAAAGGCTTCTGAGAAGCGCCGTGGTAAGCGTGAAGCTTCACGCCGGCATATTGAGGGCTTGGGCGAGAAAGTTGCTCATCTTTACGAGTTGTTCGATCCTCGCGAAACGCCAGAGAGATTTTTACCCTGGCTTGCGAGTTGGGTGGCGTTGAGTATCCGCGCGAACCTGAGTGTGCCAAAGCAGCGCAAGCTGATCGCGAATCTGATTCCCCTTTACCGCATCCGCGGGACGAGAGCCTACATGGAGCGATTGCTCGAGCTTTGCGTGGATGCGGGAACCTCCGTTTCCGAAGACGAGATCCCCTCCTTTCAAATTGGAGTGCATTCCACGCTTGGCAGCGATGCGTACATTGGCGGCGGTCCGCCGCATTTTTTTCAAGTGACAATGCTGGCCTCAGAGATGGGTGCCTTGGAAGTTCAGGCGCAGCGGCAGATTGCCTACGAGGTAATCGAACTGGCCAAACCGGCGCATACGGTCTACGACTTCGTGGTCAAGTCTCCGCAGTTACAGGTCGGAGTGCACTCAACCGTCGGGGTCGACACAGTTTTGGGAAGCGCGGCTGCGCAGCTGCCGTGAAAGGAGATTGAATGTGTCCGTAAAACGGGTCAACTACTTTACGCACCAGTTCCTGCGCGAAAACGACTTCAAGGACGAGCAGGAATATCACAACGAGATGCGGCGTCGGCACAACCGCGTGCTGCATGGGTGGGGGGTTGTCGAAGGGCTTGAGGTTAAGAGGAAGAGCGACCATGAAGTCACCATCGAGCCGGGCGTGGCCATCGACAATCTGGGAAGGGAAATTGTTCTGGCCGCGCCGGCGGTGCGCGAGATCTTGTCCTTTGAGCGCGGCTCTCACGTCTACATCACCATTTCCTACGGAGAAAGCTGGGACGAAACGGACCATCACGTAGCCGGCGGAGTGGATGGCTACATGCGAGTGACTGAGTCGCCTGAGATTGGCGAACAAAAGCACGAGCCTGCCAAAGACGGAACAGTGATCGCGTTAGCGCGTGTGCATTTCAATGAAAACGGAAACATCCAGCGCATTGAGAAGGAAGTTCGCACCACGCTCGAGAGCGGAAGCTCGGCAACGGGCTGGATGCGCCTGACTTTCAAGCCTGTAAGGCTGGAGGCGTTGCGGATCGGAGAAAAGCTGGTCGCGGCCAAGCAATGGGAGGCGGGGGTGGAATTCACGATTGATACCGCTTCCGCGTACTGCGAAAAGAGCGCTCGGGGAACGATGGCGATTCCGGTTCCGCCCGGGGCGAAGAAGGTAAAAGCGTTTCGCTTGTGTGGAACCACGCGCGGAAAGGTGGACGTCGAGCTGGTGAGGAGCGGATGGAATCCGGGGGAAAACAAGGGCGGACACAAGGTGCTATTAAAGCGGACGGTCGACCGCGAGTGGTTCGACGAACATGTTCCGGTGGAAGACGAGGAACTACAGCAGTTGGATGAATTCCATTCTTTGGCGGTTTCAGTGGTAGCGGATGGCAAGACCGAGATCTGGCTAGTGGCGGTGCGTTACGAGTAGAGGAAGCATCCGGCATTGAAGGAGGAAAACAGAGATGAATTTTCACGTACTGATCCCTGATGGAAGGGAATTTCCGATTGAGTTTCCGAACGATGTGATGGTAGGAGTGCTGCTGCAGGAGTTTGTGAGCGACGACAACCTTAAGCTCCATCCTCCGAAAGCCGAGGCATGGCACCTGTTTCGGGAGAATTCGGAACACAAGCTTGATATCAACAAGAGCCTGGAGCAGAATGGCGTGAATCGAGGCGAGCACCTGCGGCTTGCGCAGGCGAAGCAGGAACCCCAGCCCGGCACTTCTGATACATCCCCTGGCAAGCCCGGAGGAATGAAGCGCTGCGACAACGGACATTACTACGATCCTAAGAAGCACACGTCTTGTCCGTACTGTCCGGCGGGCTTCGATATGCCCGCTCCGCGAAGCATAAAGATAGGACCGGCGCAGGAGGGAGATGTGCGCACGCGCCCGCAGGGCTTTAATGTGGGAGCCTCCGGTGCGGGAGACGACGCGCCCACCCGTGTCATCTCCCCCGGCGGATCGACCGCGATCGATCCGGTGTGCGGATGGTTCGTCAGTGTGCACGGTCCGGAAAAAGGGCGCGATTACCGCATCCGCAGCGAGAACAATACCATCGGGCGCTCCAAAGACATGTACATCTGCATTACAGGGGATGAGTCGATTTCCCGGGAGCGGCACGCCGTCATTACGTTCGATCCGCAGCAAAACGCTTTTCATCTCGGCCCCGGGGATGGAAGGGGACTGGTGTACGTCAACGGCGAGGTATTGCTGGCGCACCGCAAGCTGCAACCCTACGACAGAATACAGATGGGAAAAACCAAATTGGTTTTTGTGCCTTTCTGTGGAGATAAATTCACATGGGGCAAAGACGACGATTAGCGCTGTTCGTATCCCTGCTGTGGCTTGCATGTGGCGTGGCATTGGCGAGCGAACCGGGACGATTCGCAATCAGCCAGATCTCCGCCCAGCCTCCGGTGGTCACCGTTTATCTCGATGTGCTGGACGAAAACGGTGAACCTCCGGTATTGCTGCGCGCCTCTGAGCTGACCGCTTCGATTCGTGGTGAGGCAGTAAAAGTCAGCCAGGTCACGCCATTCGAAGCTAGCGGGGAAGGTGTTGCCTACATCTTTCTCGTCGATGTTTCCAAATCCATTGGCGCCGCGCAGTTCGCGGAGATTCAGCAAGCCATCGGCACATGGATCGACGGCTTGAAGAGTGCGGATCGAATGGCGCTCTTCACTTTCGGTTCGCAGTATAAGCAGATGGTTCCCTTCACTTCCGATAAGGTGCGGCTGAAGAGCGTCGTGCAGACTCTAAAGGCGACCGACCCGCAAACCAAATTTTATCTTGCGCTGAACAATGCGATGAATTTGAGCCGCCAGAGCACGGAGGGGCTGCCCGCCCGGCGCGCGATTGTGATTTTGACTGACGGCAAGGATGAAGGCAGCGGGATTACGGCCGAAGATGTTCGCGACCTGATTCAGCAGAGCCATGTCCCGATTTACGCGATCGGATATAGCCGGCTTCCTGCGCAGGAAAGAGAAAAATATCTTGATGTGCTGAGTCGTTTTGCCACGCTCTCTGGCGGCATCTACGCCCCCGCTGCAAATCTGGGTACCGCCTACCAGGAGATGGAAGGCACGATCCGTAGAGTGTTCGTGCTTCGATTGGACTGTGCAGGTTGCCGAACTGACAGTCAGGTTCATCCGCTGGAAATAACCCTGGCGTCAGGCGGATCGGCGCGGACCAGTTCCATGAACGTGAATCTGGTTGCACCCGCTCCCCCTTTGCCAAAGGCGACGACGCAACCGGCGACCGAGATCCCCTCGCGGGACGAGCCGTTGGTGAAGCTGCTTCTGTCCTGGAAGGTGCTGCTCCCTCTAGCGAGTGTGATTGGCATCCTTGTCACTTTGATGATCGTACAACATAAAAAATCCAGCCCGCTGCCGCCGAAACGGGAGGGTCCGGTGATCGTCGCCGATTCAGAGGCAAGCCCCGTGCCGGGTCCAGTTCCGGTGGTTGGCGGCAAGCGGATTCAGTTGACGGTGGTCGCGGGCAAACAACGCGGTCGAGAACAAAATCTGAACCTGGCGGGGAAAGCGGTGATCGGACGCGATCAGGGATGTGACGCTTCTTTTCCTGACGACACAGAAATGTCGGGCAGACATTTCCAATTAGCGCTGGTCGGGAAATATGTTGAAGTTTTGGACTTGGGTTCGAGCAATGGAACCTTGCTGAATGGGGCGCCGCTGGTGACCAGCCGCCGCGTGGAAGATGGCGACCTGGTGCGCGCAGGCAGAACTGAACTTCGAATCAATATCGACGGTGGCACCTAATGGCATTCGCCGCGGGAAATGCTCAGCATATCGGCGCGCGCCCGCAGCAACAGGACGCCTTTGGATTCTCCGACCCAAGCGACCGGAACTTTGTAGCTCACGGAGGATTTCTTGGAATCGTGGCGGATGGAGTAGGAGGGCTGACGCACGGCTCGGAAGCGAGCCAATCGGCGGTGCGCGCCTTCTTGCAAGCTTATCAGCAGAAATCCGCAATCGAGTCGATTCCCGCAGCGCTTGCTCGCGCACTCCACGAAGCCAACGCCGCGGTGCTCCGCGTGGCCAGTGAGCCCTCAGGCGAGGGCGCAGGCACAACGCTGATAGCGGCCGTCTTGCACGAGAATTCGTTGTACTGGATTTCTGCCGGCGACAGCAGAATTTACCTGCTGCACGACGGCCGGCTGTCGCGCGTGACTTCCGATCACACCTACGCGCACGAACTGGATGAGCAGGCAGCGCAGGGGAAAATTTCACGAGCGGAGGCGCAGAGCCACTCCGAGCGTGGTGCGCTAACGAGTTATCTGGGGCAATCCGAGCCTAAGAAAGTCGACAAGAACACGCGTCCTCTAGCCCTGCAGCCGGATGACAGTGTGATCCTGTGCACGGATGGATTTTACCGCGCCCTCGATGACGCGGAGATTGCTGGCGCTTTTGGCAGTGACTTGCACGGGGCTTGCGAGAGCCTCGTCAAACAAATATTGGCCAAGCAACGCAAGGGGCAAGACAACTTGACGGTGATCGCGCTCAAGCAGAGCCGACGAAGCCGGAAGTCGTGGCTCCTGAGTCAGGGTAGTAGGGGAGAGCGGCTGAAAGTTGTGGCGCTAGGTCTGGCTGCTGTGGCGATAATTGCCGCGGCTGGCTATTGGCATGAAAAGCATCGCGCGAGTGTGCCGACGGTGCAGCAACCTCATGCGCAGCCAGCACAGACTACAAATCAAGTCGCAAACCCTGGTGAAGATGCCAGTAAGCAGATGTCGCCCAAGGCGGTGGAAGCTCCTCAAGTCGAGGAAGCGAAACCGGAAACTCCGGCTCAGCCGGTGCCGCCCGTGCAATCTCGACGCCAGAGGACGACGCAGAAACCGAAAGGGCCAGTAGCGAAGAAACGCGATCAAGTGGCAATGCCGTCAACGACTCCCGAACAAAAAACTACGCCACAAAATTCAGCGCCTGTGCCGGAGCAAAATGTTTCCGGGGATGCAGCGCCCGCGTCCGGCAAACCGGCCGCTGCCACCAATCCGCCGGCCGCTCCGAGCGGCCAGGGGCAAACTGCCCCCGGCGCGCAAACTCCTCCCACTAATCCGGAAAAGCCCCCCGCGATGACACCCGCCACTCCAGACTCTCCGGGTGAGGACAAGCCGAACAGCCCGCCAAATCTTAGCCTTCACGAAGCCCGCGAACTCGGAATAGAAATCGGAATAAAGGATGGCAAACGCCCATGTCATTCCTGACCGAGGCGGTGAGCAGGATTGGCGGCCGCGAGATCAACGAAGACTCCTACGGCTTTCTGGAGATGAATCACAATGCCTGTTGGATTGTGGCCGATGGCTTGGGGGGACATCGAGGCGGCGAGAATGCTTCCAGAATTGCCGTCGAGGCTGCGCTGGCCTCGTTTCGAGCGACTCCGGAATTTTCTGCCGCTGCGCTGCAGCATCATCTTGACGCGGCACAACAGGCAATATTGCAGGCGCAGAAGAAACAGCCAAGCTTTTCCACCATGCGTACGACGATTGTAATGCTGCTCACCGATTCGCAGCGCGCGCTATGGGCGCATGTTGGCGACTCTCGCCTTTATTGCCTGGAGAATGGCCGCATCGTTTTCTGCACAAAAGATCACAGCGTGGTGCAGGCGATGGTGAACGCGGGGGAGTTGCAGGCGAGCCAGATACGCCATCACGAAGATCGCAACCGCCTGCTGCGCTGCCTGGGAAATAGCGAAGCCGATTTTCGCCCGACTATTCTTTTCGAGCCGCGAACTCTGCAGGGCGGCGAAGCATTCCTTCTGTGCAGCGACGGGTTTTGGGAGGGTGTTACCGAACCGGAGATCGAAATTGACTTCGCGAAGGCGGAGGGAACGCGGGAATGGCTCGCGCTGATGGAGAGCCGCCTGCTCGAACGCACGACGGAGGACAGCGACAACTACACCGCCATTGCTGTGCGGGTTGATTCGGAGATGGCACCCAACGCCGACGATTCGCTCAGTTCGTCGCTGAAGAAATCGAGATTCGCGATCAAAACGCGGCTTGCCCGACTTGGGCTGCTAGGAGTTTTGCTGATCGCTTTGGAAATTCCTGCTCTCCACTCATGGAACGATTTCAAGGCTCTTGAGCGAAAAGTGAGAGATCTCACAGAAGAAAGGGACGCTCTCTGGACAGGCATGTTGCGAGAGAAGAACAGATTGGAAGATTCGCAGAACCAGCTCCAGAACCCGCAGAAGGTGAGTACAACAGTGGCGACTGGTTCGAGTGTCGGAAGCGACAAGAAATAAGTTCCTTATGAATCTTGAGCACCTGTGCATGGGTTGTATGGGCGACAAAGGCAATGCCCAGGTGTGCCCGCACTGCGGGTGGGCCGAAGGCACGCCGCCGGAATTGCCGGTGCAGTTGGCCTCCCGCACGCTGCTCGCGGAAAAATATCTTCTAGGCCGGGTGCTCGGCCAGGGCGGGTTCGGAATTACATATTTGGCATGGGACTTATTGCTGAACCGCAAGCTGGCCATCAAAGAATACTTTCCCCGCGAGATTTGCGGTCGCGGAAGAGATGCTCTCACCCTGCAACCGCTCAGCCAGCGCTCTCAACACGATTACGAATATGGCCTCTCGAAATTCGTAGAAGAAGGACGAAACCTGGCGAAGTTCCGCGACTACCCGGGGATTGTTTCGTTGCTCGACTTCTTCGAGGCGCACGGCACCGCCTACATTGTCATGGCCTACATGGAAGGCATGACCTTCAAACAATATCTGGAGCAGCAACCGGGCGGGCGAGTCACGTTCGATCAGGCGCTGAGCGTCCTCAATCCGGTAATGGATGCGTTACGCGAGGTGCATCGCACTGGAATGTTGCATCGGGACATCAGCCCCGACAACATTTACCTGAATAACGACCGTCAGGTGAAGATCTTGGATTTTGGCGCGACGCGATATGCGATGCGGGATCAGTCGCAGAACTTGACGGTGATGATCAAGCCTGGATATGCGCCGCTGGAGCAATACAGCAGTGGAGGCAAGCAGGGTGCGTGGACGGACGTGTATGCGTTGGGAGCCACGTTTTATCGGGCGCTGAGCGGGAAGGCGCCTTCGGAAGCGCCCGACCGTTTGGCGCAAGACGATCTTGTGCCGCCCAGCCGGCTGAATATAAATATTCTGCCCGCGTCAGAAGCGGCCTTGCTGAAAGCGTTGGCCGTGCACTGGCAGACTCGATTCCAGACCATGGAGGATTTTCAGAAGTCGGTCATTCCCAAACCTCCCGAAGCGGTCATTGAAAACGATAAGAACACGAGAACGTCGAGCAGTCCATTACTGATTGCTGCGGTCGCCATCCTGCTGCTGACGACGTTAGCTTTCTCAGGTTTGTGGTTTTCAACCCGCAGTCAACTCGCTTCTGCCCAGGCAAACATCGACGACCTTAACCAGCAGTTGAAGAACAGACCACCAGACTCAGGCGGTTCGCAGGATACCTCTGATCTGAAAAAACAGATCAGCGATCTCACCGCGCAACAGGCGCAATTGCAGGACAAACTGCAAAGTTCGATTGCCAGCTTAAATGCGGCGCAGAACGCACGAGATTCGCTTAAGGTTCAAGTCGCCGCTTTGACCCAGCGGTTGAACAGCGGGCAGGAGCACGGAAACCCGCAGATAAAGCCGGTGAATACCGTGCCAAATGCCCCGCCACGGCTGACTCTCGCCTACTTTCAGCTCTACAGTTCCGACGACGCAGGCAATGGCAAAGTGGGACCGACCGATCACTTCTCGCGCAGTTCCCTGAGATATGTGTTGTGCCAGTTGGGCGGTCCGAATCCGTTGCGCGAAAGCCAGGATTTATCGACGAGCATCGAGGTGCGATTTTTTGCGCCGGGAGGTTCGCTGCGCAGGATCGTTCCGCAGCAGGTGACTGCGGCGAGAACTCAGGTGCTGTGGACTGCGCTGGCATTGTGGGGCAGTGAGCAGCCTGGAACATTCCAGTCCGGCCTCTGGAAGATCGAGATTTGGAGCGGGCAGAACAAGATTGGGGAGAAGAATTTTCAGGTGAATTAGGCAGCCAAACCACATGGCTCAAAAAGGGTCATGATGCTTTGCTGGTGGAGGAGAAACTATGGTCAGACTCTCAAAAGCACTCTATCTCAGTTCTCCTATCGTAAGTATTGTTGCTTCGATTGTGTTCGGGGTGGGAGTTTTCTTCGTGATGAAGGGAGATTTATCCGGCGGATTGCCCTTTGTCATTCTCGGGAGCCTCGCGGCGCTCTACGCCGGAATTCTCGGACTAGTTTTTTATTACAAGATGTGGGAGTCCATTCAGGATGGGTACGCGCGTATGTCCCCGGCAAAGGCAGTTGGTTTTCTCTTTATACCTTTCTTTAATGTGTACTGGATTTTCCAGGTGTTCTGGGGATTCTCCAAGGACTACAACGCCTACGTTGACCGCCACGCAATCAATACAAAGAAATTGTCGGAGGGATTGTTTCTCGCGTATTCGATTCTTCCGCTTAGCGCCGCCGTACCGTTTCTGAACTTCGTCACGATCCCGGTTTACTGGGTGATGGTCGTGATCATGGTCTCGCAGGTGTGCGATGCAGTAAATGCTCTTCCACCGCATGGCGGCGAAGGAGCCGCAGGGTTCGTGACTGGGCCTGTGCCGATTGCCGCGGGTGCAACTCCTCTCCGACGAGACTTGCCGCCGCATTCTCTGTCTCTATATTGCCTGTCGGGTGAATTCGCGAACGAAGCGTTGATGGTCCCTGCAGATGGCGTGTCAATCGGACGCGATCCGGCGCGCGTGAACCTGGTGCTTTCCGCGACCGAGATATCTGGCGCTCATGCGCGAGTGATGCCCGAGGCGCAATCGGCACAGGTGTGGTTGGAGGATTTGCACTCGTTGAATGGAACGTTCTACTCGCAGAGTGGAAAGGCCGAATGGGTCAAACTGCAGGGCAAAGTGTTGCTGTCGCCGGGGGCACGTTTTCGGCTGGCGGTTGACGGACCGGAATTTGAGATACGAGGGTGATCAACGCAGAGCAGCTTTGCATGGGTTGTATGGGGCGGAGAAGCAGGGCGGCGGTGTGCGCGCAATGCGGCTACTTTGACCATCCGGCGGAGAACCCGCAACAACTGCCGCCGCGCACGGTTTTGGAGGGCAAATATGTTGTTGGCCGGGCGCTCGGCCAGGGTGGCTTCGGCATTACCTATCTTGCGTGGGATCTGGAGTTGAGCAAGAAGTTGGCAATCAAGGAATATTTCCCGCTGCAGATTTCCACCCGCTCGCAGGATCATCTGACCGTGAGTCCCATCAGTTCGAAGAATCGCGACGCGCTGGATTATGGACTGAATAAGTTTTCTGAGGAAGCCA
>Ga0116125_1001012_pt1 | contig 12656 bp, 13 predicted proteins | sample June2015DPH_16_1_2_FD_89729 | JGI IMG/M metagenome (GOLD analysis project Ga0116125, IMG submission 89729) | Peatland microbial communities from SPRUCE experiment site at the Marcell Experimental Forest, Minnesota, USA - June2015DPH_16_10 | ecosystem: Environmental > Terrestrial > Soil >...
GCGCGCCTGAGTGGCAAGCCGGACACATCGAAGGCGCAACCTGGTGGCCTCTGGACAATTTCAAAGTTTCTGCGCCCGAGATCGATCGCGACCGGCCCATCGCCGTCCACTGCAAGAGCGGATATCGCAGCATGATTGCATGCAGCCTGCTGCAACGAGCCGGGTTCAAGAACGTCACAAACGTGATTGGCGGCTTCGACGCCTGGCAGCAGGCGCAGCTTCCAGTGGAAACTCAAACCGCAGTCGAAGCCTAGAAATCACGCGAGTTGCAAAGGCCAAGACGCTCAATTAAGCTAAGTTTCTCTGTACGTGAAAACCCCGCGCCGGGATGGCGGAACTGGCAGACGCAGCGGACTCAAAATCCGCCGGGCTTCGGCCCTTGGGGGTTCGACTCCCCCTCCCGGCACCAGTACTTCAGCATCAATACGTCACGGTCGTTACCTCCAACTTCACCGTAACCGAAAGCACTCCGTTCGATGTGGAAGTCGCCGTTGACCCCGAGATGTTCGGCAAGATTTTTGAGGAACTGGTAACTGGCTGGCATGAGACGGGCAGCTACTACACTCCGAAGCGGGTTGTATCGTTTCTGTGCCGAGCGGCGCTGATAAGGATATCTGTGAGCGCAGGCGCCGTTAGACATTATCCCATCGGGGCTCCGATGATTTGCCAAACATCGCGTCAGCGCTCATTGAGGCGTTTTGCGCTTTAGGGCCGGATTGCAGCAATGTCGGTTATTTCGGGCTAATGTCGCGCTTGTTCAGTTGACGTCGGAGCAACTGTAACCACACCCTGTTCACCATCATAGGTCACATCATTCACAAGGAAAGCTTGGATGCTGACGTTGATAAGATCCGATGACTGGGATGCCTTTGTCGAGTATGCAGGTGACTTTCAGGAAGCTGGCGGTCCAAGGCACTTGCTGCATTTTGGAACCGCTCTAAAGGTCAGCAAGCAGCAACAGATTGACTTCCATGTCGGTGTGGGCCTGTCGTCGGCTGCGGTGGATCACTTCGTCGGGATTGGCTATTCATTCCGCTTTCAGGCGATCCGCCGGTAGGCGAGCTTCCAGGGCAAAACTTGTTTCCTTTGAAACACACCGACGCGACACTAGAATGATTTAAGGAATGGCGAGAAGGCACCGAGCGCATTCCGAGACCAGGGTGATTTGATTTGAGACGCTTGGGTTCGGGCTGCTCCTGAGTAAATTGTGGATTTATACAGCTTAATTCAATACGCGTTATTTGTGGCCGTCGTCACCGCCCTTGTTGAGCCTCTGGGCGGGTACATGGAGCGGGTCTTCTCCAGGAAACCGACCGCTCTTGATCGTTTATGTCTTCCCGTTGAGCGGTTCCTCTATCGCATTACTGCGGTTGATCGTGATGTGGAAATGACCGGCAAGGAATATGCGACGTGTTTTGTGCTCTTTGGCCTGACCGGTACGCTCCTGTTATTCGCCATTCTCAGAATGCAGCAGTTTCTCCCCTGGTTCTTTCCGCAGTACCACACAACACCGTTATCTCCTGACCTGGCCATGAATACGGCCATCAGCTTCTCGACGACCACTACGTGGCAGGCCTACGCGGGCGAGAACACGATGAGCTATTTCAGTCAGATGGTAGGACTCAGCGCACAGAATTTCCTGGCTGGCGCTGCGGGGTTAGCGGTGGGCGTTGCCTTCATTCGTGGCCTTGCGCGGCAATGCTCCGACACGCTGGGCAACTTTTGGGTTGATCTCACACGCGCCTTGCTGTGGATCCTGCTGCCGGGAGCATTGATCGGCTGCTTGCTGCTCGTCTGGCAGGGCGTTCCGATGAACTTCCACCACTATGCGGCCGCCACTACCGTCGAAGGGACGCAGCAGGTCATACCGCAGGGTCCAGTCGCCGCGCTGGAGATCATCAAGAATCTCGGTACGAACGGCGGCGGATTCTTCAACGCAAACGGGGCTCATCCTTATGAGAACCCCACGCCACTGTCGAACTTTCTCGAAATGCTGGCGATCGTCCTTCTTCCTGCCGCCTTCACCAACACTTTCGGCAGGATGGTTGGGCAGCCTCGACAAGGATGGCTTCTATACCGCGTGATGCTGCTTCTCTTCGTCTGTGGACTGGTCTTCGCATATCACTTTGAACAACGGGGATTTACAAACATCGAAAACATGGATTCCCAGCCCAGTCCCCTCCAGCCTGGCGGGAATATGGAAGGCAAGGAGGTGCGGTTCGGCATTGGCAGTTCCACCCTTACGGCTGTCGTTACATCCAACACGGCCACGGGATCGAACAACTCGATGGACGACAGCTACACTTCACTCGGCGGTATGGTCTTGCTTATGAACATGCTGCTGGGAGAGCTCGTATTCGGAGGACTGGGCACAGGCCTTTACAGCATGGTCATGGCCGCAGCGATCGCCGTCTTTCTGGCGGGACTGATGGTTGGACGCACGCCTGAATACCTGGGGAAGAAGATAGGTCCTGCAGAAAACAAAATGATCATGCTCTACGCTCTCGCCGCGCCGCTGATCGTGCTCCCACTCACGGCGATTGCGGTAAGTACGAGAGTGGGAATGTCGGGGCTCACGGTCAACACCGGCCCACATGGTTTTACAGGGATTCTCTTCGCCTATACTTCCTGCTTCGCCAACAATGGCCAGAGCTTTGCCGGTCTGAGCGCGAACACTCCGTTTTACAACCTCACCACAGTATTGGCGATGATGGTGGGCAGGTTTGGCTTGGCAATTCCTGCGTTGGCGTTTGCCACTCTCTTTGGCCGTCAGCAGAACACTCCTTCGACGTCGGGAACTCTTCCGACCCATTCCCTCGTGTTCGGAGTGCTACTGACGACCTGCTTGATAGTGATGGTGGCCCTGAGCTATCTTCCTGCCTTGGCCCTCGGTCCCGTGCTGGAACGATTGCTTTTGGGAAGATAGCGTTTGAAAGTCAAATCGTATGCTCGCCCCACGCCCTACCAAGCTCCGTTCGCAACGCGACATTAACCTGTGGCGGATCCCGCTGCAGCTCTCGCTCGCGGCAGTGGCGCTGTTCGGCATCACTTTAATTCCGGACATCCTCGACAAATATCGTGTCATTCATATCCCGTCCTGGCTGACGATGGGTAGCATCGATGACGCGCGTGCGATCCTGTCGGCGATGATGGGCGCGGTGGCGACCGTGCTCGCGTTGATTTTCTCGGTTGCACTGCTCGTGCTGTCGATGGTCTCGACGCTGTTTGGCCCGCGACTGCTTTACCGGTTCCTCCAGGACTGGGTGACTCAGGTGACGATCGGGATGTTCATGGGCACGTTCGTTTACATCTGCCTCGTCTTCCTCGTCACCCATCAGGATCCGCAGTCGTCATTCATCCCGCAAATCTCGCTGATCACGGCCTGGATGCTCGTCGTCCTCAGCTTCGGGTTCCTCGTCTACTACAGCCATCGGGTTGCGAAATCGATCCAGAACCCCGACATGATCGGCGCGATCGTCGACGACTTGTACGTCGCGGCCGGCGGAGCGCACTTGTCAGGCCCTGGCGAGGGCAGCGGCGCTGCACCCGACGACGCTGCGATTCTGAACCAGGCTGAGACGGGCGCGATCGTGTCGTGCCCAAAGAGCGGGTACCTGCAGCATGTCGATCACGGCACGCTGGTCGCGGCCGCGCTCGCGGCGGACGCACTGATCGTGTTGAGGTTCCGCCCAGGCCAGTTCGTGCTCCGCGGCGAGCCGCTCGCAGCCATCGTTCCGGCGGAAAAGCTTGGTAAGCTCGAAGCCGCAATTGATCGGCGAATTCACATCGGCCGTCACCGCACGTTAACTCAAGATAGCGAGTTTGGGATCGCGCAGGTCGTCGAGATCGCGATCCGTGCGCTATCTCCTGCAGTCAACGACACGTTTACCGGAGTCGCTTGCGTGGACTGGCTCTCCGACGCGCTACTCACGCTGGCCGAACGGCCCCCGCTCGAAGGGAACTGGTACGACACTGGCGGCCGCCTCCGAGTCTGGATGCCGCCGGTCCGTTTAGAGCGCCTAGCCAAGTTCGCATTCGATCAGGTCCGTCAGGCGTCCGCAGGCACGCCCGCTGTGCTGATCCGCCAACTGGACGCGATCCGCCGGCTGACGCCGCGACTTCCAGACGCCTGCCGTCAAGCGCTTTCAGAGCAAGCCGACGCGATTCTTGAAACCGCGAGCGCGCTGGTGGCGCTGGATCGCCGCGACCTCGACGCGGCGTGGCAACGGGCACACACCGTGCTCGAAGCGCTGCCCGATTCTCGATCGGCCCGTGACGCCAGACAGTAAGGCGCGTCCGCTCCACACTCTGAAGCGATCCAGAAATGGGCTTCTGGGAAAATGTGTCGAAATGGTTGCATCGAAAGCCACAAATCGATTCGTGGTTCCAACGAACTGGAAATCGAAGAAATTACCGCGAACGAGCCCGCCACGTTGGAGCAGATATTTGAAGCCGGAATGCATCCTAGTATCTGTTGTTCGACTTCCAATCGTCGCCGCTTGGTGATCACTAAAAGCAACGCATGACCATTACAGCGAGAAGTCTGGAGGGTTATGAGAGACTCTACGGCGGATACAAGAGAAGACCTAGTTCGCACCAGGGGTGTTCAGGACCACGAAGCAGGACCCTTTACGAAGTTCATCTTCTGGCGCACGAAGCGCCGGTATGGACACGTCCTGCTCTCCACTCGCATTCGCGCCAACGATCCGAAACAGCTTGCGCTGGCCGAGTTAATGAGCAGATATACGTCTGCCCCCGGAGTCCTTGCCCCAAAGCTAAAAGAGTTGGTCCAACTCAAAGTCGCGGCGATGGTAGGCTGTCCGCTTTGAATCGACATTCATTCTGCCGTGAGCAGAAAAGTCGGAATCACGGAAGAACAAATGAGCGGCCTGTCGCGATTTGAAAACAGTACACATTTCAGCAATGAAGAAAAGCTGGTGCTGCGTCTGGCAGTGAGCCTTACGCGAACACCTTCGGATGTTTGCGATGAGCTTTATGGCGAGCTCAGAAAGCGTTTTTCTGAGCGTGAACTGGTTGAACTAAATGCGGCTATCTGCTGGGAAAATTACCGGGCACGATTTAATCGCACGTTTGCCGTCGAATCTGAAGGGTTCTCAAAGGGCATGTTCTGCGCCCTGCCAGAGAGATGATTTAGGCACGTGAGTCGCGAATTAGCTCAGGCCATGCGCATGACCAGTCGGCGCTGGTCTCCCACCAAAGCTATGGATGGCTCATCTGACTTTCAGTGCAGCTTGAAGCGCCTCGAACAGGGCAGTATCGTTGAATGGCTTAAACAGGCAATCCACCGCACCCTGTTCGAGCAGCTGGACGCGCACAGTCTCATCTCTGCTAGCGGTGATGAAGATAATCGGAATCTCTTGCCGGCGAAGCTTCAATTCCTGCTGAAGCTCAGGCCCGGTCATGCCAGGCATAGCGATATCGAGGACCAAGCATTTGGTCTGATCGACGCAATCAGAGGCAAGGAACTTTTCCGCCGACGAGAACACCCGGGCTTCATAGCCGAACTCCTTTAGCAGGTCGGGTAGGGACTCGCGGACGGATTCATCGTCATCGACCACTGACACCAGTAAACGCTGGAAGGCGCCCCTTTCCTGCCGCGACTGCATGACATAACAGTGCCCCTCTTCTGGGGAGAGCGTCCATTGTACTTTGGTATTGGTTTGCGACGGCTCTCAGCGACAGAGAGTCGGTCGCCAGGGTGTCATCCTCTCGAAGCGGGTTTCAGGATCGATTGGCTAAATTCAAGCCGCGTCCGTCATATCAGACGAACTAATCTCACGATTGCCGTCACCGCCGGTTGCACTCTGGGTTTCGCGGGGAATAGAGAATGAAAACGCTGCGCCCGGGCCATTATTCAGTGTTGCCCATAGACGGCCATGATGACTCTCGATAATGGAGCGACTAATGGATAGCCCGATCCCCATACCGTCGCCCTTGGTCGTATAGAAAGCGTCGAAAAGCCGATCAGCAGTCTGCGGGTCAAACCCGACTCCCGCGTCTTGCACGGTCAGGCGCACCCGATCACCCTCGTCTTGCTCGGTTCTGATCACCAACTGACGCGGGCGATCCTCGACTGCACTCATTGCGTCGGAGCCATTCCGGAGTAAGTTCAATATGACCTGCTGAAGCTGCACGCGATCGCCTGCGACAAGCGGAAGGTCGGCGGCAAATTCGTGATGCAGGATAATCCGGTTCTTTTGAAGTTCCGCTAACGAGAGCGCAACCACCTCTCGAGCCGCCTCATTCAAGTTCACAGATTCGGCCGCGGCATCCTTCTTACCAAAGAGCGCGCGCAACCGTGTGATCACGTCCGACATACGGTTGCCGTCGCGAATCGTGCGCCGGGCGGTTTCGCGAGCGCCCTCGACATTGGGAGGATCGGCGGCCAGCATCCGGAGGCAGGTGCTGGCATTGGTAACGATGCCGGACAGCGGCTGGTTGACTTCGTGCGCGATGGACGCGGTTAGCACTCCCAAGGTCGTGACCCTGGCAACATTAGCGAGTTCCGATCTGGCCTTGCTAAGAGCATCGTCGGAAAGTCGGCGTTGTGTGACGTCCTGGATCGCCCCAATGTATTCCGGCCGGCCCTCGAGGTCCCGAGTTGCGTGAGCCGTCACATGTAAGAATTTAATGCGGCCGTCGGGCATGAGGAGTCTGTGTGAGTGCTCATAGTCGCCGCCGGTCTCCAGTCCACGTGCCGCTGCTTCCCAGACTGACGGAATGTCGTCGGGATGCACCCTGATCCGAGCCAAATCGGCTGATACTGGCGTGCCCGGGTCAATTTCGTGGATACGATAGCTTTCCTCCGACCAAGTAACGTCGTTTGTGTCCGGCCGCCAGGAAAAAGTGCCGGTCCGGCTAAGACGCTGTCCTTGAATGAGGAAAGCCTCACTGCGGCGCAACCCCTCCTCTGCTCGTTTCCGGTCGTCGGTGTCAGTCATGAGGGCATACCATCTCGTGATTCTCGCTTCTGTGTCTCGCACAGGAAGGATGCGAACCTGGAACCATCGGTAGACGCCATCGACCCGCCGCAATCGCAGTTCAAATTCGGAGGGAGTTCCGGATTTGATAGCGTTCGTAAAGATTGCGACGGAGTGAGAGCGGTCATCCGGGTGAATATTATCGTTGTTTGCCCAATCCTTCATTTCCTCCATCGTCTTGCCGTAGTATTCCAAGAGTTGCCGATTGAGGAGTTCAATCTCACCTTCCGGACTCAGGGCACACACGAATCCGGGAATGCTGTCCACAATCGTGCGGAAATTGAGTTCGCTCTCGCGTAGTTTTTCCTCTGCCAGTTTGGAGTCGGTAATGTCCCGAATGAAGGCACTAAAAAACCAATCCTGGCCCAGTTTCATAGGCGATACTTCCAACTCAACCGGGAACTCAACCCCGTTGCGCCGGACGGCCGTAACTTCGATACGTCGTCGCAGTATGGGTCCATCGCCGGTAGCCAGGAAGTGACTTAAACCGCTCTGGTGAGCCCTCCGCTGCTGCTCGGGGATAATCATGTCGGCCATGCGTTGGCCGATCGCTTCCCTATCACTCCAACCGAAGACGATTTCAGCTTGCTTGTTCCAACCAGTGATCGTTCCTTGGGCATTTATCGTGATGACCGCATCCAGGGCGGTGTCGATGATCAATCGGGTTTTTTCTTCGGCACGCCGTAAGTGTTCTTGAGACTGTTTGAGATCTTCAATGTCAGTCGATGTGCCGTACCATCTGACAATCTTGCCCTCCTCGTCGCGGAGTGGCTCAACCCGGATGAGGAACCACCGATAGACTCCATCATGGCGTCGCAGACGAGCCTCGATCTCGCCCGACTGTCCTGATATCAACAACTCCTGCCACGTTTTCATTAATGGCGGCAAGTCCTCTGGGTGGAACGCATCTTGCCAGCCCCAGCCATGCGACTCTTCGGGCGAGAGACCTGTATATGCGTGCCAACGCTTGTTCAGGAATTCGTTGGGACCATCCGGCAGATTGCACCAAGCCAACGTTGGTATCGTATCGATGACCCGACGCAGATTAACTTCGCTTGCGAGGAGCGCATCCTTCGCCCGTTTACGTTCTGTAATGTCCTCGGAGAGAGCCATGAGGAATCGCGGCACCCGCTGCGTACCTGGCACCATCGAGACGTTGTTGCGCACCCACACCAGACTTCCGTTCTTCCGCCGGCATTGCTTCTCGATCTGAAACTGCTGGCGCTTGCCCGCCAGCAGCTCCTCGATGAGCGTCTGGCTCCGTTCGAGATCCTGATCATGGGTGATGTCGAGCAAAGAGAGTTTTTGCAGCTCCTCCTCGGCGTAACCCAGCATCTCCTGGTACACAGGATTCGCGGCGAGAAATCGACCGTTCAGGTCAGTAAGCGCAACGCCGATAGCTGAATTCTCGAAGACGGAGCGCCAACGCTCCTCGGCTGCGGCAAGTTCCGCCGTTCGCTCCGCGACCTGCCGATCAAGTTCGTTGGCAATCCGCTTTTGTTCAATGAGAAGCCGTGCCTCTTGAAGCCCGATAGACGCTTGATTCGCCGCGACGCTCAGAAGAAGTCTCTCGGTCTCTCGCGGGAACTCCGCTCGCTGAGCCCCTGCTACGATTACGCCGATGTCGCCCTGCAATCCGAGTCGCACGGGCACGATCGAAATCTCTTTCTCTCCAATCGAGTTCCTTGCCAGCGGAGGCCATTTCTGCGGTTCATCCCCCAGCCAGCGGTTGAGTACTTCGCCGATTTCTTGGGGCATGGGGAACAGTTTTCGGGATTGAGCGACTCGCACCATCTCGAGGGGCGCGTCGCCGACCGGGCTTTTAAACCGTACATACACGAGATCGAGGTCGAGCATGCCCAGGAGCGCGTCGAGCAAAGTATGAACAATCTGGGATGCCTCGGCACCCGTCCACATGGCAGGAAGAGCGAGAACGCTGACCAGATCGCTATTGCAGCGCTGAAGGCGCTTGATCTCATCGGCGGAATGTTCGAATGGTGCTTCCATCTTAAGCTGCCGTCGCCGGCGAAATGGTCCGCTGGGCGCGGCGCTCGCGCAGCTCACTCAGAAATACTTCTGGCGGTACAAAGAACGGATTGCGATAGAGAATGCCACCGATGATGATCATGGGATGCGTCCGCATGATGTCAATTACCGTGTCACCTCCAAATTTGGAAAGATGGTAAGTGCAGATGACCGCGTCGTCATGCCGACGCCACACATCATTCACGCGCGATTCGAACTCCACGAGGTCGTCGACGTACGATCGATCTTCAACCGCCCAATCCATCCGGCAGCAAATGCGACTGAGCGGAAATCCTCCCTTGGCGTTACCGCTGGCCAGTTGCTCGAATACCTCCAGCATCCGATCCTGATCGAAACGGCCGTCCCGAAGATACGCTTCAGTGTTGATCTTGAGTTCGAACTGTCCGCTCTGCTCGGCAGCTGCATGGTCGATCCCCGCCGTGGTCAGCCGTTGCAGATGGTCCTGACGTTGATCGGGATTGACGACGTGGACCGCCCTGTCGCCACACTCGAACCCTTCCTTGATAAAGGGAAGCAACACGCGATATTCTTCGTCGTCGCCATTGAACAATGCGCAGACATGACGTACTTCGCCGAGCTGGGAGCCGGCAAGGGAAATCGGTTCCATGGCCTTCATGCTGTATCCCCCATTAGCGAGAGACAGAGAAACGGTGGGTGATGCTATCCGAGTAGAATGCCAAATTTTGCTCCTGATGTCCATCATGAAATGGCGCGGAAGGCGGGTGACGTGCCAGGCACGACTTTGCAGCCCCACTGTCGTGTCAGACGATGGAGCGAGGGGACTGACCCGTTGGACGATGGTGTTGATCGATATCTTTTGTTTGTATCAATCGAAATCGACGAGAGGTTCCTCGCTCAAAAGATCTGCCGTTATGTGAGACACGCCGTATTTATTTCGACGAATCGATACCAACGTCCAATTGCGCACTCACACTGAGCGGCGCATCTTGTTCCTGTGAGCGTCGCCAAGAGAGCGCTGGCAATCACAAAGTTATTGATCGCGATACAAAACGAGGAAAAATGCCATACGTCTCAGTCGGACAAGAAAATTCAGGCAACATCGAGCTTTACTACGAAGACCACGGCTCGGGCCAACCGGTGGTCCTGATTCACGGATACCCGTTGAGCGGTGCTTCCTGGGAGAAGCAGGTACCCGTTCTCTTGAATGCCGGGTACAGGGTCATTACCTATGACCGCAGAGGATTCGGCAATTCCAGCCAGCCAACTACGGGCTACAACTACGACACATTCGCAGAGGACCTTCATAAGTTACTCGCGAAACTCAAGCTGCGTGATTTCACCTTGATCGGTTTTTCCATGGGCGGCGGCGAGGTGGCACGCTACATCGGGAAATACGGTTCCAAGGGTGTCAGCAAAGCCGTGATTATCTCGGGTGTACCTCCGTATCTGCTGAAAGCAGCCGACAACCCGGAGGGCGTGGACGCTAGCGTCTTTGCGGGTATCGAAAAAGCTGTGGCTGCAGACCGTTATGCGTTCTTCACTGGCTTTTTCCATAATTTCTACAACACCGACCTGCTCCTGGGAAAACGTGTCAGCCAGGAAACCGTGCAGGCCAGCTGGAACGTGGCAGCCAGCGCATCAGCGACCGCCAGCCTGGCGTGTGTCCCGACGTGGCACGAAGACTTCCGCCAGGACTTAGCGCGCATCGACGTGCCTACGCTAGTCATTCAAGGGGAGGCCGACCGCATTCTTCCTATTACGGCTTCGGGGCTGCGCACCGCCAAGCTCATTAAAGGGGCGCAGTTGCTGGTCGTGAAGGATGGGCCACACTGCATCACGTGGACGCACGCGGAAGAAGTCAATGCCGAATTGCTCAGCTTCCTGGGCGAGAAGGCCGACGGGTCAGAGAAGAAAGTTGCTTAATCAACCAGTTTGTAAAGGAGCAGCAGCCTCCGTCTGACCGAATGCACGATATGACGGGTGGAAAAATTGCTGATACACAATTATGGCGAACACAGTGTTACTAGCTCTCGAGTTTCTCTTTGGTTGCTGGCACCGCAACGTCAGCCGGCCATTCACGTTGTCGGGTTGGACATATGAGGTCTGCCTTAACTGCGGTAGGAAGTTTGCGTACGATCGCGTTGAGATTGGCTGCATCGTCGTAGCAAAGCAGAATCTTGCTCCTCGCAGAGAGTCCTTGCATGAAGTACGCAACTATTTCGCTGGTTCGACGATGAGCGTGAGATGAGCGGAACTCTGCCGCCGCCACGGCGGAACGCTCTGGGCACCGAGAGCAAGCATTCCCAATGACGCAGGTTGCCGCTGGTCGGGAACAGGCTGACTCAGTAAAGCGTCGGCCTCGAGATCACGCGAGTTTACGAAATCCCGATCGTCGGACGTGCCTTTGGTCTGGCCAGCGCTGATCGCCTTGCCGGGGATGGTTTCGTAGGCGTAGCCGGTCAAGACTGCGCCACCCACGCGATTATCGGTGGTCACTCGTGCCCATCCATAGTGAACCTTGCTGTTGATAGAGAACTTCAGGCCAAGATAGTGGTTTTTAAATCCTTTGCCGCCGTTTGCCCATGGCCCGGAAAATGTGGTGGTGGAGGTGTGATTCCCGGTGTGGTAGTGCCGCGCCACCAGCTCAATTGCCAGCGATCTCCCATGTTCAAACCGCCGTTTCGATCCGATCTCAACTCCTGGCCAAAGGGGTGCAGCATTGTTGCTTTTTCCCGCGACGGCGTTTGGGGGAAAGACGGAATAAACATTTACTAATGATACGCAGGCGTTAGTGTTACAGAACCCGTATCCCCTGAAATAGAAATCGGTGATTCCGTCGTGGTTTAGATCGAGCCTGTAGCCGGCTAGAGGAGTGTTGACCGATGTATATATGATTTTGGCTTCGGCAGGCGATGACAGGGCAAGCGCTCCCACTCCAGCGGCACTGGCGGCGAGAACATACATGTTGAGCCGGTGATGTGTTGATTCGGAAAAGCTGAAGACTGCCAGGGAGCGGGAGGAATGCTTCATAACCCCTCCTTTTGGATGCAGGGCCTCACAGTCAAAATACGCGCTTCGACTACGGCGGGTCCGTGATAGGCATCACGGTTGTGGGTGATAGATGGCGGAAAGGCCGTTTCCCCTCGTGGAAACGATCATGCTGCCGCAAGTCTCCGACCTTCGCCGCCGCAAAGCGAACCTGTCATTTTCTAACGACGCTCTCGCAAATTTGTTTTGACAATGTTTGCTGTCTTCGTTATCTTAACTTCGTGAACAGTCTGGCTCATCATCACCACCACCATCATCACGCGCATGGCGCGTCGGCGGGGGTGTTTGGCTGAGCTAGCGTAACACCTAAGAGATTAGAGCCCGCTGATGCGATTCACGCTCAGCGGGCTTTTTGTTTTTACACAAGGCAGAATTTATGAAACAGGAAATTGATTTTGACAAGATGCTTGGATTAGCGCCGGCCATTGTGCAGGATGCGGCGTCCGGCGAAGTTCTGATGCTGGGCTTTATGAATCGTGAAGCCTGCGAGCGCACGCTCAGCACCGGTTACGTGACGTTCTTCAGCCGCACTCGCAAGCAGCTTTGGACCAAGGGCGAGACTTCGGGCAACCGGCTCAAGTTAGTTTCCGCCTCTATCGA
>Ga0116125_1001016_pt1 | contig 12633 bp, 11 predicted proteins | sample June2015DPH_16_1_2_FD_89729 | JGI IMG/M metagenome (GOLD analysis project Ga0116125, IMG submission 89729) | Peatland microbial communities from SPRUCE experiment site at the Marcell Experimental Forest, Minnesota, USA - June2015DPH_16_10 | ecosystem: Environmental > Terrestrial > Soil >...
AGGATTGGCTGGCGTCAAGAGCGAGCGTCAACGCTTAGGTCTGATACGCTGGCCTGGATGCTAAGATCAAGATGAGGTAGGAACATGGCGGCTCTCGATTGGTCGCGATGTCCCGCCGTGGAGAGCGTCCCTGGCAAGCGCAGTGGCGCATGGGTGTTTAAGGACACTCGTATGCTGGTCGCCACGGTTTTTGAGAACCTCGAATCCGGCGCAAGCATCGAAGAAATCATGGGGTGGTTCGGCGTGACGCGGGAGCAAATTCAGGCAGTGCTCGAATTTGCCGCCCGCAGCCTCGACGCGCCGCCACCCGCCACCCATCCGCCGGTTTCTTCCAATGCGCATTCTCTTTGATCAAGGCACCCCCGCGCCACTTATTGCGTTCCTCGAAGCCCACGCCGTCGCCCAAGCTAGGGACCTCGGATGGGACAAGTTGGTCAATGGGGAACTGTTGAAAGCTGCGGAAGAAGCCGGGTTCGAAGTGCTCTTGACGACCGACAAGAATGTGGCAGCCCAGCAAAATCTAACGAAACATACAATTGCGATTGTGGTGCTTGGAATTCGCAATGGCGCATCGTGCAACGCCACGTTCGAAGGATAGCCGCGACCGTAGATGCCGCGAGAACGGGGAGTTACTCCGAGGTCGAGATACCGTTCGGCTAAGGCCTCGCAAAGAACGTGAGAAATACAGAGCCCTGCGGGATTATTTCTTTGACCTGCGACGGACCGCCATCAACTGTGGGAACTCTCACGTGCCACCACTGCCCAGTTCACAAACGCCAGCGCGATGGTCGCGACGAGGATCAGCGATTGACCGAAGTCCACGCGCGTTACCAGGATTACGCAGAGAATCACACCCAGTACTGCAAAGAAATTTCCTGCAGGTAGCTGGAACATTGCGTTTGCTCCTTCCGGATTCTTGCGGCGCAAAACTGGTAACGCTGCGCACCCTACGGCGTAATAGAGCAGGCGCGCTACGGCGGAGAGCGTGACGTTCCATTTAAAGTCTCCGAGCAGCGCTAATCCCCAGACCATGGCCGCGAAGACGAGGATCGACACATACGGCGTGTGAAAACGGCGATGGATCGTCGCGAACACCTTGGGGAAGTCTCCTTGCTCGGCCAGGGCGAAGGGGACGCGCGGCATTGCTAGAATTTTTGCGCTGAGATATCCGTAGAAAGAAATCAGCGCGCCGATCGCAACCAGCGCCGCACCTATGGGACCGACTGCCAGCCTTGCCACGTCGGCAAGAGGTCGCTGACTGTGGGCAGCTTCAGGCAGGACTCCGACGACCACCCACTGAATCAGCGCGTAGATCACCGTGCATGCCAACAACGCCATGAAGAGCGCGAAGGGAGCGTCGCGGCGGGGATCTTTCGCTTCGCTCATGGGCGCGAGCGCGGTTTCGAATCCGCCATAGGCAAAGACCAGGAGCAGCATGGCTTTCAGCCATTGGCTGGTGCTGGGGGACGCGACTGCTGGGCTCGCAATTGTCCAGTGGTGTTGCTGAAGCACGAACAGTCCTAAAACAATTACCGCGAATAGCGGTAAAAGTTTGGCTGCAGTAAAAAAGTTGCTCACATGCGCTCCGGCACGCACGCCGCGAATGTTGATGAAAGTTAAAAGGCCCACGAGCGCGGTGAGGATGATGGCGCGTGGCGCGGGATCTTTCGCGTGCGGAAAAAATTCTCCCAGGTAAATCACAAACAGATTGGCGTTCGCAGCGGGCGCGGCGACTTGCCCGAGCCAGAGCATCCATGCGGTCTGAATGCCCATGAGTCGTCCGAAGGCGACGCGAGCGTAGAGATAGGGGCCGCCGGCCTGGTGAAAGCGCGACGCAACCTCGGCGAAGCAGGCGATGATCACGCTCATGCCGGCGCCGGCGGCGAGCACGGCGTAGGGGCTGAAATTGCCGATGAGCGCGGCCACGGTGGAGGGCAGGCCGAAGACTCCACTGCCGATGATCGAGTTCACGACGAGCGCGACCAGGCTCCAGCGGCCGATGGCGCGGATCAGTTGGCGCGGGGGTTGGGCTGCGGCGGATTCCATGCGTGCGTTTGTATCATAAGAGGCGATGAAACTGGGAGTTCTGTGCGGGGCGCCGCGCTTCGCGCTGCCTTAGACACTTCGGCTTCGCTCAGGGCAGGCTCACGAGGCGGCTGTCGGCACCATGGTCACTGTGAATCCCGAAGGGCTCTGGTGACTTTGGAGCTAGCGGCGAGTGCACTGATGGTCGATGCCGGAGATTCCCGGACATGCGACGAAAGCTGTGACTACCATGAACGAAGGGTCGTCCAATGCGGTGAAAAGCCTTGCCAGTGGCTGCGTTCAGAGCTATGCGCTCAGGCAAGTTACCTTGCAGACCAAAGTAATTGCTTGAATTACGAAAGCGCATGATCGTGGGACATCTATCCGCTCGGCGCTGCCGATGAGATGTTCAAGCACGCGATCGTAATCGTACTGTTCAAACTATTGCGGCCCATGGGAAACGACACTCAGATGGATGACCTTCACACGCGGATGGTGCGAGTTACCGAAGACTTGCGCGCGATTCAGCGGGAGTTGAACTGCGCCGCCATGCAGGCGCCCAGCGATCCGGAATTGATGGAAATGTTGAGCACGCTGCCGGAAACTGAAGCTATCCAGGTGCTGACCAAGTCGCTCGACCAGATGCGCCACTTCCTGTGGTTCTACACCCAGGTGATGAGCAACGATCCGGAGCTGGGCGACAAGCTGCGCCAGTCGAATGCTTCGCAGACCTTCGAAGATAGCAAGGTAGATACTTCTTTTCTCGATAAGCTCACGCGGGCCGATGAAGCGGTACTGTTGCGCTATCTGGCGGACGCGAAAGATCGCAAGCCGAATTAGCCCCTTAACATGCGGGCTGCCTTGCCCTTTCCAGTATGGCGCCAACATACCACCGATGGCCCGAGTGGAATGAACTGGAGTTGAATGAACCCGCAATCCTGACGAATACCAAGACACCCTGCGCCGGGTGGGAAGCTGAATGGCGGAAAACACAAGAGAAAAAGCATCTCCCGAAATCCTAGTGACGTATAATTCCATTAGCGTGAAAAGAGACCCTAAATGCCTTCCAGCAACCTTGCAGGAAACAGCCCGATCCGGATTACAGCTGTAAACCAGTTTTTGAAGTGGTTATGGATTGCAGGTTTAGTGATATGGGCCGCGACGGTATGGATCCTATTATGGCACTTACCCGAAGCCCAGACGTACGCGCAAGCGTCGTTCAATAGTAGGCGGTTAGAGTTTGTCTCGCTTTTTGGGGTTTTCTGGGCGGTTGCCCCAGCCATATGGCAGGCGCGACACAAGACGATGTGGAAGCGCGAGATTTAGACGAGTCTTTCGGCTTGCTTTCTCTGCGGTTGTCCCCGCGTTTAGAATTTGTGTTTAACAGCTGCGGCCGCGGACTATCGTTTTTCTTACTTCACCGTTCGGACTCAATACAACAAGGTTGGCTTCCGCGCCAGGGACGAGTTTCCCGTGCTGCGGCAAACCTGTGGCCCTCGCCGGGTTCAGGGTGGCGGCGCGCACGGCGTCTTGCAGGCTCCATCCGGCAAATTGCATTACGTTGCGAACCGCGCGGTCCATAGTGAGGACGCTGCCGGCTAGCTTTCCATCTGCGGTGCACTTGCCGTCTTTGACCTCAACCTGGAGCGGCCCGAGCTGATAAGCACCGTCGGGCATGCCCGCTGCGGCGGTCGCGTCGGTGATGAGCACTGAGCGCTCGATGCCCTTGGCCTTCAGAAAAAGTTGCACGACCTCGGGTGCAACATGAATTCCATCCGCGATGATATCGGCTGTGAGTTGGCCGTCGGTAAGAACTTCGGCGAGGATGCCGGAATCGCGATGGTCGAGCGGTCGCATGGCATTGAAAGTGTGCGTGGCATGGCGGGCGCCGGCGCGAACACCGGCGCGGGCTGCATCCAGTTCGGCGTTGGAGTGGCCAATGCTCACGCAAACCTTGCGCCGCGCGGCTTCGGCGATTACCTCGAGTGCTCCCGGAAGTTCCGGGGCGATGGTCATCATGCGCACCTGACCGCGGGCGGCCTGCCAAAGGCGTTCGAAAATTGCGAGCGTGGGCTCGACGAGATATTCCGGAGGATGCACTCCGCGGCGCTTGTGGCTGAGAAATGGCCCTTCGAGATGGATGCCCAGCGGCCGAGCCTGCGCCGCGTTGTCGTTGCCGGAGGCGGGCGCCGCTTCAATGGCATCAGCAAGGCGTCCCAGAGCGGCGCAAGTCTGATCGAGCGGCGCAGCGACCGTGGTAGGGAAATAGCCCGTGACGCCGTGCGTGGTCAGAAATTTATTCAGATGCGGTAGTTCGGCGGTCGACGCGCGCATAACATCGAGGCCAGCTCCGCCGTGCATATGAATGTCGACGAAACCCGGCGCGAGGATGGCGCCGGCAACGTCTTTGGTGAGGTCAAGAACGGTAGCGTGATGAGGGATCTCCTGTTCAGCGCGCGACGACACTGCGGAGATGAGGCCGTCCTCGATAAACAGGAGCGGGTTCGGCATCTCTTGCTGCGGCGTAAAGAGACGATCAGCACAGAGGACGATCATGGTCGGTCAGATCATGGTTACTGAATTATGGTTCTTGAATTATGGTTTTGAGGCACGTTTCTGATCTGGGCGAATTCGCGGTCGTCATCAGTGTAACGCGAAAATTGTCTGGGCAAGCGGGGAACAGCGGCGATGCTATAATCGTGTTGCCTATCGAAAGCAAAAGTGTGCGGCGGATGACAATCAGCTTGTCGCCGCCCACGTCGTCGGGGAGTGGCTCAGCCTGGTAGAGCACCTGGTTCGGGACCAGGGGGTCGGAGGTTCAAATCCTCTCTCCCCGACCATTTGTTTCCAGCTACTTAGAGAACCTGCCGGTGCTGCAAAGCCGACCCACATGGTTTTGCACCAGGTGCTCTAGCACGCCGACCCGCATAAACACTGAGGTTTTGCCCAGCGAAGAGTGCGGGGACCGTCTACAAAATCGACACCGCGATGTGACGGACAAGCCAGATTCTCGAAAGCACACTTCTAGCCGGTCTGCAAACGCTGATTGTTCAGTGATCACAAGGCATTTATCAGCGCTGATCCCGGAGAACTTCCCCGAAGCCGACTTGGGGACCCTGTTGTTCAAAGTTCGTCAGGGGCATAACCTCCGCTTAGCCCGTGATCCAGCGCCAAAGGCAAAGTCTTCCGCAGGCTGCATGCCCCGATTCGTTCCTACGAAGCCCAGGGGTTATGTCCGCGACTTGTCCCTTGGCGGGATGAAGGACGCGCGGTCTATCTTGTCGCCGGCTGCCTCTTCGCCGCGGCGAGGCGCTGGCGGGTGGCGGCCAGGAGCGCTTCGAAGCGCGGGTCTGCATGCAGAAATTGGTAATCGTCGTCTTTTTCCAGGCGCTCGATATCGTCGGTGGAACTAAAGGTCTCCTCATAGGCCCGCAAGTCTACGAAGGCCTCATCCCGCTTGCCCTCCAGAGCAAGGACGAGGGCCAACTTGTTGGCTGCGGCTGCCGTGACATCATGCGAGGGGCCGAGAACCCGCCGCAGGCCAGCAAGCGCTTCCCGCAGAACCTTTTCCGCTTCCGAGTAATTTTTTTCTTCGATCAGGACGTATCCCAAATTACCCAAGGTGAGCAAGGTGCTGGCATTTTCCGGGCCCAGGGTTTGCCGTTGCGCTTCGAACACCTGGCGGTTCAACTTCTCGGCTTCGGCGAAACGCTTTTCCTTGTCCAGAATCGTCGCCAGGGTACTCATGGCAACCAGTGTACCGGGATGTTGTGGCCCCAGCACTCGCCGGGCGGACTCAATCAACTCTTTATGAATTTGTTCTGCGTCGGCGTAATGCTGCTCCTCGGTCAGAATGCCACCGAGATTGAACATATCCCTGAGCACTGAGGGATGATCGGAGCCCAGCGCTTGCCGATCCATTTCGAGCGCTTCACGAGCTGCCTTCTCTGCCTCCGGGTACTTGTCTTCATGGGTTAGAGTGTCTGCCAGAAGCGACAGCGCCGTTGCCGTCAACCTGTCTTGCGGCCACTTTCGCCGCGCCACTTCGAGCGCTTCCCGATTCAACTTTTCCGCTTCGTCATATCGCGATTCAAACCCAAGAATCCTGGCCAACTGCAACGTGGAATCCACGGTGTCATGATGCTCGGGGCCAAGTACCTGGCGGCGAGTCTCCATGGTCTCCCGGCACAACTTCTCCGCCTCTGGGTAGTGACTTTCCGCCAGCACCGCAACAGCGAGATCGCTCTGCGATTGCAACGTGTCGGGATTCCTGGGACCGAGAATACGCTGCCGAATTTCCAAAGCGCGCCGCAGCAGAGGCTCCGCCCTTGAGGTCAGCCCCAGGCTTTGATACACCGTGCCCATCACGTTCATCATCTGCGCCTGCAACTCCGGGTCGTTCGTCAACCCGGTGTCGATGTCTTTCGCCGACTTATCCAGAATCTCGCGCGCCCGGATGTCATTGCCGCGTGCTTCACTGGGATTCGATACCTTGAACATGCCGGTCATAAACGCGGTGACACGATCGGCGCGATCGCGCTCCCGCGTAATCCGCCGCAACTGGATCGCTTGCATCACGGCGAACGCGATCAGCAGCAGCGCCATGGCAGTGGCCGCCGCTACTCCAAATTTGTGGCGCTGAATGTATTTTTTCGTCCGGTATGCGGTGCTTGCCGGGCGCGCCACCACAGGCTCGTTCCGCAAATAGCGATTGATATCGGCCGCCAGCTCCGAAGGCGTGCCATACCTGCGGGCGCGGTCCTTTTCCAAAGCTTTCAACGCGATCCAGTCCAGGTCACCTCGCAGCAGGCTTTTCAGTTGTCGGGGATCCGTGTTCCGGTGTTGCGCGGCGGTCGTCGAGGTAGAGTCTCCGCTGATTCTCGTGCTCGGACTCGGCGGATCCTCTTCGTGCAGCTGGCGCAGCATCACATGGAAAGGTTTGGTTTGCCACTGCTTGGCATCAAAGGGCAACATGCCCGTAAGAAGTTCATAAAGCACCACGCCAAGCGAATAAACGTCTGTGCGAGTATCTATATCGAGCACGTTGGGATCCGCTTGCTCCGGGCTCATATATCCCGGTGTGCCCACCATTCCTCCGGCTCGCGTTACCAGCGTCTCGTCCTCACCCTGCTGCGAGATGGCTTTCGCTATGCCAAAGTCAATAATGCGCGGCATCGGACTACCATCGACTTCAACGACCAAAATGTTGGAGGGCTTCAGGTCGCGATGCATGATCGCTTTCTGATGGGCATGTTGCACGCCTTCACAAACCTTGATGAACAGGGCTAGCCGCTCTTGGACCGAGAGGTGCTTCCGGTCGCAGTAGTCGGTGATGGGAAAGCCCGGCACATATTCCATCACGAAGTACGGTTGACCTTGCGGAGTCGAACCCGCGTCGAAGACCTTGGCGATGGCAGGATGATCCATGATCGCCAGCGCCTGCCGTTCCACGTCGAAGCGCAGCAAAGCGGATTCGTCGTAGCGCCCCGCTTTGATGATTTTCAGCGCAACCTGCCGCTTCACGGGCGCGGACTGTTCGGCCAGCCACACCTGCCCCATCCCTCCTTCTCCGAGTTTTCTGATCAGCCGGTAGGGCCCTATCGAGCCTAAATCGGATGCAGGTCCGCCCACGGGAGCATCGGCCGAGTCGAGAGTGGCTTCGAGATTGGAACTGGCGCCTGAGTTATGAGGGGTTGACTTGGGTATCGGGTCGCTCACGCTTCCCTCACTGGGAAGAAGATGCAAATCGGCGCCAAGTTTAGCACCCCAAGCGGAGGCGCGCCACTCACTTGGCGCACAACTAGCAGAATTGGCCGCACTCGGCATTTAAGATTCCCGGTTGCGGCAAACCGGCGGCTATCCAGAAACGGGCTTCGAGGAAGTTGGCCCGATTGGTGTCGAGAAGTCGGCATAGAGTGAGTCAACTGCCAGGAGCAAGAGGGATCTTGCGTTAAACCGACTGGGGATCGATTACTGCCGGCGATATTTCGTCTTCTGTTCGCTCAAAAACTGTAGACGGTTTTGTAGCTGTAGAAGCGCACGAGTTCAACAGAATTCAACGTGTTTTACGATCAGCGCACAAACGATTCAACGTCAATCACATACAAGCAACAAAATCCCACAGAATTCAACAGGCTCTGGAATCTGGTTCGGGACCAGGGGGTCGGAGGTTCAAATCCTCTCTCCCCGACCAATTATTTCAAGCACATAAGCAGCACTTCTGGTTTTCCGTCTACATCGATGGTGTCGATTTTGTAGACGGTGCCTGCTTCGATGAATTCCTAGGTGGCTTTCTTTTGCAGTTTCCATTCTGATTTCCCCAACGAAATATCGTTGAATCTTCCGTCTCGACTAATCGTTTCCAAAGAGCGGAGACTTCGCGAACATAGAAATTGATCCTGATAACTTTCCAATGGGCGTCTTTCCGACCGGCCCGTGATCAGTGATGATCGACTTCCTAGCCCGCCGTTACTAACCGACCGACGCATGAGAGTCACTCCGGTTCCTTAGGGCATTTCCATACCACGGTTGACGGATGGCAGGTAAACTGGTTCAGATGCCTCTGTCCAATAAGGACGCGTCTGGTCGCATCGCCAGTGGCGTTGTAAGTGCTTTCACTACAATGTAGATCGGGGGAAGAAATTAGGATGAGCGAAACAGTCTTGCTTAGGTTTCTGAGCAGCGGTTTGGTCGACGTGGGCGGCGATGATGCCAAATTGGGAAAACTGCAGGCGACTTCCGCAGCGATCGCGGGTGTCCTGAAGAAGGCACCTTCCAAGGTGCCAAACTATTCGCTGGTCGCTTTCGACTCTAATGTTCCTAGCGCCGATCCTGTGGTCGTCGAGGTGCTGAATGCCTTGAAAGAGATATGGCCCACCTATGTGAATACTTTCGCTAGCACTCCCATTACAGTCCCTAGAGCCATCATCCTCGACGCGCTCGTTGAAGCCGCACGTGAAGATGAACGTGCAGCTGTCGCGTTCTCCGCGAGCGCACGGAACATATTGCAGTTCATGCAGACGGGGAATGAACTACCGATCTGGGTAGATGTCGTCAACGATATAGAGGCAGCAGTTGATAGCCGGGCTGAACAGGAATGGGCAACGCCTGCGAGTATCAACGTCGGACAACTGGAACTACAGTCCCCTCCGGCAATCAAAATCGGCAATGCCCCCGGAAAGGTAGATAGGGAGAACTTGCGTTCGAAGCTAACGGCAGGAGCAGGAGGCCCTCAGTGGCCCAAAACAATCCTTCAGCGTGGGCGCAGCAACTCGGAAATGGTTTTGCTGAGGCCATTGGTGAAGCGATTGACAATGTCGCCGCGCAGAGCAAAGTTGGCCCCATAGACTTAAGTGCCTCCTTCCAGCAACTCACCTCGGCAGTATCAGGTTATGTGAGTGAAGCTTTACGTGCTGTCAGCGGAGCAACGGCAGGCCTCCAGAGACGTACAAATCTGATCTGGTGGAAGCAGGCGCTGTTTTCTCCGAGCAAGCAAAAGAGCTATCGAGCATATCCTGTAACGATCGCTTCGGCTCTTATGGCGCTGGATCTGTACCAACAGATCCCATGTTTTCGCCCGCGAGTGTCTCCGCCTTTCTTGAAGAGGCCGTTCGGTCACTACCACTTTCCCCCGGTGCAGGCGAAAGGGTACTGAAAGATATCCTCAGAGAAACATGCGAAAGCCCTACCCTTGATGTGGTTAGAGCCGAGGCAGCGAAGCTCTTTCCTAGTCCTTTAGGAAGGTCTCCGATCCTGGCCCTAATCGCACATCCGGAAACGTGCGGCTCTCTTAAGGATGACGAACTGCGGCGGATCATCGGCGTATCGCTTGACGTTCAGATCAGCGACCCACAATGGGCAAGCTGGCTCTTTCGAGACTTGCAAGCTGGGCGCTCAACTAAGGAGCAACCGAAGAAACGTGCCAGCAAGGGGACAGCATGAAAGAGTGCCCGCTAGACACTTGTTTCGTTCCCGATACCACATGCGCTCTGGGGCATCTAAGCTTGAAGGACTGCCCGAAATGGACTGGCTTAGAAAAGTCCGATCCCGCTCAAACAGAGAGCGGCGACGAAATTGTCATTCCATGGTCGGGCTCCGCTTTGGGGCGTACTGACATCGGCTTTGTTGCAGGTAGAAGGGCGCCGACAATAGTTGGCGTCGTAGGGCCGGAAAACGCTGGAAAAACATCGCTTCTCGCCGCATGGTATTTACTGATCGGACGTGGTGCGGCAATCAGTAAACGCCATGTGGTCGCAGGTTCGTTCACCCTAACCGGCTGGGAAGCCGTAGCACGTTCTATGCAGTGGTCGCCTGGTACCTTGCCCGAATTTCCCGCCCACACATCAACGCGAGGTGGAAGAGGGCAAGGTCTTCTCCATCTAGCCTTCCGAGAAGATGGCGATCGTTTGAGGGACTATCTCTTCACGGACGCACCGGGACTTTGGTTTCAGAAGTGGGCCATCGATGAAGAAGCTCCTGATGCAAAGGGCGCCCGGTGGATCGCCGAAAATGCCGATGCCTTCGTGCTGACGGCAGACTGCGCTGCACTGGCAGGAACTGATAGAGGCTCCGCACGGTCAGCGCTGCAACTATTAGCCCGGAGACTAGGAGCCAACCGTGGTCGGCAGCGGAGTCATCGAGGATGCGACCTCGTCGATTCAGACACTTGCAACGCGGGCGGCAGAGGGGATTTTGGGCAGATTCGCGGACCTTCCGGAGCCAATATTCTCGCTTTGTATGGGGTTCATTGCTGGGTCTTTCTCTTTACCCCTCCCCCGGTTCATCTGGGAACAAGGGCGAAATACGTGGACAATCTCTTATTATGGAACGCCCGACCCCCGCAGTTATGGACGCCAGACTACGTCAAGCAGCGGATCCCCAGAAAGTCCTGTAGGCGCACGAGAAAGCAACACAGATGTGATTTGAGATCTCTGTGCTGGAACTTCCAATTCCACTGGTTTGCCGCAGTCGGCATCGTCATTCTGGACTTGTTTGACCCCTCGGTGAAGTTCAGCTCTTCGCCCAAGGCAATGACCGCGTGCAAGTGGCGTACTTCGACGTTGGGAAACACTGCCCCACCCCCCGCCCAAGAGTTCGGTAGAATTCAACAAGCGTGGGCTGAGTCTGAGTCTCCTTGGCATCGGCATTCTGTTCCGGGTTGTCACTCTCATTGTTCTGGCGCTTGTTCCCGACCATTGGAGCGAGGATGAAAATGCCTTTTTCGCAGGAACAACAGGAGACCGCGCTTGTTTGCTTGGTGGACGCGGGCAAGGACTACGGAGGCCGTTGGCGCGTGACCGACACCTGGTTTGATTTTACCTTTGCGGTCGGAAAGTTGAATTCATGGCCACCGCCCTGTAGTGCCCCGGCACATCGCGATAGAGGGTAGTTAAGAGCGGTATGCGCCCCCGGTTTCTTAACGTCCCCAAATTTCCGGAGCCATCGTACAAAGGCCCTACCAGCTTCTACGTGGGGCACTGTATTCCTAACTGAGAAGTACTTTATAGGATATCCACCATATTCCAAAAATGCCGGAAGTGCCGTCTCAGCCCCGCATAAACATTGGCGCAAACGAAGCCTCTTTGTAGCAGGGCCGACAGTTGCGCTGTAGGTCATCCGCAGAGTAGATGACTCGAAGCTCGGACGGAATCGGAGAAGACACTACAACCCAGCGACAATTCCTGCTGGAGCTAATGCTGCAGAGTACCGCTTACAACCGTGCCCGCGTCGATCTCAATGGCTAGCATTTCCTTGCCTCCGTCCACAACCACGAAGCTGAAATTCAGGGGCGACTGGCCCTTCGGCGTTATGGTAGCCGTGCCCCTGCAGTCCGTGCCGACCATGTAAGAACCGGTGACGGGCTCCTCTGCGAACGTCAGAAACGTGCCGCCTTCGCTACTCGCTAGGTGGCCGCTTATCACTCCTTCTCCAGAAGGGTTGACCGCTAACTCCAACTGGCCGATGAAAGCCACCGCTCCTGTGGCGGGCGTCCCTGGGAGGAATACGCCGGTTGTTTCAAACCCAAAACTCCCCGCAACTCCGGCATTGGTGCAGATCGGGGAGCCCTGCTTTACGGCGAATCCCTCCCCAGAAAGGTGAGCGGCCAGAAACCCTGTTGACGTAACCACAATGGAGAAGGGGGTGCCTCCGGTGGGGTTACCCGTGCCAGTGCAGTTCGGGGCGACTGTGTATCCTCCGGTGACAGAATCGGTCACAATCACGCCGCCATGAGACGCTATGGTCACTCCGGTAAAAATGCCTGTAGTTGAGTCAAACGTGATCTGGGTCACGGCGGCGGTGGCAGGGGCGCCATTGCTACTTGTGGTGTCGTGCAGAAACCCGTAGGTGCCATTAAGCGAGGCGTTTGAACAAGTCGCCGCCCAGGCAGCGGAACTGAACACAAAGGTGGCAAGAACAATCATTGAAGCGATGCGACACATTTTGGAAATCATGGTGCTCTCCTCTTCCTGTTTTTGCTTGCGTTCGTCTATCTAGCCGGAATTTCCTTTCGGCCCCACCAGGGAGTCCTCGTTTTGGTTTACTGGTTAGCGTTTCGGTTTCGCTTGGCTCTTGACTAGCGGTCCTCTCTTCACGTGCATTGCCTTCAGC
>Ga0116125_1001019_pt1 | contig 12623 bp, 9 predicted proteins | sample June2015DPH_16_1_2_FD_89729 | JGI IMG/M metagenome (GOLD analysis project Ga0116125, IMG submission 89729) | Peatland microbial communities from SPRUCE experiment site at the Marcell Experimental Forest, Minnesota, USA - June2015DPH_16_10 | ecosystem: Environmental > Terrestrial > Soil > Wetlands...
ACGTCGGGCGCGTGAAGATCCACCGAGCCCCGGCCGAGCCGCTTCTTCGCACCCGCGATCGTGAACCCCTCTTGGTAGAGGAGGTCTCTGACTCGCATGAGATTTTCGACGTCGCGCCGAGAATACACACGCTGGCCCTTTGCGCTCTTCGTCGGACGAATCGCCCGAAACTCTCGCTCCCAATAGCGCAGCACGTGAGGCTCTACACCGACCAGCTCGGCCACTTCGCCGATTCGGAAGTACGGCTTCGTGGGAAGGGCCGCCGGACTCGTCGCCACCATGGATCGCCGCAGTGCCTCGATCAATCCTTGGCCACCAGCGCGTCCGCGGCTGCGCTTGCGGCCAGGACGGTGGCCGTGGCGCCGCTGCCATTCGCCGCAGCCGAGTCGATTCGCAAGTTCAGAGCTTGCTTCAAAATCTGGCTGGCCTTGAACGTGAGGACACGTCGCTCGGTGATGTTGATCGGTTGGCCGGTCTGGGGGTTCCGACCCGGTCGCTGCCGCTTGTCGCGCAAAACGAAGTTGCCGAAGCCGCTCACCTTCAGCTTCTCACCCCGGCCGAGTGTCTCCTTCATCATCTCGAAGACGAGGTCCACGAGCTCAGCGGACTCTTTGCGAGAGAACCCGCCCACTTTGCTGTAGAGCGCCTGGACGATCTCGGCTTTCGTCATTGATCGTCTCTCACCCCCGAACGAGCAACCGCCAGTCTAAACGCGAACGGCGCTTAAGGCTATGGCCAGAAGCAGTCACGGTCGACGAGGTCCAAGTCGTCCTCGGCCGAGACAGGGCGTCCTGTCGCTCGGGGGGCACGGGCCGCATTTTGTGCCGCAAGGGCGGGTTGTGCCGCATTGGCGGACCGGGCGACCGCGCGATCGGGGGGAATGGGCGGGCGGGCTGCGACCGGTGCATCAGAAGTCCAGGTTGTAAAATCCGGCAATGCCAATCATGAAAAACGTGTGCCACGGTGCGCTCGTCGCCGTGGCGGCGCCCGAATCGGGCTCGGGCTGATTGAACGCCCCTAAGCCCAGCGTCGCTTTGGGGAGCAATCGGAACGAGCGGCCACCCGGGATCCAGACGCCCGCACCCAGTGTGAGTTCCGCGCTGCTGTCCGTGTAGTCCGCGGGCGCGACCGGACCGCAGAAACTCGTTCCCGCGACTGCCGGGCAGGCGGCCCGATAGTGCAACCATCGATTCGCAACGCCCACCTCCCCGTAAAAGCTCGTCCAGTCCGGATTGCCGATGAAGCCGAAGGTGACTCCGGCGAGCGTCGTGTTGGAGCTCACGACGACGCCGGGACCAAGTTCGGAGCGATTGCCCTGGCCGAGGCTCGCATGCTCGACGACGCCGCCCACGAACCAGTGACGCGCAAAGCGAAGGCCGGCGTCCGCTCCGAAGGCGAAGCCGGCCGACCCGATCGCATCGGCGTTGACCGATTTCCCGTCCCCGACCGGCACGCTGCCGGACAAGATTTCTCCGCCGAGATGACCGCCCAACAGAAGCCCAAGCCGCGAGACGGCCGGCCGCTCGACGGCGACACTGCGGGGCGCTGGCGCCGCACCGGTGTAGGGCGGAGCGGGCGGGGGCGGCGCGCTTGCGGGCACGGGCGGCGGCGGCAGGGGCAGCGGCGCCGTCGGCATCGATCGGAGCACGAAGGAAACGGGTTGGATTTCCCGCTCCTTGAGCTCGATGACCTGTTCGGCCGGAGCGTACCCCGGAGCGGTCACCGCGACTTGATGCCGGCCCGGATCGAGCGGCATCGGTTCACCGATCAGAGCCGAGGGGACGGTTTGACCGTCGATCTGCAGCTCGGCGCGGTCGACCGTCGGTTGCACCTGGATGGTCAGTCGCGGGATCCGCGGTTCGACCTGTCCGAGCTCGGCCTTGGCCTGATCGACCGCCGCTTGGAACGCCGGGGGGGACCCAGCCGGCAGCGCGGTTCGCACGACCGCTCGATACGCCTCGGCGGACTCGACCAGGCGCCCCAGTGCCGCGTCGCATTCGGCGATCCGAAGCTGGTTGGTGGGCGCGCCGAACACTTGCTGGGCGCGTTCGAATTTGTCGAGGGCTTCGGCGAAGCGTCCGGCTCGTTGAAGTTCGTCGCCCTGCTTGAACAACTCCCGCGCGGCCGCGCGCTCCGCGTCGCTTACCTGAGCGCCCGCCACGCCGCTCCAGGCAAGGGCCGCCGCGGAGGCCCCAGACGCGACCAGGAAAGAAAGGACTCGCATGAGGAGGACCTCTGCCGGACGATCGCTACGTCAATACCCCGGATCAGCCGTCATCGGTTTGGAAGTTGGCGGCGCCGGAAACGACGAGGCGAGGGCAGCGGCCGGCCGCGCCGATGCCGTCGGCGGCGTTGGCGCGCTCGCCACGGGCTTGAAGACGACGGCCCCACTCGGAGGTTTCGACGCACGGACCGTCGCGAGCGACGGGGCCGCGGATGGCGGATTCGGACCCACGGGACCCGTGGCGGTTGCAGGTGGGGGGGTGGGCGCGACCGAGACCAGGGGTGCCGGCGAAGCCGGCGGGATGGGGACGGGCAAGTCGACGACCCGCTGGGGGGTCGACGGGGCCGTCGACACGACCCTCACGACGGCCAGTACGCCGACCGTCGCGCCAAGGACGCCCGAAGCGACGACCCCCAGCCACTTCGCGCGCGTCGATCGCGCGGGTGCGGCCGAGGGGGCGATGAATGGCGCCGACGTTCCAGTGTCGACGGACGAAGCCTCATAGGGACCGCTCGATGCCGATTCCCCGGGGGCGATCGCATCGATCGGATGGGGGCTGGACGGATGGGCGCGGGCCCCGGCCCCAGTGATGCCCGCCGACGCGGCGAGTGTGTCCGCGAGCTCCGATGCCGACCCGAAACGCCGATCGGGCTCGCGCTCGAGGGCGCGCGCGAACCATCGGTCGAACGCGGCCGCCAGTCCGGGCATCGTCATGGACGGAACCGGAAGTGGCGCAGTGCAGATTTTGACCAGCAGGTCCCCAACACTCTCGCCGTCGAAGGGCAAAGTGCCGGTGACGCACTTGTACGCGATCACGCCGAGCGACCAAAGGTCGGTGCGGTGGTCGATGTGGCGCAAGCCGCGCGCTTGTTCAGGCGACATGTAGAAGGGAGTACCGAGCACGGCTCCTGTCTTCGTGCTGCTCGTCACAGCCGGTCCGCCCGGAAGACCCCTGAACTTGGCGATGCCGAAGTCCAGGACCTTTGCGATCTCCTCGTCGTCGTCGGGGGAGCTGACGAGGAAGATGTTCTCGGGTTTGAGGTCGCGGTGAATGATGCCCGCATCGTGCGCACGCTGCAGCGCTCGGCACACGTGCCCGAGCAACCGGGCCGTCTCGCCGAGCGGCAGTCGACCCAGCCGCTCCAGTCGGCGATCGAGCGGTTCGCCCGCCAAGAGCTCCATGACGATGTACGGACGCCCGTCGTCGGTCAACCCATGGTCGTAAATCTGAATGGCGTATTTGCTCCGAATCGTGGCCGCGGCGCGGGCCTCCGTCACGAAGCGCGCGCGCGCCTCGGCGCTGTCGGCGTACTCCGGGTCGACGAACTTGATGGCCACGCGCGTCGCGAGAGTCGCATGCCGTCCCTCCCAAACGTACCCCATGCCGCCGCGACCGATGAGGCGGACCAGCTCGTACTTTCCGGCGACCAGACCGCGCAAGGGGAGGTTCGTATCGCTCATCAAAGCAAGCCGCCGCGCCACTACATTAGACGAGTCTCATGCGGCCCGCTAACAAGCCCAGCGCATGCTCTGCGAGGCGTCGAGGGTCGGGTTCTGCGGCGGCATGGCGAGGTCGCGTGCGTCGGCTCGCGCCGGGGACGTCGCTTGGGATCGCAGCCGAGAATGAGCGCGGCCAGGCTGCCCGACCGCGGCGCGCCCGACGCGCTCTATCTCGTCGACATTTCCGGATATGTATTTCGCGCGTACCACGCGCTGCCACCCTTATCGAGTTCGCGCGGCGAGCCGACCCATGCCGTCCTCGGCACGGTGAACATGCTGCAAAAAATCGTGAGCGAGCGTCGGCCGCACAGGCTTGCCGTCGCCATGGACTCGAAAGGGCCGACCTTTCGTCACGAAGTCGATGCTCGATACAAGGCGACGCGTCCGGCACCGCCGCCGGATCTCTCGCAGCAAATGAGTCGCGTTGAGCAAATCGTGCACGCCTGGGACGTCGCGTGTTTCCGCAAGGACGGGCTCGAAGCCGACGACCTCATCGCCGCCGTGACGAAACGGGCGTTGGCCGAAGGACTGCGCGTCGTCATCGTGAGTGCCGACAAGGACCTGATGCAGCTCGTTCGCGACGACGACGATCGAGTCGTCTTGTGGGATTCGATGCGCGACAAGGTCTACGGTCCGGCGGAGGTGCGCGAGAAGCTTGGGGTGTCGCCCAGTCGAGTGCGTGACTCTCTCGCGCTGACCGGCGATACGAGCGACAACGTACCGGGCGTCCCCGGCGTGGGGCCCAAGACGGCTTCGGATCTGCTCGCGAGATTCGGCTCCTTCGACGCCATCTTTGGCGCGCTCGATGACGTGTCCAAGCCGAAGTTGCGTGAGAGCTTGCGCCAGCACGAGGCCGACGCGCGGGTCTCGCTCAAGCTCGTGACGCTCGACGCGGATGCCCCGCTGGATTGGAACCAAAAAAAATTGCTGTGGGGCGGGGCGGACGTCTCCGCCCTGCGCGCTCTGTATACCGAACTGGAGTTTCATCGTCAGTTGGGCCAGCTCGATCAGCTCGCAGCCGCCGAGCGCGAAGCCTCGCCGGCGAAGACGGCCGTTCAGGCGGTTCCTGCCGCACGCGCGTACGGCTGCGTGCTCGACATCGAGTTTCTCGAAGGGGTCGTGGCCGAGGCGCGCCGCAAGGGCGTGATCGGCCTCGCTGTGGAAGCGAGTGGCGCGGCCGCTACGCGAGCCGAGATCGTGGGCGTGTCGCTCGCGACCGAGGCAGGTCGTGGCCACTACCTTCCGCTTGCGCACCGGTACTTGGGATGCCCGCCTCAGCTCTCCTGGCAGCGCGTGCGGCCGCTGCTCGGTCCGCTGTTGGCGGACGCGAGCGTCACGACGGTGGGTCACGATCTCAAGCGTTGCATGACGCTCTTGGCGCGTGTCGGCGTGATGATGGGGGGGCCGGCCTTCGATACGATGATCGCGGCGTACCTGCTGGACCCCGAGGCGCCGAACGGTCTGAACGATCTGGCCGAAAGAGAGATCGGCGTCAGCGTGACGCGCTACGAGGATATTCCGCCGAAGTCGCGCGGTTCCCGCGCTGCGTTCGAAGAGCTGGACGTCGAGCGAGCCGCACCGCTTGCGGCCGCAAGCGCGGTGATCGCACTCGAACTCCGCGGGCGGATGGAGTCGCGCCTCGCCAGCGACGGACTCGACGGATGGATGCGGGATGTCGAGATGCCGCTGGAGGCCGTTCTTTGTGCGATGCAATTGCGAGGCGTGCTCGTGGACGTGGCGACTCTCCAGGCCGTCGGGCGCACGGTCGAGCAGAAGATCCGGGAGCTCGAAAGTGAGTGCAAGACCCTCGCGGGCCGGGATTTCGCGATCCGTTCGCGGGATCAATTGGAAAAAATACTCTTTGACGAGCTGCGGCTGCCGGTCGTGAAACGCACCCCGAAGGGGGGGCGCTCGACCGACGCCGACGCGCTGGAGGCTCTCGCCGATGCGCATGCGCTGCCGGCGCGAATCCTTGCGTTTCGGGAGCTCGACAAACTGAAGGGGACGTACATCGATGCGCTTCCGAAGTGCGTCGACCCACACACGGGTCGTATCCACACCCGCTTCGATCAGGCAGTTGCCGCCACCGGACGGCTGTCTTCGAGCGACCCAAACCTGCAGAACATCCCCATCCGAACGGGGGTGGGCCGTGCCATTCGCGAGGCGTTTGTAGCGCCGCCGGGGCGCGTCATCTTGAGTGCCGACTACTCACAGATCGAGCTGCGCGTCCTGGCGCACCTCGCCCAGGATAGCGAGCTTATCGATGCGTTTGCGACGGGTGAGGACGTTCACGTGCGCACCGCCGCACTCGTCTTCGACAAACCGCGCGATAGGGTAACGGCCGACGAGCGGCGCGCTGCCAAAACGATCAACTTCGGCGTGATCTACGGTATGGGCGACAGTGCGCTCGCCAAACAGCTCAGCGTGGCTCGCGAGCAAGCCGCCCGCTTCATCGCCGCGTACTTCACTCGCTATGAGGGCGTGGCCAGGTTCATGGATCAGACCGTCGAGGCGGCACGCCAGACCGAATCCGTTCGCACGCTGTTCGGGCGACGCCGATTCTTGCCGAACCTGCACTCCGCGAACCGTGCGCTGCGGCTCGAGGCGGAGCGTATCGCACGAAACACACCGATCCAGGGGACGGCGGCGGACATCCTCAAGCTGGCCATGGTCGATCTCGGGCTCGGTGAGCACGCGCAGCGAACGCCCTTGGTGCTCACCGTGCACGACGAGCTCGTGTTCGAAGTCCCCGAGGCCGAGGCGGCGCAAGAGGGCGAGCGCATTCGGGGGCGAATGTCCGGCGTCATGAATCTCGCCGTCCCGCTCGTCGTGGACGTGGGCTGGGGCAAGAGTTGGGCCGAGGCCCATTAGCCGAGTCCCCTTGGCCGAGGCCCACGAGAGGGTGCCGCGATCGCGGCGTCGCCCCGGTCGCATGCATCTTCTCTTCCTCGTTGTCGCTCCACTGCTACGGTTCTTGGGGCGGCCGCGATGCGTGTCGCGATCCCTCGAGCGATCGTCTAGATGTACGGCCCGATGCGGCGTCGCGGATTCGTCGCCGCCCTATCGTGGACCGTGGCGGCGCTCGGAGCGTGCGCCCACCGCGATGCGGATCCCCCGGCTCGCGAGGCTCCGCAGGAATTCTTCGCAGCGCCGCCGCGGCCCAGTCCTCGATCGGAGGTGCAGCGCGGAACCGCAAGTTGGTACGGCGGCCGGCTCGCCGGTCGGCGGACGGCGAGCGGCGAAGTGTTCGACCCGCGCCAAATGACGGCCGCGCACCGCACCCTTCCGTTCGGGACTTGGGTGGAGGTGACCTGCGTGGAGACCGGGCAGTCGGTCCGGGTTCGAATCACTGACCGAGGTCCCTTTGGGCACCCCGAACGAATTATCGATCTGTCGCGTGCCGCGGCCGACACGATCGGGATTCGATCGCTCGGTGTGGCGCGCGTTGCGCTTCGCGTCGTCGAGGGGCCCTGATCCGTTCAGGGGCAAAGGCTTCCACCCCAGCGGATCCTCACGGGCGGTCCTGGGCCGCTTTACCCATCTCGGCAACAAAGCATCTCGGCAACAAAGCATCTCGGCAACAAAGGCGGAAAGCGTGCCGCCGATTTCGGGTCTCCGTGCACCGACCGCGACACGCCGATCATGGCACCGCTCGTGACAGCCGAGCTGGCCGACGAACTCGCGTCCCGCTGGGGCGGCTACGGTCCAGTCCGAGCCAGTCCGATGGCCAGTCTTGATGGGTAAATCGAAAACGGGGCCGGGCGTAGCCCGATCAGCCCCTGCGGCGTTGCGCGCGTACCTCTGGCCCGGCGAAAAAGCGGCCGAGCGCGAGCTGAGTGGCGGAGCGTCCACGAGCGGTCGAGCTGCGCGGGCACACTGTGTGCTCGTCCGTGGTGGCGATGCGAAGCGAGACTACCTCTGGACCCAACACCCTACCCGTGGTATGGGTTCCGGTAGCATTTTTTGAGCGAGCCACGCGGGGGCGCGAGTGAGAGCGTGACACCTACCATTGGCAGTATTGTCGCGAATCGCTTCAAACTCGTTCGCGAGTTGGGTCGCGGAAGCATGGGGTCGGTGTGGCTTGCGGACCACCTCACTCTGCAGGTCCGTTGCGCGGTCAAGTTCATGACCAGCGATTCGCAAGCGGACCCGAATTTCCGAACGCGCTTTGAGTTCGAAGCGCGGGCGATCGCGCAGCTTCACAGTCCTCATGTCGTTCGTATTCTCGATTACGCGGTAGCCGACGACGTGCCGTTCATCGCCATGGAGTACCTTCAGGGCGAAGATCTCTGCGCGAGGCTGAGCCGGGTCGGACACCTCGATGCGCCGACGACGTATCGCATCGTCTCCCAGGTGGCACGCGGCCTTGCCAAGGCCCATTTGGCCGGTCTCGTGCACCGCGACATCAAGCCGGAGAACATTTTCATCGCGCAGGAAGACGACGAAGAAGTCGTCAAGCTCCTTGACTTCGGTGTCGCGAAATCGGCCGCGTTTTCGTTGCAGGGGACCGGGACTCAAGCCGGCTCGCTCGTCGGAACGCCCGCGTACATGAGTCCGGAGCAGGCGCGGGGCACTCGTGAAATCGACCACCGGTCGGATCTCTGGTCGCTTGCCGTGATCACCTATCAGTGTCTGACCGGGCAGTTGCCCTTCGAAAGTCCGACGCTTGGCGACTTGTTCGGCCAGATCATGTACGAGGCCATTCCTGTGCCGTCGAAGGTGGCTCCCTGGCTGACCCCCGAATTCGATATCTGGTGGGCGCGCGCCGCTTCCCGCAATGCCGACGATCGGTTTCCGAGCGCGCGCGAGCTCGCGGAGGCCCTGGGCGACGCGCTCGCCATTGCCGGCGTCGCGTCAGACAATCGCGAGACGTGGCGTGCACGACGGCCGCCCGAGTCGTCCACCCCACCGGTCGTGACGAGCCAACCGCCGCTCGCACGGCTTCGGGGCCGCAAGCCGGCGCATCTCACGACGACGCAGGCCCCGTTCACCCAATCGCTTCTCGGCGCGCGCCACCTGATACGATCGCGCTACGTGGTTGCCGTCCTGGGGTCGATGGCCATCATGGTCATCATCGGATTTTTCAATCCGCGCGCGGGAGCACCCGCCACGGGCAATGCTGCCGTGAACCCCAGTTCCGTGTCGAGCGGACCCGGTCCCCCTTCCGCGTCGGGCGGGTCCGTGAAGTCTCCGATTGAGCCGGCACCCTCCGTGGCGGATTTGTCGAAGCGGGAAGGCGTACCGACGCCCGTCGAGTCGACGACCTCGGTGAGCGATCTGCCCCAAGCGCCGCCGGAGTGGAGTCAGAAGCCAGGGCCTCCGCCGCGTTCCTCCGGGCCGGCACGCGTACCCGTGCACAAGACCAATCAGCAGGGTCCGAAGCCGTCCGCTCCGGGCGAAATGGATTTCGGCATTTAGTCGTTCTGTAAGTTTCTTTTCCTTGCATCGTTTGGAAAATCAGTGTGGGTAGGGCTCGGGGGTTTGCGGCATGAAGCGTCTCCTCTTTTTTATCGTGGCCGTCGTGTGGCTGGTTCCCCTTGCGGCCCGCGCCGAGCCATCGGACGCAGACCGCGCGACCGCGCGGGCGCTCGCGCGAGAGGGGTTCGAGGCGCAGCAGCAGGGCCAGTACGCCATCGCGGCCGATCGGTTCACCCGCGCCGAAGCGCTCGTTCACGCCCCCACCCTTCTTCTGGGTTTGGCGCGCGCTCAGGTCGGCTTGAGCCGCTTGCTCGAAGCGCAGGAGACGTATCAGCGCATCTTGCGTGAGCCGATGGCCCCCAATGCTCCCGCCGCATTTGCCAAAGCGCTCGAAGAATCGAAGCGAGAGCTGGCGGCTCTGGCGCCCCGGCTGGGGTGGGTCACGATCCAAGTGGGGGGAGCGACGTCGCCGACGGTGACGCTCGACGATCTCGCGGTCCCGGTCGCGGCGCTCGGAGTGCGCCGTGCGTGCGATCCGGGCGCACACTGGGTCAAAGCTTCCGCTCCGGGTTTTGCGCCCGCCGAGAGCACCTTCGTTCTGGTCGAAGGGGGCGAGCAAACGGTGACGCTCGCGATGGATCCACTCCCCGAGGCTCGCGCGCCGAGCGGTCGCGGCGAGCCCGGATCACCGGCAGCCACCTCGTCCAGGTCGGCGACCATGCCACTCGCCATCGTGTCGTTCGGCGTGGGCGCGGCGGGACTGATCACGGGGGCCGTCACCGGGATCGTCGCGGCTTCCAAGCACGCATCGCTGATCAACGGCGGATCGTGCAGCAAGAGCGGCGTCTGTTCACCGAACGAGAGCGGTGCCGTCGGGACGTTCCGCACCATCGCGAACGTCTCGACGGTCGCTTGGATCGTCGGCGGCGCGGGTGCCGCGGCGGGTCTGGCATTCGTTCTCACGGCTCCGAAGTCGAGTCCGGTCACGGCCTACGTGGGCCCGATGAACGTGGGCGTGGTCGGAACGTTCTGATGCGACGCGCAGGACTCGCGGCGGTTGCCGAGGGCAGGGGGGACTTCTGATGCGACATCGTTTGCTGGTCGTTCTCTGGGTCGCGATGGCGTCCTTCGCCGTCGTGGGCTGTCTTGGCCTGCTCGGCGATTTCGGGGTGGGCGATGCCGGACCGGCGGACGGATCCGTGCACTCTTCGATGACGAATGCGACCCCGATGCCGGACGTGGTCCCGCCGGGCGACGCTCCGGCCGATGAGGTCCGCGCCGACGTGGAAGCGGGGCCACCGCCCTGCGGTTCCGCGACCTGTCCCCAGGGCTGCTGCGACACCAACGGAGTCTGCCAGACGGGCGACGCCGGTGGATCGGCATGCGGAACGGACGGGGGGGCCTGCGCCTACTGTCCCGTCGGGCAGAGCTGCGCGGGCGGCGTCTGCTCCTGCGGAGCTTCGTGCACGGGATGCTGCGCGGATGGCGGCGTTTGCGTGACCTCGGCCACGGCCAATTGCGGGGCTCCGGGGATGGCCTGCGTGGCGTGCGGCGCAGGGCAAGAGTGCAGCGACGACGGGGGCTGCGTCTGCGACCTCGCATCGTGTTTCAACGGCTGCTGCGACGGAAACACGTGCATCGCGTACGCGGCGCAAACCCCCGCGATGTGCGGCGTGGGCGGCGTCGCCTGCGCAGCGTGTGGCTCCGGTCTGGGCTGCGACACGACGAGCGGCAACTGTCTATGCAACGGGTCGTGCCCCGGCTGCTGCAACGACGGGATCTGCATCGGCTTCGACGCGCAAGCGCCCGACGCGGCATGCGGTTCTGGAGGCCAAGTCTGCGGCGCGTGCGATCAGGGCCAAGCGTGCACGGCCGGCTCGTGCTTGTGCGGGGGCAAGAGCTGCGCGGGGTGCTGCAACAACGGCACGTGCGTGACGGTCGCGAGTGAGAGCAACACCCGTTGCGGCGCAAGCGGCGTGGCTTGCACAGCGTGCCCCTCGGGCCAAGAGTGCTCGGACGCTGGCAGTTGCGTCTGCGACGCCAAGAGCTGCCCCGACGGCTGTTGCGAAGACAACATTTGCAAGACTTCGGGCAACACGACCTGCGGCACCGGCGGGGTCGCCTGCGACGAGTGCACATCCACACAACAATGCAGCGCCGGCAAGTGCGTCTGCAACGCGACGTCGTGCCCCTCCGGCTGCTGCGATGGCACGACGTGCGTGCTCCTTGCGAAGGAATCGCTCGGCCAATGCGGCACGGGCGGGGCTGCGTGCTTCGGCTGCAATACGGGCCAGCGTTGCACCGACGAAGGCGCGTGCGTCTGCGATGGGACGTCTTGTCCGGATGGGTGTTGCAACGGGACCACCTGCGAGACGCAGAGCATTGCCACGTGCGGATCCAACGGGGGCGCGTGCAAGTCATGCACGGGCGGGCTTGCGTGCGACAACGGCACGTGCGAGTGCACGGCAGCCTCCTGCTTGAGTTCGCTGGGTAAATGCTGCGCTTCGGCCACCTCCTGCGTGGCCCAAAACGCATGCGGCGGCTGCAATACGCTGCCGGAGACGGTAGGCGGGGGATGCACCGGGGGTTGCGCGGGAACATGGACGTGCAACGGCGCGGATACCGTCGAGTGCGTGGCGCCCGCTCTCAACCAATGCGGGGGGTGCACGACGCTTAGCCACACGAAGGGAGACGCGTGCACGACCACGTGCGGTTCGGGTACCTGGGCGTGCGATGGCACCGATGCCCTGACGTGCAATGCGCCGGGGACCGACTCGTGCGGGGGCTGCACGGCGGCCGGCGGTACATCGAGCGCGTGCACCACACCGCCCACGTGTGAAACCGGCCCCGGGACGTGTGCTGCCGGCAAATGCACGTATCCCGCCGTGGTATGCACCCCCGTCGGCTGCCAGGAGGCAGGCACGTGCAGCGCGACAACCGGCGCGTGCGTGTACACGGGCGAGGCCAGTAAGTGCGCCGCGGAGGCCTGCAAGACAGCGACCTGCAACGCGACGACCGGTGCGTGCTCCTATACGGCCGTATCGTGCACCACGCCGGGGACGTGTCAGACGAGCCCCGGAACGTGCAATGCGACGACCGGCGCGTGCACGTATCCGGCCCTGGCCTGCACCACGCCGGGGACGTGCCAAACGAGCCCTGGAACGTGCAATACGACGACCGGCGCGTGCACGTACCCGGCCCTCACCTGCACCACGCCGGGGACGTGCCAAAAGAGCCCTGGAACGTGCAATGCAACGACCGGCGCATGCACGTACCCGTCGCTAACCTGCACCACGCCGGGGACGTGCCAAACGAGCCCTGGAACGTGCAATGCGACGACCGGTGCATGCACGTACCCGTCCCTAACCTGCACCACACCGGGGACGTGCCAAACGGGCCCTGGAACGTGCAATACGACGACCGGCGCGTGCACGTACCCGTCGCTAACCTGCACCACGCCGGGGACGTGCCAAACGGGCCC